>OFSF01000608.1_pt1 | contig 13703 bp, 13 predicted proteins | sample 1543271 | NCBI WGS metagenome assembly OFSF01 (sample SAMN07774227, study PRJEB24372) | wastewater metagenome | isolation source: Exp Tend VB 100WW | collected 2016-02
ACCTGGCCCCACAGGAGGAACGCCTGGGCATCGTTGGGATTGCGGGCGGTGTACTTGGCCAATGCGCTGAGCGCCGCTGCACCATTGTTCTGGGCGATGGCGATCGTTGCGAGCGACTGAATGGCTGTGAGGTCGTTGGGCGACAAACCCACGGCTGCCTCTGCAGCGGCGACTGCCTTCGGGTCCGTGGCGTTGAGAGAAGCCAACGCGCTGGCGAGCTGCCCCTGAGCAGATGCAAGATCGGCACGCGCAGCCGCAAGGTCCTTACGGGCCTGTCCGCTGCCGGGCGAAGCCTTCTGCGCCTTGACGGCCGCAGCCTGCTTGGCGGTGGCTGTCGATACAGCCGTATTCGCATCGTCAATGGCCAGCTGCGCGGGGTCGTTGGCACCGCAGCCGCCGCTCACGGCGAGGCCACCAGCCACCAAGCCGAAGCCAAGAAAAGCCACCATGGCCAAGATGGCCACGGCCTTTACGAGGATCTTGTTCTTTGTCCCGTCGAAGAGCATCGCGGCAGCCTAGTCCAGACCGATCTCGTGTCGCGCCTGCCGGGCATCAGCGATGATTCCTTCGGCGTCCACCTTGGCTGCGAACGTGTCACCGACCTTGACAGCGCCTTCGGCGATGCGGCCGTGGTGGCCGAACACGTCGGCCTGGATCTTGAACGTGTCCTCGACGACCACGCGCGTCGTGCCGTTGCGCAGCTCGCCGGTGTCGCCCGCCTGACCGCCGCTTTCGGCGTAGAACGGGGTGTGATCGAGCACGATCACGGCGTCATCGCCGGCGTTGGCCTGTTCGACCTGGCTGCCGTCCACGTAGACCGCGACGACCTTCGAGGTCTCGCAGGCGAGGTGCTCGTAGCCGTGGAACGCGGTCGGCACGCCGCTGTAGGAGAGGCCGGCCGCCATCTTGAACTTGCCGGCGGCGCGCGCCTGGTCACGCTGGCGGTTCATCGCGGCTTCGAAACCAGCCTGGTCCACCGTCACGCCCCGCTCGCGGCACACGTCGGCGGTCAGGTCGACCGGGAAGCCGTAGGTGTCGTGCAGCTTGAACGCGGTGTCGCCGTCGATCTGCTTGGTGCCCGACGTTTCGACCGCGGCGAGCGCGCTGTCCAGGATCTCCATGCCATTGGCGATGGTCTGGAAGAAGCGCTCTTCCTCCTGCTTCAGCACGCTGAAGATGCGGTCGGCGTTACTCCGCAGTTCCGGGTAGGCGTCGCCCATCTGCACGGCCAGCGGATGCACCAGCGTGTGGAAGAACGGGGCGCGGGCGCCGAGCTTGTAGCCGTGGCGGATGGCGCGGCGAGCGATGCGGCGCAGCACGAAGCCGCGGCCGGCGTTGCCCGGAATCACGCCGTCAGCCACCGTGAACGCACAGGCGCGGATGTGGTCGGCGATGACCTTCAGGCTCGGGCTGGTCGCGTCACAGCCGGCGCCGCCATCGGTCACGCCGGCCGCGAAGTCCACCGCGCTCTTGGCCGCGGCCAGCAGCGCCACGAACAGGTCGATCTCGTAGTTCGCGTGGACGTGCTGCAGCACCGCCGTGATGCGCTCCAGGCCCATGCCGGTGTCCACCGACGGCTTGGGCAGCTTGTGCATCACACCGTCTTCGGTGCGGTTGAACTGCATGAAGACGTTGTTCCAGATCTCGATGTAGCGGTCGCCGTCCTCGTCCGGGCTGCCCGGAGGACCACCCGCCACGTCCGGGCCGTGGTCATAGAAGATCTCGGTGCAGGGTCCGCACGGGCCGGTGTCGCCCATCATCCAGAAGTTGTCGGACATGTAGCGTCCGCCCTTGTTGTCGCCGATGCGCACGATGCGCTCCGCCGGGACACCCACCACCTTGTTCCAGATCTCGTAAGCCTCGTCGTCCTCGGAATACACCGTGACCCAGAGCTTGTCCTTGGGCAGCTTGAACCGCTCGGTCAGCAGCTCCCAGGCGTAGCTGATCGCGTCGTGCTTGAAGTAGTCGCCGAAGCTGAAGTTGCCCAGCATCTCGAAGAACGTGTGGTGGCGCGCCGTGTAGCCGACGTTGTCGAGGTCGTTGTGCTTGCCGCCGGCGCGGATGCACTTCTGGCTGGTGGTGGCGCGGCTGTACGGGCGCTTGTCGAAGCCCAGGAACACGTCCTTGAACTGGTTCATGCCGGCGTTCGTGAACAGCAAGGTCGGGTCGTCCCCCGGCACGACCGGCGACGAGGCCACGATCTGGTGCCCCTTGGACTCGAAGAAGTTCAGGAAGGTGGAACGGATTTCAGAGGCTTTCATCGGATACCCAGCTCGTCGGCTGATCACAAAAGGTCAAGAAAATACGGACAGGCCGACACGTGCGGCGGCCTGTGCAAGGCGTGTGTCACAGGTGGCGATGCCGCAACGCTGCTGCATCGCCAAGTCAAGATACTGCGCATCGTGCGTCGTCAGGCCATGCGCGCCTGCCAGCATGCACCAGTGGCGAATGGACAAGGTCGGGGCAGGCATGACCTCCACGTCCAGCGCCTGGATCACATCGCAGAGCCGTTGCAACTGCGCGGCATCCAGGCGCCCGCGTCGCTGATGGACCAGCAGGATGTTGCTCATCTCCAGCGTCCAGATCGCGGGGACCACCAGCCGTGCGCCCAGCACGTCCGGCGCACTGGCCGGGGTCGGTGCATCGCCCATCACCACCGAGAGTGCGTACGACGCATCAAAGACGATGGGGTTCATGCGCGGCGCTTGCGGTCGGTCTGCTCATCCCGCATGCCACGCACGGCTTCGACAATCTCATCCGAACGCATGCTCGCACCCCGCTGCCGCAACTCCTCGCGCAGCGCAGCGATGGCCAACAGCGCCTCGCGACGCCTGCCCACATCGACTGCCGGGGCCGTGGTCGCCGACACCAGACGTGCCACCGGCTTGTTATGGCGCGTGATGATCACTTCATCCCCGGCTTCTGCCCGGGCGACCAGTTCAGAAAAATGCGCCTTGGCCTCGAACAGGCCGACCGTCTGGGTGGTCATGGTCTTTCCTCCAGAAACTGGTTCAACAGGCCAGATTCTAGCGTCTAGCGGCTTTCCGCCCCTTCGTCCCCGGTGGCCCGCTCCATGTCCAGCCGCTGCATGTTCTCCAGCATCTTGAGCAGGTAGTGCAGCGTGTGCGTCACGTCGTTGACCGAGAAATCGACCAGGATGTCCTCGTAGTAGCCGCGGATCTTCGGCAGGGCGAGGTCGTGCCAGACGTGGCGCCCCGAGTCCGTCATCGTGACCACGCGGGAGCGGCGGTCCTGCCCGCTCGGTGCCACGCTGACGTGCCCGTCGCGCTCCATGCGGCTGATGAGGCCGGACAGGTTCTGCCGACTCACCATCAGGTAGCGGGCCAGATCACCGATGCCCATGCCGCCCTGCGCCTTCTCGCGTGACAGCGCGCCCAGCACCGCCCACTGCTGCGTCGTCAGCCCTTCCGCCTCGACCGCCCGCGTGCCCGTCTTGTGCAACATGTTGGCGCATTGGTAGAGCCGGAAGAACAACCTGTTGGCAAGATCGATCTTGGTCTCTGAAGCCCTGCACTTAGGGTTTGTCACTGCATCATTCATCGCGAACACCTCTTGAGCCGGAAAATTGTCTCGTCTACATTTACGTCAATCTATTGACGTATCTAGGTCAGCAATGCGCCGCATCCCCGGCCATTCTGGCACCCCTTGCATCGAAGCCATGAAGCACTGGAGAGACGAGATGACCCAACGATTCGACCACCAGACCGTCGTCGTCACCGGAGGCGGTGGCGGCATCGGCGGTGCGGCCTGCCGGCGCTTCGGCCGGGAAGGCGCCCGCGTGGCCGTGTTCGACCTCAACGCCGAGGCGGCGGAAAAGGTCGCTGCCGCGATCCGCGACGAAGGCGGTACCGCCCAGGCGTTCCGTTGCGACATCACCGACCGCGCCAGCGTGGACACCGCCGTCGAAGCGGCCGAAACCGCGCTCGGGCCGATCGACGTGCTGGTCAACAACGCCGGCTGGGACGTGTTCAAGCCGTTCACCAAGACCGAGCCCGCGCAGTGGGACAAGCTCATCGCGATCAACCTGACCGGCGCGCTGCACATGCACCACGCCGTGCTGCCCGGCATGGCGGCGCGCAAGAAGGGGCGCATCGTCAACATTGCCTCGGATGCGGCCCGCGTCGGCTCGTCGGGCGAGGCGGTCTACGCCGCGTGCAAGGGGGGTTTGGTCGCGTTCTCCAAGACCATTGCCCGCGAGCACGCCCGCCACGGCATCACCGTGAACGTGGTCTGCCCCGGCCCGACCGACACCGCGCTCTTCGCCGACTACAAGGAAGGCGCCGGCAACCCCGAGAAGCTGATGGAAGCGTTCACGCGCGCCATCCCGCTCGGCCGCATCGGGCAACCCGCCGACCTGCCGGGCGCCATCGCCTTCTTCGCCAGCGACGACGCGGCCTATGTGACCGGGCAGGTGCTGAGCGTGTCCGGCGGTCTGACGATGAACGGCTGAGGCCACGGTTGAGGAGATTGAGCATGACATTCGAAGACATCCTGTACGAAGTGCGCAACGGCGTGGCCTGGATCACGATCAACCGGCCCGAGAAGATGAACGCCTTCCGCGGCACGACCTGCGACGAGTTGATCAAGGCGCTGAACAAGGCGGGCTACGACCGCAGCGTGGGCGCCATCGTGCTGGCCGGGGCGGGTGACCGCGCCTTCTGCACCGGCGGCGACCAGTCGGCGCACGACGGCAACTACGACGGCCGCGGCACCATCGGCCTGCCGATGGAGGAGCTGCACGACGCGATCCGCAACGTGCCCAAGCCGGTGATCGCCCGCGTGCAGGGCTTCGCGATCGGCGGCGGCAACGTGCTCTGCACGATCTGCGACCTGACGATCTGCTCCGAGAAGGCCCAGTTCGGCCAGGTCGGCCCGAAGATGGGGTCGGTCGATCCCGGCTATGGCACCGCGTTCCTGGCGCGGGTCGTCGGCGAGAAGAAGGCCCGCGAGATGTGGTACCTGTGCCGCCGCTATTCGGGGGCCGAAGCGGTGGCCATGGGCCTGGCCAACGCCTGCGTGCCGCATGACCAGCTCGACGCCGAGGTGCAGAAATGGGGCGAAGAGCTGTGCGAGCGCAGCCCGACTGCGCTGGCCATCGCCAAGCGCAGCTTCAACATGGACACCGCGCACCAGGCGGGCATCGCCGGCATGGGCATGTACGCGCTGAAGCTGTACTACGACACCGACGAATCGCGCGAGGGCGTCGCGGCGCTGAAGGAAAAGCGCAAGCCCGATTTCCGCAAGTTCGCCAAGTAAGCCGAGCCGGGGACCACCGCCATGAACCCGAACCCCTACCTCGATGCAGACCTGCAGGCGCTGGCCGAGACGGTGCGCCGCTTCGCCGACGAGCGTGTCAAGCCGGGCTTCCAGGCCCGCGACCAGACCCGCGTGCTCGACCGCGCCCTGCTGCGCGAGATGGGAGAACTCGGGTTCATCTGCCCGGAGCTGCCCGAGCAGCACGGCGGGCTGGGCATGGGCTGTCTGGCGGCCGGGGTGATCCACGAGGAGATCGCCCGCGCCGACCTGAGCTTCTCGTACCTGAACCTGCTGGCGTCGCTCAACGGCCAGATCCTGTCCCAGTACGGCCGGCCCGAAGTCGTCGGCCCCTGGCTGAAGAAGATCGTGCAGGGCGAGGCGATCTGCGCCATCGCCCTGACCGAGCCACGCGGTGGGTCGGACGCCGCCAACCTGCGCCTGCGCATCGAGCGGGTCAGCGATGGCGGGGACGACTTCTACGTCCTCAACGGCGAGAAGACCTCCATCTCCGCCGCCGACCAGGCCGACATCACCGTGGTCTTCGGCCGCACCGGCACGCCCGAGTCCGGCGCCCACGGCGTGACCGCGCTGGTGGTGCCGATGGATACGCCCGGCCTCACCACCAACCGCTTCGACTGCCACGGCCAGCGCGCCATCGGTCGCGGCTCGATCTTCTTCGAGAACGTGCGCGTGCCGGTCAGCCACCGCCTGGGCGACGAGAACAAGGGCTTCGTGCAGGTGATGCACGGCTTCGACTACTCCCGCTCGCTGATCGGCCTGCAATGCCTGGCGGTGGCGCGGGTGGCGCTGGACGAGACCTGGGAGTACATCACCCAGCGTCAGGCGTTCGGCCAGCCGCTCTCGGCGTTCCAGGGCGTGACGCACCCGCTGGCCGCATTCGACACCGAGGTCGAGGGCGCCCGTCTGCTGTGCCTGCAGGGGCTGTGGCTCAAGGACAAGGGCTTGCCGCATTCCGCCGAAGCGGGCATGGCCAAGTGGTGGGGGCCGAAGCTGGCCTATGACGTGATCCACCAGTGCCTGCTCAGCCACGGCCACGGCGGCTACGACCGCGGCCTGATGGAGCAGCGCCTGCGCGACGTGCTCGGCTTCCAGATCGGCGACGGCACGGCCCAGATCATGAAAACCATCATCGCCCGCACGCGGGCGGGTCGCCGGTTCGTGCCCGCCTGACCTGGTTCGACCACCCCACGGAGAGAGACCCCATGCAATTCGATCCCGTCCTGTTGCCCCCCCGCCGTGCCGAGAGCATCGCCAAGGGCTGGTGGCATGACCGCACCATCAACGATGCCCTCGATGCCTGCCTCGCCACCGGTCCCGACCAGCTCGCGCTGACCGCCGTGCGGTCGGAGTCGGGCGACGTGCGCCGCTTCACCTACCGCGAGCTGGCCTGCATGGCCGACCGGATCGCGGTCGGGCTGTCGCGGCTGGGCGTGGGCCGCGACGACGTGGTGGCGATGCAGTTGCCGAACTGGTGGCAGTTCACGGCGCTGTACCTCGCCTGCTCGCGCCTCGGGGCGGTGGTCAACCCGCTGATGCACATCTTCCGCGAGCGCGAGCTGTCGTTCATGCTCCGACACGGCGAGGCCAAGGTGCTGATCGTGCCCAAGGTCTTTCGCGGTTTCGACCACGAGGCGATGGCACGGGCGCTGCAGCCCAGCCTGCCGGACCTGCGCCGCGTCGTGGTCGTGGGCGGCGGCGGTCCCGACGACTTCGACGCGCTGCTGACGCAACCCGCGTGGGAACAGGAGGCCGACGCGGGCGCCCTGCTCCGCGGCAGCCGCCCCGGCCCGGACGACATCACGCAGCTCATCTACACCTCGGGCACCACCGGGGAGCCGAAGGGCGTGATGCACTCGGCCAACACGGTGATGGCCAACATCATCCCGTATGCCGAGCGGCTGCACCTGACGCACGACGACGTGGTGCTGATGGCCTCGCCGATGGCGCACCAGACCGGCTTCATGTACGGGCTGGTGATGCCGATCGTGCTGCGCGCCCGCGTGGTGCTGCTCGACGTGTGGGAGCCGAAGAAGGCGGCCGAGCTGATCCGCACCGAAGGCGTGGGCTTCACGATGGCCTCGACGCCGTTCCTGACCGACCTGACGAAGACGGTGCAGGAGACCGGTGCCGGGGTGCCGAGCCTGAAGACCTTCCTGTGCGCGGGGGCGCCGATTCCGGGCGCGCTGGTCGAACAGGCGCGCCAGGTGCTGGGCACCAAGATCGTGTCCGCCTGGGGCATGACCGAGAACGGCGCCGTCACGACGATCCGGCCCGAGGACGACGACGTGCGGGCATTCACGACCGATGGCTGTGCGCTGCCGGGTGTCGAGGTGCGGGTCATCGACGAGCCGGGCGAGACGCTGGCGCCGGGCGAAGTCGGCCGGCTGGTCGTGCGCGCCTGCTCCAACTTCGGTGGCTACCTGAAACGCCCGCAGTGGAACGGCACCGACGCCGACGGCTGGTTCGACACCGGTGACCTGGCGCACCTGGACGCGGCTGGCTACCTCCGCATCAGCGGGCGCAGCAAGGACGTGATCATCCGTGGCGGCGAGAACATTCCCGTCTTCGAGGTCGAGTCCCTGCTCTACAAGCACCCGGCGGTCGCGCAGGTCGCCATCGTGGCCTACCCGGACGAGCGTCTCGGCGAGCGCGCCTGCGCCGTCGTCGTCCACAAGCCCGGCCAGTCCCTCGACTTCGCCGGCATGGTCGAGTTCCTGAAGGCACAGAAGCTCGCCGTCCAGTACGTGCCCGAGCGGCTGGTGCTGCGCGACGCGATGCCGGCCACCCCGTCCGGAAAGATCCAGAAGTTCAAGCTGCGCGAAATGCTGCGCGACGGCGCCCTGTAGTTCCTCCCCCGACCTGACCACAACAGGAGACATCCCCATGACCTCTGCCAACCTGCTGCGCCGCTCGATCCTGGGCGCTTGCGTGGCCGCCGCTGTCCCGCTGATGGCGCTGCCGGCCCATGCACAGACCGCGTGGCCGACCAAGACGGTGCGCGTCGTCGTCGGCTTCCCCCCGGGCGGCACCACCGACGTGATGGCGCGGCTGATCTCGCAAGGTCTGGGTGAGCAGCTCGGCCAGACCTTCATCGTCGAGAACAAGCCGGGCGCGAGCGGCAACCTCTCGGCCGGCGAGGTGATCAAGGCCACGCCCGACGGCTACACCCTGCTCCTTGCCCCGACCTCGGTGGAGACGGCCAACCCGTCGCTGTTCAAGGCGACGTTCCAGCCCTCGAAGGATCTCGCGCCGGTGGCCGCGATCGGCCGCACCGCGATGTACCTCGTCACCAAGCCAGGGCTGGAAGTCAAGGACGCGAAGGAACTCGTCGCGCTGGCCAAGGCCAAGCCGGGCAGCCTGTCGTATGCCTCGGCGGGCGCCGGCACGCCTCCCCACCTGGCGGCGGAACTCTTCAAGCAACAGGCCGGCATCGAGGCCACGCACATCCCCTACCGTGGCGCGGCCCCCGCCCTGCAGGACGTGATGGCGAGCCAGGCCGACTACGTGTTCGACCCGGGCATCGCCTTCCCCCACATCCGCACCGGCAAGGTCAAGCTGCTGGGCGTGGCCAGCGCGCAGCGGTCACCGTTCTTCCCCGACATGCCGACGCTGGCCGAGCAGGGCATCAAGGGGGCGGAGCTGGACATCTGGTTCGGCGTCTGGGCGCCCGTGGGCGTGCCGGCCGAGGCGCTGGCGAAGCTGAATGCCGCCATGACCAAGGTGCTGGCGCAACCCGCGCTGAAGCAACGCTTCGCCGACCTCGGCGCCATCCCCGAGCCGCTCGACACCGCCGCCTTCCGCAAGCTGCTCGACAACGAGGCCAAGGTGCTGTCCGCGTTGATCAAGGACCGCAAGATCAGCGTGGACTGAGGAGGCACTGCCATGTCTGAACCGCCCATCCTCGTCGAGCGCCAGGGTCGCGTCGGCCTGATCACGCTGAACCGCCCGCAGCAGCTCAACGCCTTGAACGACGCGCTGATGGACGCGCTCGGCGTGGCGCTGCTGGCGTTCGACGCCGACGCGGACATCGGCGCCATCGTCCTCACCGGCAGCGCCAAAGCCTTTGCCGCTGGCGCCGACCTCGCGGACATCGCGGACCAGTCGTTCATGCAGGCCAGCCAGAGCGGGTTCATCACCCGCAACTGGGAAACCATCCGCCAGGTGCGCAAGCCGGTGCTGGCGGCGGTGGCAGGGTTCGCGATGGGCGGTGGCTGCGAACTGGCGCTGGCCTGCGACATCATCGTCGCCGCCGAATCGGCCAGGTTCGCGCTGCCCGAGGTCAAGCTGGCGATGCTGCCGGGCGCGGGCGGGACGCAGCGCCTGCCGCGCGCCATCGGCAAGGCCAAGGCGATGGACCTGTGCCTCTCCGCTCGCGTGCTCGACGCGCAGGAGGCCGACCGCTACGGCCTGGTGTCGCGGGTGGTGCCGGACGCCGAGCTGATGCCGAGCACGCTGGCCCTGGCGGCGCGGATCGCCGGGTTCTCGCTGCCCGCGCTCATGGCCATCAAGGCATCCGTGAACCGGGCGTGGGAAAGCCCACTCAGCGAAGGCATCCTGTTCGAGCGCCAAGCCCTCTACGGACGATTTGCCAGCGCCGACGCGCACGAAGGCATGCACGCCTTCCTCGACAAGCGCCCCCCGGAGTTCCAGCACCGCTGAAAGCTGCTGACAGCCGTGGAGGCTGCAGGGGTCAGCCTGGTGGTTGGGCCGCGGCGGCCAGAAACGCGAACAGCCGCTCGTCCCCGCAATACGCCACGTTGAACCGCATCCACGCCGTCGGCGCCATGTCGGCGCTGAACAGGTGGCCGGGGCCGAGCATGATGTCGCTCTCGCCGGCCTGGTTGGACAGCTCGGCGGCGTCGGGCAAGCCGGGGTGGCGCGCCCACAGGAACATGCCCGCTTTTGGCTCGGTGAACAGCTCGAAGCCGAGGCGCGCGAGCCGGCCCGCCACGCGCTGGTGCGCCTCGGCCAGCCGTTCGCGCAGGGATTTCAGGTGCTTGCGCCAGCGGCCTTCGGTGAGCGCGCCGAAGACGAGGCGCTCGCTGAACTCGGACGAGGTGAGGCCCGAGATCATCTTCAACTGCGCGAGGTCTTCGATCAGGTCCGGGTGCGCGACGAGGTAGCCGACGCGCAGGTTCGGCGAGATCGTCTTCGAGTAGCTGCCGACGTAGACGACCCGCGAGAGCTGGTCGAGGCTGGCCAGCGACGGGCGCGGCTCCGGGTCCAGGTCGACGTAAATGTCGTTTTCGACCACCAGAAAATCGTGTTTCTCGGCCAGCTGCAGCACGCGGTGCAGGTGGGCGAGCTGGGCGGTGGAGCCGGTCGGGCTCTGCAGGCGCGGCTGGGTGAAGAAGACCTTGGGGTGGTGTTCGAGGATCAGCCGCTCCAGCGCCGCGAGGTCATAGCCCTGCGGGGTGCGCGGCACGCCGATGAGCTGCGCCCCGGCGAACCGCAGCGAGAACAGCAGGTTCGCATAGCCCGGGTCATCGATCAGCACAGCGTCCCCCGCCCGCACCAGCCGCCGCGCCACCAGATCGAGCGCCTGGCTGGAGCCCTGTGTCAGCAACACCTGCTCCGTGGCAATGGCGATCTCCTGCTCGGCCATCGTGTCGCGGATCACCTCGCGCAGCGGCGGGAAGCCTTTCGGATCGCCATAGCCCCCCAGGTCCACGTTGTCCGCCGCCAGCGCCCGCAGCGAGCGGCGCACGCCGTCCTCGAACAGCCAGTCGCTCGGCAGCCAGCCGCAGCCCGCCTTCATCGTCAGGTGCCGGTTCTCGAAGATCTTGCGCAGGTACCAGGCCGAGTCGAAGCTGTAGCCGGGTCGAGCCGCCGCCGCGCCGACGACGCTGCGGTTCTCGACCGCCGCCCGCTTGCGCACGAAGAAGCCGGAATGGGGCCGTGACACCAGGTAGCCGTGCGCCACCAGCCGGTCATACGCCTCGACGACGGTGAACACGCTGACCTCGTGCGCGTGGGCGAACTGGCGGATGGAGGGAACCTTGGTGCCGGCGCGCAGGGAGCCGTCGTCGATCAGGCGGCGCAGCCCATCGACGATCTGGGTCACGAGAGGAACGGAGGACTGGGGCAGGAGCGTGAACATTTGCACGCCAGTCTATCCTCAAAGTTACGGAACATCGGCTGGACGCTGTGGCGGGGGCGCCCTACAGTTATTCCACCGAGTCAAGAACAAGAACAAAAACAAGTACAAAACAAGAATATGTTCACGGCTTTGCGCCACCAATTCCCACCACCCTCAGGAATCACGCCCATGAGCACCGCCAATACCCCCGGACTGTCCACGATCGAATCCCTGCTGCTGGCCGCGATGGACCGTGGCGATACCAGCATGGAAACCGGCCGGAAAATCATCACCTTCCGCGAAGGCATGGCCGAGGAAGGGATTCGCAGCCTGCGTGCGCGCAGCATCGATGTCGCCGACGCCCGTGAATTCCGGGACCAGGCGGTCGATGAATTGGATGTCGCCAGCGCCGAGGCCCTGGTATTTCCGGAAATCGGGGTCGCGCTGGCCAGCGACGAAGCCATGGCCGAACACGGCCTGAACGACATCGCCGCCCGTTCCGCCGATCCGACCATTCTCGCCATCGAGCCCGAGGAGTTCGTGTTCGCGTCGAACAGCGAGTTTCTGCGGGGGTTTTCGAGCGCGGTCAACGCCATCATCCGCGACATGGGCCAGACGCCCGCGCCGACACCGCCGGATGAATTGCCGGACGCCGAAGTCCTCGGCGCGACCTGGGGCGTGGTCCGCTGCAAGGTGCCGCCGAGCGTGTATTCGGGCGCGGGCATCAAGATCGCCGTGCTCGACACCGGCATCGACCTCGGCCATCCCGCCTTCACCGGCCGCATCGCCGCCACCGCCACCTTTGTCGGCCAGCCCGTCCAGGATCTCAACGGCCACGGCACCCACTGCGCCGGCACCGCCGCCGGCCCGAAAGCACCCGCGGGCAACATCCCCCGCTACGGCATCGGGCACCAGGCGCGGCTGTTCATCGGCAAGGTGCTGACCAACTCCGGCAGCGGCACGACCGCCTCGGTGCTCGGGGGGATGAACTGGGCCATCGCCAACCGCTGCGAGGTGATCTCGATGTCGCTGGGAGGTGGAACGTCCGTGGTGACCGCCTACACCAGCGCGGGGGCGGCTGCCTTGCGCAATGGTTGCCTCATCGTCGCCGCCGCGGGCAATGACTACGGACAACCCACCTCGGCGCCCGCGAACTCGCCGACGATCATGGCGGTGGCCTCCCTGGACTCAAACCTCGCTCCCTCGGTGTTTTCCAACGAGGGAAAGATCGAGATCGCCGGTCCCGGAGGCGGTGTCTACTCTGCCTGGCCGCGGCCGACGCTCTACAAGACGATCAGCGGCACCAGCATGGCCACCCCCCATGTGGCCGGCTGCGCCGCACTCTGGGCACAGACCAGCGCTGGCCTGCGCGCGCAGGCGTTGTGGAACCGGCTGCAGGCCACCGCCAAGGCACTGCCCTATCCGCTGGCACAGGTCGGGCGCGGGCTTGTTCAGGCACCTTGACCCGTCGCCGCACACGGTCTCCCCTGTGCGGCACCACGCGACTCCGTTAGGCTGCAGGACATGATGCACACCCAACCCATGCTGTCCTGCGTCGTCACCATCGGTGATGACCGCCCCTTCGCCGAGGTGGCTGCGGAGTTGGCGCAGGCGGGATTGACGATCGAACAGTCCCTGGACGTGATCGGTTCCGTCACCGGGACCACCACGCCAGCGGCCTTGCCCGGCCTGCGTCGCATCCGCGGCGTGCTGGACGTGAGCGAGGACCAGCCGATCCAGCTCCCCCCTCAGGACGGCTCGACGCCCACCTGACGCGCCACGGCCACACCGCCACGGACCTTGGCTGTACGGGTCGGGTCACCAGCACAGTGCACCGACCCGGCCGCCCAGGCTGTACATGGCCGGACGCCAGCATGGGCCGTAGAGTGCAGACGACGGACCTACCCGCCCTGACCTTCTCGACCCCCTGGAGCTGCCGCCCATGCAACGCGAACCGAACCTCACCAACGCCGCCCTGATGGCCCGCCGCCGCGCCGCCCTGCCCACCGGGCTGGGGCAGGCCCACGAAGTGTTCGTCGACCGGGCGGAAAACGCCGAGGTGTGGGACGTCGAAGGCCGCCGGCTGATCGATTTCGCGGGCGGCATCGCCGTGCTGAACACCGGCCACCGCAACCCCGCGCTGATCGAGGCGGTCAAGGCCCAGCTCGACCGCGTGACGCACACCTGCTTCCAGGTGCTGGCGTATGAGCCGTATGTGGAACTCGCGGAGCGCCTGAACGCGATGGCGCCGGGCAAGTTCCCGAAGAAGAGTTTCTTCATGACGACCGGCGCCGAGGCGGTCGAGAACGCCGTGAAGGTCGCCCGC
>OFSF01000609.1_pt1 | contig 13675 bp, 12 predicted proteins | sample 1543271 | NCBI WGS metagenome assembly OFSF01 (sample SAMN07774227, study PRJEB24372) | wastewater metagenome | isolation source: Exp Tend VB 100WW | collected 2016-02
GCGCGTAAAGCTGCCCGCGCTCGACGCGGAAAACGCCGTCCGCCAGCGTCTGGCGCAGCGCTACCTAGCCGGGCTGGCGGATGTGAACGTCGGCCTGCCGCACACCGTCGAGGGCTGCGAGCCGGTGTGGCACCTCTTCGTCGTGCGGGTGGCCGAACGCGACCGTGTGCAGGCCGCACTGGCCGAGCGCGGCATCACGACGCTGGTCCACTACCCCATCGCCTGCCACGAACAGCAGGCCTATGCCCACTGCCACTGGCCGGCACTGCCCATCGCCAGCGCGCTGCAGCACCAGGTGCTCAGCTTGCCGATCAGCCCGGTGCACACCGAGGCCGAGGTTGACGCCGTCGTCGCCGCACTGACCGACATCGTCGGACGCAGGAGCTGAGCGCCATGACCGATACGACGAACAGACCCAGCATCACGCTGGCAATGCTCGCCTACAACCAGTCCGCGGTGATCGACGCCGCCATCGCCAGCGCACTGGCCCAGACCGGCGAGCCGATCGAGATCCTGCTCTCCGACGATGCCTCGCCCGACGACACCTTCGACCGCATGCAGGCCCAGGCCGCGGCCTATCGCGGCCCGCACCAGGTCATCGCGCGGCGCAACCCGGTCAACCTGGGTCTGGGTGGCCATGTGAACGCGGTGATGCAGGCCGCCCGCGGCGAACTGGTGCTGCTGATGGCCGGCGATGACCTCTGCCTGCCCGAACGCGCCCAGCGGGTGCGGGAAGCCTGGGAGGCGAGCGGCCGGAAGGTGGACCTGATCGCCTCGCACGTCATCGACATGTCGCTGGAAGGCGAGGATCTGGGCGTGCTGCGCGTCGACGATCTGGCGCAGTGGCGCAGCGTCGCGGACTGGGCAGACCGCCGTCCGCATGTCATCGGCGCCGCCCATGCCGTGACCCGCCGCCTGTTCGAGCGCTTCGGCCCGATGGCCACCGACTGCCTGCTCGAAGACCAGGTCAACACGCTGCGCGCAGTGTGCGCAGGGGGCGCCTGCACGGTCGATGCGCCGCTGCTGCGCTACCGGCGCGGAGGCGTGTCCAGTCGCCAGGTGGATGCCGACGGCGCCGCCCTGCGCAGCCGCCTGAAGCGCTTGGCGGAGCGGCATCTGGCGCTGCACCGCCAATGGCAGCGCGATGCCACGCAGGCAGGTTGCCTGGACACCGTCCTGGCCGCCACCGACCGGGTCGCCCAGCGCGAGGCCTTCCTCGCCGCGCTGCTCGCCGATCCGAAGCGAACGCCCCCCCTCGCGCTGCTCTGGGACCGCCGCTTCCGGGTGCGCACCGGCTGGCGGCTGGCCAAGTGGCTGCGGGTGACGTTCGCGGACCTGGCGGTTCGTGTGGATGCGTTCAAGGCGCGACGCCGTTCCTGAACACCAGCAGCAGTTCACCAATGCTGTTCAACTCCTACGAGTTCCTGTTCCTGTTCTTCCCGCTGGTGCTGGCCGGGCATTTCCTGCTCGGGCCACAGCGGGCGATGGCCGCCGCGCGTTTCCTGGGGGCGGCGTCGCTGTTCTTCTACGGCTGGTGGAGCCTGTCGGCACTGCCGCTGCTGCTGGCCTCGATCGGCTTCAACTACCTCGCCGGCCTGTGGGTCACGCCGCTGGCCGGGCGCAGCGAGCGGGTGCGGCTGTGGCGGCTGCGGGGCGCGCTGGCCGTGAACCTGGGGCTGCTCGGGGTGTTCAAGTACGCCGACTTCTTCATCGGCAATGTCAACGCTGCCGCCGGCACGGACTGGCCGCTGCCCCACCTGCTGCTGCCGATCGGCATCTCGTTCTACACCTTCACGCAGATCGCCTTCCTGGTGGACGCCTGGGCGGGCAAGGTGCGCGAGCGCTCGTTCTCGCACTACCTGCTGTTCGTCACCTACTTCCCGCACCTGATCGCCGGCCCGGTGCTGCACCACGCGCAGATGATGCCGCAGTTCGCCGACCCGGCCAGCTACCGGCTCGACCGCGCCAAGCTGGTGCTCGGGCTGGCCACCTTCACGGTCGGGCTGGGCAAGAAGCTGCTGCTGGCGGACCCGATGGGGCAGTACGCCGACCTGGTGTTTGGCGCCGCCGGCCGGGGCGTGGACCTGAGCACGCTCACCGCCTGGCTCGGCGCCCTCGCCTACGCCTTCCAGATCTACTTCGACTTCTCCGGTTACTCGGACATGGCAATCGGGCTGTCGCTGTGCCTGGGCATCCAGCTGCCGATCAACTTCGACTCGCCGTACCGGGCCACCAGCATCATCGAGTTCTGGCGCCGCTGGCACATCTCGCTGTCCACCTTCCTGCGCGACTACCTGTATGTGCCACTCGGCGGCAGCCGCAGAGGCCGCGCGCGTCGCTACCTGAACCTGCTGCTGACCATGCTGCTGGGCGGCCTCTGGCACGGCGCGGCGTGGACCTTCGTCGTCTGGGGCGCGCTGCACGGGCTGTTCCTGGTCATCAACCACCTCTGGCGCCGCGACGTGGGCCCGTCGCCCTCCGGCAGGCTGCAGCGGCTGGCCGGCGGGGTGCTGACCTTCACGGCCGTGACCGTGGCGTGGGTCGTGTTCCGGGCGGAGTCGCTGGAGGTCGCGGGCGCCCTGTACCGCGGCATGGCGGGCCTGAACGGCTGGGCCAGCAGCCCCTTCCACGGGTTCGAGCTGCCGTACAAGGTGTCGGAGTTCTACCGGACCTTCCTGCTGTGCGGCGTGGTCGCGTTCTGTCTGCCGAACTCGGGGCAGCTCGCGCGCTGGCTGCCGCCTCAGCGCAGCGGACGGACCTGGGCCGTGGCCAGCGCACTGGTGATCGGCCTGCTGTTCGGCGCCGGGGTCTCCCGACTCGGCTCACACAGCCCCTTCCTCTACTTCCAGTTCTGAGGGTATCCACGGCCATGCCGACTACGCCCACCGACCACGCGCAGCACGACGCCGCCCTGCGCCTGTGGCTGCGGGTCTTCTGCAGCGTGCTGGCGGGTGTCCTGGCCTTGCTGCTGTGGACGCTGCTGACGCCACCGTTTCGCGGTGACCTGACCCGCCTGGGCCGCCTGTCGGAAACCGAATTCGGTCCCACGCTGGCCCAACCCGTGGTTCCGCCGACGTTGCGGGTGTCCAGTGCGCTGCAGGAGGCCGACGTGCTGGTGATCGGCGACAGCTTCTCGGCGCCGCTGCGGTGGCAGTCGGTACTGGTCGAGCGCGGTCTGCGCGTGGCCACCATCGGCTGGCCGGCGATCGGCCCGCTGTGCGCCGATCTGGGCGAGGTGTTGCGGGCACAGGGCTTTCGGGGATCGGCGGTGGTGATCGAGTCGGTGGAGCGCGGGCTGTCCGCGCACCTTGACGATGCGCTCGCCTGCACGCGCACGCGGCCGGGTCGCCTGCTGGCGCAGCAGCCTCCCCGCGACTGGGATCCGACCGGCCCCTTCGGCCTGAACACCCGCGAAACCCTGCTCACCGGCCTGCTCACCCAGTGGCACACCCACCGCGCCCGCACGTCGCAGGACGAGGAACTGCGCCACGCCACTGGCGGCGCCGACAGCGTGCGCATCCAGCGCGTGCCAGAGGGCTGCCAACGGTTCAGCCACCGACTGTGCCACCGCGGACTGTTCTTTGCCGATGACCGCACCGCGGCGCCGTTCGACGCGACCCTGCTCGACAAGCTGCAACGCCTGTCGCACCGCCACGCGGATCTGTCGGTCACCTGGGTGGTCGTACCCAACAAGAGCAGCGTCTACCTGAACCCGAGGCACTCCCCGGACGCTGCCGCCGCGCTGGAAACTGGCGGATTCGGCCCCGACCTGTTCCGGCTGTTCACCGAGACCAGCCGACAGCAGCGTGATCTCTACCAGCCGAACGACACCCACCTGTCGCCCGCAGGGGACCGGCTGCTGGGCGAGCGGATCGCGGACTGGCTGCGTATTCGCTCGGCAAAGTCCAGGCCGGACTGAAGGTCGGCGTCGGCCGGATCAGTTCGACTCGAAACAGCGGGTCCAGAGCAGATCGCCCTCGATGATTTCGGCAAAGCGGCTCGCCTCGAACCCGGCGGGATACAGGGTCCGGACCTCTTCCCCAACGGTCATCCGACCCGACACCACCCCGTCGGGATCGGTCAACAGCTGCGCGTCGTCCCGTAGCACGACCAGCACTTCCTCCCAGGACACCTTCAAGAAGCCACTGAACCGTTCGTGATCGGACTCGATGGACGTGTCCACGATCCAGGTGTGCACCCGCTTGTCCACCGGACAGACTTCCAGTCCCAGTGCCGCCCGGAAACCGGTATCCACAGCCAAGGCTTGCAGAACCGCCGGCCGCTTGCGCTTCAACTGCAGACCGGCCCGGCGCTGCGTGGTCGCTGCATGACGCCATGCCTCCTGGGGCGTCTTGCGCAAGTAGGTGGACTTGACCTCGAACAGGAACAGGTGCCCATCGCGTGCCGCGACGATGTCGACTTCACCGGCCCGATCGAACGGGGCCGGTGGCATCCAGCCACACAACACACGAAACCCACGCGCGCGCAGATGTTCCGCCACACGTTGTTCGACCTGCCGCGTTTCGTTCAGGCGCTCGGGCCGACAGGTGCCAAGTCGGCGCAGGGTGTTGAGCGCGGCGGCGCTGTTGTTCTGCAAGCCCGTGATCCAGGGCAACTGGACCAAGGTCCGGCCGAACTTCAGGAAGGGTTGCTCGAACATGCGAGGGACCGGCCCTGGCGTCCCGCACTGCTGCCGAGCGGACGTCGCGGCGAGATCGTGGGTCCAGAAATCCAGCATCGCGGCAGCCGCCCTGGCACTCCCGGAGGGGTGGCGGGCGTTGACGGTCCAGCCTGTGATGTTCCGGATCTTGTCGTCCCGCGACGACCAGGTCAGCGGAAAGCGGTTCTGGGAGTTCTCGACCAATCCACCGATCGCCATGGTGCACAGCGCGGCTCGCCACTCAATGCCGCGTTCGGTGGCGGCTGAAAACGGCGCAATGAAGTTCAGGAAGTGGAAGCGCGAGGTCAGCTCGGCCGTCAACAGGACATGGAACAGATCGGCCGAAGCGTCTCCGGGAATCGAGACCGAATCACCAACCCCATAGACCGATTGCAGCCGCAACTGGCTCGCAAGTGCCCTCACCCACGCGAGCCGGTTGTCGTCTTCGTTCTCCGGTGCGCCGAACCGGGTTCCGGCCAACGGCGACTCGGCGAAAGCCTCCATCGCACGGTAGAACCAGTAACCATGAAGGCAGTTCAGCTTGCGTCCATCCCGCTCCCATTTCGCTCGGCGAGCAGGGTCCACGACCGCAATCTCTAGCGTGCGATCTCTCACCCGTACGAACCGCACGGCATCGTCGAAGCAGAAGGCGTCAATGCTGCGCGAAAGAAATTCGTCCATCTCGCGCTGCGCAGCCACCAGTCCCGCGAACTCTCGGCGGATTCGGTCAGCGGCCTGGGTCGTATCGTGGGAAGGGAACAGCGTGGGCGAAAGGTAGCGCTTCAGCGCCCGCCCGATCGCGGCCTCGTCGAGTCTGAGAGACTCGGGCTGTGCCGTCTCCAGCTTCCAGTACAGCAGCATATCGATGGCTGCCCAGTGACTGTCGAGAGCATCACCCGCGGCCGTGACAGCGGACTGAGCGTCCAGCCGATGGGGCACCAGATGCTCGAAGGCATACAGGCTCGCCAGGATCAGCAACTCAAAGGGGCTCAATGCGGCATGGGCCTCACGCCGCATCTCAAGATCCATCTGCCGCTCCAGGTGCGCGGCAGTGAAGATGTCGAGGATCTGCATCAGCTCAGCCACCGCTTCGCAATGCACGCCGGCCGCCCGCAAGGCCACTCGGTGGGGCGAGTCGCATTCGAGGATCAGCCGCGAACGCCGCAAGGCCAGGATCAGGGTTGTCGGCGCCTCCAGGGCCATCCGGTCCAGCAAGCCCTCGCAGACCACGGCGGACTGGCCGAGGTACCTCGTCAGGGCCAGTGCGGCAGTTTCCTGGGCCAGTTCCTCCGCGCTCGCCGAAGCGACCAGCTGGCTGGACCAGAACAGTGCATCGCGCTCCTTGCGGCTGGCCTTGGTGCCCGGCAACTTGTCCGACAGGTAGGCCTCGAAGGCGTCCATCCGGGCTTCGCCGATCGAGCCGCCCTCGGTCACTCGCCTGGCGACCCAGGCATCCACCACATTCACACAGAACTCACAGCAACACGACTCATAGCAGCACGATGTCGTACTGCTCCGGATTCACCGCCGCTTCCGCCTGCAGCGAGATCGGCTTGCCGATGAAGTCGCTCAGGCCGGCCAGGTGGGGGCTTTCCTCGTCGAGCAGCATCTCGATCACCGACGGCGCCGCGATGACGCGGAATTCCTTGGGATTGAACTGCCGCGCCTCGCGCAGGATCTCGCGCAGGATGTCGTAGCAGACCGAGCGCGGGGTCTTCACCTGCCCGCGCCCGCCGCAGGTCGGGCACGGCTGGCAGAGCATGTGCGCCAGCGACTCGCGGGTGCGCTTGCGGGTCATCTCGATCAGCCCGAGCTGCGTGAAGCCGCTGATCGTGATCTTGGTGCGGTCGCGGGCGAGCTGCTTGCGCAACTCCATCAGCACCTGCTCCTGGTGGTCGACCCGGGTCATGTCGATGAAGTCGAGGATGATGATCCCGCCCAGGTTGCGCAGCCGCAGCTGCCGCGCGATGGCCTGCGCCGCCTCCAGGTTGGTCTTGAAGATCGTGTCGTCGAAGTTGCGCGCGCCGACGTAGCCGCCGGTGTTCACGTCGATGGTGGTGAGCGCCTCGGTCTGGTCGATGACGAGGTAGCCGCCGGACTTCAGGTCCACCCGCCGGGCCAGCGCCTTCTCGATCTCCTGGTCGATGCTGAACAGGTCGAAGATGGGCCGCTCGCCCTTGTAGTGCTGCAGCCGGTTCACCGAGGTCGGCGTGAACTGCTGGCCGAAGGCGCGCAGGGCGTCGAACTGCATGCGCGAGTCGATGCGGATCGTGGCGGTGCGTTCGTCGACCAGGTCGCGCAGCACGCGCTGGACCAGGTTCAGATCCTCGTGCAGCAGCGAGCCCGGCGGAGATTTCAGCGCCAGCGCGCGGATCGTGACCCAGGTCTTGCGCAGGTAGGCGATGTCCTCGGCCAGTTCGTCGTCGGTGGCGTCCTCGGCGTTGGTGCGCAGGATGAAGCCCCCGCCGCCGCCGGTCTCCCGGTTGCCGACCAGTGCGCCCATGCGCTGGCGCAGCTGTTCGCGCAGTTCGTGCGAGCCGATCTTCTGCGAGATGCCAATGTGGTCATCCTGCGGCAGGTGGACCAGCAGCCGGCCAGCGACGCTGACCTGCGTGGACAGCCGCGCGCCCTTGGTGCCGATGGGATCCTTGATGACCTGCACGACCAGGGTCTGGCCTTCGTAGACCAGCTTCTCGATCGGCGGGATGGGGCCGTTCTCGGCGTGGTGGCCGCGCCCGGTCTGGCCGGCGACCTGCACATCGGCGACGTGCAGGAAGGCCGCGCGCTCCAGCCCGATGTCGATGAAGGCGCTCTGCATGCCGGGCAGCACGCGGGCGACCTTGCCAGCGTAGATGTTGCCGACGAGGCCGCGCTCCAGCGTGCGCTCGACGTGCAACTCCTGCACCGCGCCGTGTTCGACGATGGCCACGCGCGTCTCCTGCGGCGACCAGTTCACCAAGATGTCTTGCATGGGACTTTTCAGTTTTATTGTGGGTCTTGTGGATTCAGAGGGACCAGCCCGCGTCCCGCAGCAGGCAGGCTGTCTCGAACAAGGGCAGCCCCATGATGCCCGAATAACTGCCCGAGATCCGCTCGACCCAGGCCGCCGCGCCGCTCTGGATCGCGTAGGCGCCGGCCTTGCCCATCGGCTCGCCGGTGGCAACGTAGGCGGCGATGCGTTCGGCGTCGATCGGCGCGAAACGCACCCGTGACACGCTCAGGCCCTGCCACACCCGCACGCCATCGCCATCGTCATCGCTGCCACAGAGCGCCACGGCGGTGAGCACCCGGTGTTCCTGCCCGGACAAGGCGCCGAGCATCTCGCCCGCCTCGTCCGCGTCCGCCGGTTTGCCCAGGATGCGCCGACCGAGCGCCACCGTCGTGTCGGCACAGAGGATCGGCGCCACCGGCCGGCCCGAACGCTGCAGGCGGTCCCGCGCCGCGCCCAGCTTGGCCAGGGTCACCCGCTGCACATACGCCCGCGGCGCCTCGCCCGGCCGCACGGTTTCGAGCGCCTCGGCGTCCTCGTCCGGCCCGGGCAGCAGCAGTTCATGCCGCACGCCGATCTGGTCGAGCAACTGGCGACGGCGCGGGCTTTGCGAGGCGAGGTAGAGCCAGGGGGTCATCGTCGTCTCGGCGCGGTCAGCGCCGGTTCACTCTCGGTGGTAAGGATGCCCGACCGTGACCGACCACGCCCGGTACAGCGCCTCGGCCAGCATCACGCGCACGAAGGCGTGCGGCAGCGTCAGGTCGGACAGGCGCAGCAGCTCGTCCGCACTGGCGCGCAGTTCGGGATCCAGCCCGTCCGGCCCGCCGATGACCAGCGCCACGTCGCGGCCGTCGTGCTGCCAGGCCTTCAGCCGCTCGGCCAGCGCCACGGTGGTGACCCGCGTGCCGCGCTCGTCGAGCACGACCCGGCGCACACCCTTGGGCAGCGCCGCCTCGATGCGCACCCGCTCGGCCGCCATCAGCGCCTCGACCGGCTTGCCGCTGGTGCGCGGCTCGGTCTTGACGGCCTTGAGTTCGAGGCGGCAGTCTGGGGGAAAACGCTTGGCGTAGTCCGAGTAGGCGGTCTCCGCCCACTCCGGCATCTTCTGGCCGACCGCGACGAGGTGCAGCTTCAAGCTCAGGAGCGCTTGGCCGGGGCCGCCTTCTTGCGGGCCGGGGTCTTGCGCTCGGGGGCGTTGATCACGATGGTCTTGACCTTCGCGGCGGTGCCGGCGGTCTTGCGGGCCGGGGCCTTCTTGGCGGCTGCCGTGGTCGAGGCCGTGGTGGCCGCAGCCTTGCGCGCCGGGGCCTTCTTCGCGGCCGGCTTCTTCACCGCAGCCGCAGCTTCAGACGCAGACGAGGCGCGCTTGCGCGGGGCCGCCTTGCGGGCGGGTGCGGCGGGCGTGTCATCTTCGTCCTCGTCGTCACGCGAAGCCTTCACCAGCCCTTGCGTGGCGCTGGCGAGCTTCAGGCGCACCGGCTTGCCGCCCCAGATCTCTTCGAGGTGGTAGTACTGGCGGATCGCGGGCTGCATCACATGCACCACGGCCGCGCCGCAGTCCACGATGATCCATTCCCCGTTGTCCTCGCCCTCGACGCTCAGGATGTCGCCACCTTGCGACTTGACCTTCTCGCGCACGCTGGCGGCCAGCGACTTGGTCTGCCGGTTGCTCGTGCCGGAGGCGATGACGACGCGCTCGAACATCGCCGAGAGGTGTTCGGTGTTGAAGACCACGATGTCTTGGGCCTTCACATCTTCGAGACCATCGACGATGGTGCGTTGCAGCTTGCGGATGTCCATTCAGCGCCGTTCTTGTTCCAGGGGATTCAGGATTGAAAATTCAGGGAGAGGTTCGGTACAGCCCGTGGCGGTCAATATAGCCTGCCACGGCCGGCGCCACCATCCGGGGCGCCAGGGAAACGGCCGGCTCGCCTGCAGCCAGCCGCTGTCTCAGTTCGGTCGACGACACCGCCATCGACGGCATGTCCAGTGCCACGACGCGGTGTCCGGTGTCCAGCAGTTCGGCGGGCGCCTGTACCGGCACGCCCGCCCGCCCCGCCACCGCCAGCGTGACCCGCTGCAGCAATTCGGGCCAGCCGTGCCAGGAGCAGAACCCCGCCAGCTGGTCCTGCCCGATGACCAGGAACCACTGGGCGGGACCGGTCTGGCGCTGCTGCAGGGCCTTCACGGTGTCCAGCGTATAGCTTGGACCGGGCCGATCGACCTCGCATCTTTCGAGCACGAAGGCCGGATTGTCGCTGATTGCGAGCGCGACCATCTCGGCGCGGTGTTCGGCGGGGGCCAGACGGCGGGTTTTCTGCCACGGCTGACCCGCGGGAATCCAGCGCAACTCGTCCAGCGCGAGCTGGGCGAAGGCAGTGTCGGCGAGCACCCGGTGCGCCTGGTGCACCGGGTCGAAGCTGCCGCCGTAGAGCCCGATGCGCCGGGGTTCAGCGGCCATCGGCACCGGTGTCGGTCAGCGCCAGCCAGTCGCGCGGGCGCAGGAAATCGCTGTAGAGCCGCGCCTCCGGTGTCCCCTGCTCCGGCGCCCACTGGTAGCGCCACGTCACCTGCGGCGGCATCGACATCAGGATCGACTCGGTGCGCCCGCCCGACTGCAGCCCGAACAGCGTGCCGCGGTCCCAGACGAGGTTGAACTCGACGTAGCGGCCGCGCCGATACGCCTGGAAATCACGCTCGCGCTCGCCGTACGGGGTGTCGCGGCGGCGCTGCGCGATCGGCAGCCAGCCCTTGAGGAGCGCGTCGCCGACATCCTTCAGCATCGCGAAGCTGCCCTGCGCACCCAGCGCCGAGAAGTCGTCGAAGAAGATGCCGCCGATGCCGCGCGGCTCGTTGCGGTGCTTCAGGAAGAAGTAGTCGTCGCACCACACCTTGAAGCGCGGGTAGAGCGTCGGGTCGTGCGGCGCCAGCGCGTCGTGGCACATCTGGTGGAAGTGCACCGCGTCTTCCTCGAAGCCGTAGTACGGCGTCAGGTCCATGCCGCCGCCGAACCAGCGCACGGTCTGGCCGGCGAGCGGACCCTCCGTGGGCGTGGCCGACAGCATGCGCACGTTCATGTGCACGGTCGGCACGTACGGATTGCGCGGGTGGAAGACCAGCGACACGCCCATCGCCTCGAACGGCGCGCCGGCGAGTTCCGGCCGGTGCTGCGTCGCCGATGTGGGCAGCGCCACGCCGCGCACCTGCGAGAACGCACAGCCGCCGCGCTCCAGCAGCCCGCCGTTCTCGATCAGCCGGGTGATGCCCGCGCCTTCGAGCTTGCCGCCGGGCGGGCGTTCCCAGGCGTCGGTGATGAACGCCTGACCGTCTTCCGCGCCCACCGCGTCGCAGATCGACTGCTGCAGACCCAGCAGGTAGGCCCGCACCTCGGCATTGCTCAGTTCCACGGCATTCACCCCTGCGTCGTGCGCTTGATGGCGCGGTAGCCGATGTCGTGCCGGTACTGCATGCCGGTGTACTGGATGGCCTGGGCCGCGTCATAGGCACGTTGCTGAGCGTTGCGCACCGAGTCGCCCAGCGCGGTCACGCACAGCACACGCCCGCCGCTGGTCACCACGCCGCCGGTCGGTCCCGGCGCGGTCCCCGCGTGGAACACCTTGCAGTCCTCGACTTCTGCCGGCAGGCCACGGATGGCGTCGCCCTTCTTCGGGTCCAGCGGGTAGCCAGCCGACGCCAGCACGACCCCCAGGGCCACGCGGCGGTCCCAGTCGAGGGTGACCTGGTCGAGCGTGCCGTCGGTGGCGTGTTGCAGCACCTGCAGGAAATCGCTCTTCAGCCGCATCATGATCGGCTGCGTTTCCGGGTCGCCCATGCGGGTGTTGAACTCCAGCGTCTTCACGCCGCCCTTGGCGTCGATCATCAGACCGGCGTAGAGGAAGCCGGTGAACGGGATGCCGTCGCGGCGCATGCCGTCCACGGTCGGGCGGATGATGTCCTGCATCACCTTGGCGTGGATGTTCGGCGTGACCACCGGCGCGGGCGAGTACGCGCCCATGCCGCCGGTGTTCGGACCCTGGTCGCCGTCGAGCAGGCGCTTGTGGTCCTGGCTGGTGGCCAGCGCCAGGATGTTGCGGCCGTCCACCATCACGATGAAGCTCGCCTCCTCGCCGACGAGGAACTCCTCGATCACGACGCGCGCGCCATCGGCGTTGTGCTGCACGCCGAGCTTGTTGTCGAGCAGCATCCAGTCGACGGCCTGGTGCGCCTCGTCCAGAGACATAGCCACGACCACGCCCTTGCCTGCTGCCAGCCCGTCCGCCTTGATGACGATGGGCGCCCCCATGCGGTCGACGTAGGCATGGGCCTGTACCGCGTCACTGAAGGTCTCGTAGGCGGCGGTCGGGATCTTGTGGCGCTTCATGAAGTCCTTGGCAAACGCCTTGGAGCTTTCGAGCTGCGCGGCCGCCTGCGTCGGGCCGAAGATGCGCAGGCCGCGGGCGCGGAACTCGTCCACCACCCCCGCCGCCAGCGACACCTCGGGGCCGACGACGGTCATGCCGATCTTCTCGGTCTGAGCGAAGTCGGCCAGCGCGGCCACGTCGGAGATCGGCACATTCAGCATGCGCGGATCAAGCGCCGTGCCGCCGTTGCCGGGTGCCACGAACACCTTGTGGACACGCGTGGATTGGGCCAGCTTCCAGGCCAGTGCATGCTCACGGCCACCGCCGCCAATCACGAGTACTTTCATAGGGTCTTCTTCAAGCTCAAGCTGTTTCAATCGGATTCGGGGTCTGATGCGGGCTTGCCCGGTCACTCGGCCAGTTCGGCGTTGTGGTAGACGTCCTGCACATCATCGAGATCTTCGATGACGTCGAGCAGTTTCTGCATGCGCTGCGCATCGTCGCCGGCAAGTTCTACCGAGTTCTCGGCCCGCATCGTCACGCCGGCGATGTCGGCCACCAGACCCGCGGCTTCGAGCGCTGCCTTCACCGCCTCGAATTCCGGCGGCGCGGTCAGCACCTCGATGGCGCCGTCTGCGTCGGTGATGACGTCGTCGGCGCCGGCCTCCAGCGCGACCTCCATCACCTTGTCCTCGTCGGTGCCCGGGGCGTAGACGAGCTGGCCGCAGTGCTTGAACTGGAACGCGACCGAGCCGTCGGTGCCCAGGTTGCCGCCGTACTTGCTGAAGGCGTGGCGCACTTCGGCGACCGTGCGCACCCGGTTGTCGGTCATCGTGTCGATGATGATGGCAGCACCCCCGATGCCGTAGCCTTCGTAGCGGATTTCCTCGTAATTGACGCCTTCGAGGTTGCCGGAGGCCTTGTCGACGTTGTACTTGATGCGGTCCGCCGGCATGTTGGCGGCCTTGGCCTTCTCGATGGCCAGGCGCAGGCGCGGGTTGGTGCTGGTGTCCGAGCCACCCTGCCGCGCCGCCACCGTGATCTCACGGATGATGCGCGTCCAGATCTTGCCGCGCTTCTCGTCCTGGCGGCCTTTGCGATGCTGGATGTTGGCCCACTTGGAATGACCCGCCATGAATGCTCCTGAGTACGCTTGCGTGCGCTGAGTTCGTTAGACTGCCATTTTACTTTTGCTGCGCTGCGCGCCCGACCGGAGACACGAAATATGACTGAGCCGATCCTGCTCGCCCGCCACGGCGACATCGAATGTCACCTGCTGCCCGCGCTGGCGAACCGCCACGGCCTCATCACCGGCGCGACCGGCACCGGCAAGACGATCACGCTGCAGAAACTCGCCGAGAGCTTCTCGCGCATCGGCGTGCCGGTGTTCCTGGCCGACATCAAGGGCGATCTGACCGGCATCAGCCAGCAAGGCCAGCTCGGCGGCAAGCTGGCGCAGATCCTGAAAGAGCGTGGCCTGGACGAGCCTGAATGGAATGCCTGCCCGACCACGCTGTGGGACGTGTTCGGCGAGCAGGGCCACCCGGTGCGCGCCACCATCTCGGACATGGGGCCGCTGCTGCTGTCGCGCATGCTGAACCTGAACGACACGCAGCAAGGCGTGCTGCAGCTCGTCTTCAAGATCGCCGACGACAACGGCCTGCT
>OFSF01000610.1_pt1 | contig 13636 bp, 12 predicted proteins | sample 1543271 | NCBI WGS metagenome assembly OFSF01 (sample SAMN07774227, study PRJEB24372) | wastewater metagenome | isolation source: Exp Tend VB 100WW | collected 2016-02
AGAGCCAGTCGGTGCGCGGGTTGCCGATGCAGTGCAGGTAACCGACCGGGATGTGGATCCAGTGGTAGTCGTCGTGGCCACCGGCTTCGAGCAGCAGGACACGGCTGAGGCCCTTGGCGTCGCTGAGGCGATTGGCCATCAGGGCGCCGGCTGTACCGGCGCCGATGATGATGTAGTCGAAAGAGGGCATGTGCTGGGGTCTCCGTGGAGCCGGACTCTAAGCGCAAGCGCGTCTGGCGGCACTCGGTCGAAACGCCAGTCCCCCTCGCATCAGCCCCCCACCGCAGACCCCAGAACCGGGAACAGCTTGATCAACCCTTCGGCCATGATCTCCACCGCCAGCGCCGCCAGGATGAGGCCCATGAGCCGCGTCATCACGTTGATGCCGGTCTTGCCCAGCAACCGGGCAATGGCACCCGATGCTGAAAACGCCAGGAAGGTCGCCGCCCCGACGACCACACCAAAGCCCACCAGCGCCGCCAAGTGCCACCAGTGCCGGGCCTGGTCGGCGTAGATCACCATGGTCGAGATCGTGGCCGGCCCGGTCAGCAGCGGGATGGTCAGCGGCACCACGGCGATGCTGTCACCCGCGTCAGCGCGCTGCTGGCCGTCGCTGACATCGTCCGAGCGCGACTCGGCCGGTTGTGCGTTGAGCATCTGCAGCGCGCTGATCAGCAGCAGCGTGCCACCCCCGACCTGGAACGACGCGAGCGAGATGCCGAAGAACCCGATCACCTTCAGCCCCGCCAGTGCGCTGATGGCAATGACAAGGAAAGCCGAGAAGCTCGACACGCGGATCGTGCGCCGCCGCTGCTCGGGGCTCAGGTGCTGCGTGAAGTGGATGAAGAACGGCACGACGCCGATCGGGTTGACGATGGCCAGCAACGCCACCAGCGGTTTGAAAAGGTCCATGGGCAGATTCTGCGCCCACCCGATTTCCGGGTTAACCCCTGAGCAGCACAGGCGCCCTGCAGACGGAACCAAAACTGGGACAAAAATCTGCACCGCCTTACAACACTTCTTGCAGTGTGGATGCTCACAGTGCTTGACCGTCATACATAATGACCCCTCGTGATTGGACGCGGCGCCTTTTCTCTGTTCCCTGGAATGAGTGCTGGCTGTAGCTCCGCCACATGGTCCTCTGGTACCTCAGGTACCCTGTTTCTTGAAAGGCGCTCTTCCATGGGCAACAAACTCTATGTGGGCAACCTTGCCTACAGCGTCCGCGACGAAGATCTGAACGACGCGTTCTCCCAGTTCGGTGCGGTCAGCTCCGCCAAGGTCATGATGGACCGCGAAACCGGCCGCTCCAAGGGCTTCGGTTTCGTCGAAATGGGATCAGATCCCGAAGCGCAAGCCGCGATCAATGGTCTGAATGGCCAAGCGATCGGTGGCCGTGCCATCGTCGTCAATGAAGCCCGTCCGCGTGAAGAGCGTCCGGGCGGCTTCCGCAGCCCCTACGGTGGCGGCGGTGCTGGCGGCGGCGGTGGCCGCAGCGGTGGCGGCGGCTACGGCGGCGGCGGCGGCGGTGGCGGCGGCGGCGGTGGTGGTGGCGGCGGTTTCCGCAGCCCCTACGGCGGCGGCGGTCGCCGTGAAGGCGGCGGTGGCACCGGCGGTGGTCGCAGCGGTGGCGGCGGCTACGGCGGCGGCGGTTACGGCGGCGGCGGCTACTGATGCCGCTGGAGTGTCGGCCCGCTGACACTCCGTAGCTGTCCAGACCCCGTCTCGACATTCTCCACAAGGCGTCAGATCGCAAGATCTGACGCCTTGTGGTCTTTCAGGACACCTTGCGGCGCTGTTTTCGCCCGCGGCCGGCGATGACCCGATCCAACAGCCAGCCTGGCAGTACCCGCAACAGCCTCACCACCCAGGCCATCTGCCAAGGCAGCACGGCAAAACGCGCTCCGCGCGCGATGCAGGGCAATGCCCGTTCGGCAAACGCGTCAGGCGCCATCAGAAAGGGCATGGGATACCGGTTCTCGCGGGTGAGAGGCGTGTCCACGAAGCCTGGCACCAGGGTGACGACCCGCACACCCGCTGCGCGCAGCTCCACGCGCAAGCTCTCGCAGTAGGCCACGACCGCAGCCTTGCTGCCGCAGTACCCCCCGTGGCCGGGCAGCCCGCGAATGGCCGCCACGCTGGCCACCCCCACCAGCGTTCCCTTGCGCGCATGGCGCATCGGCTGGACGAATGCATGGAAGGTGGCGGCCATGCCCAGCACATTGGTGGCGTACAGCTCCTGCAGCACCGCCAGATCGGCGCGCTCGGCCGTGTCGATGCCCACGCTGATGCCCGCGTTGGCAATCACCACCTCCGGAAGTCCCTGCTCGGCCAGACACCGGTGCGCCGCCGCCACGATGTCGTCGATGTTCGTCACATCGGCGCAGTAGACCGCGGCCCGCTCGGGCCCGAGGCGCTGCTCGGTCAGCCACTGCTGCACGGTGTCGACCCGGCGCGCGACCAGCGCCAGACGCCAGCCCTGGCGGGCATACGCAGCCGCCAGCGCCTGTCCGATGCCGCTGGATGCACCGGTGATGAACACGAGTGGCGGCAACGCGGCTGTCATCGCAGAGCCGGCAGGCGACCCTTCACGGCTCCCTGCAGCTCCAGTCGACCATCGCCGTGGTCATAGACCAGCGAACGGGCCTCGATGACGCTCTGGCCCTGCCGCAGGGTCACGGGGCGGGTGCTGCGCACCTGGTCCGACCGGCGATCGAACACCATCTCCTCGCCGGTGAACGTCAGCGCCGCCTCTTCCGACGGCAGTCGGTCGCGCACCACCGTCACGCCGCCACTGAGGCGCACGGTGTCACCCTGGTCATCGACCACGGCCCGCGCCGCCGTGGCACGCAAGGTGTGGCCTTCGTCGTCGCGCCAGCGCAGGCGCACGCCGTCGATCTCGAGTGTCTCGGTGTCCGGGTAGTGGCGGACCACGTCGCCTTCGATCACCCCGCGCGCCGGTCCGGCCGCGGCATAGTGCTGGACCGAGAACCCCCGCATCTCATAGTCCGGCTCATGCCGGACTTCGGTCGGGGCGCGGACACGGTCCGGGGTGGGCGTGCTCTGGACCAGCCACCAGGTGGCCGCCGCCAGCAGCGCCATCAGGAACAGCGGCAGGTTGCCAAGCAGCGCGTGGCGCACCCGCGCACCACGCGGCAGCACCGGCTGTCCCGCCGTCTCCGGCAGGCGGCTGAGCAGCGGTGGCAGGGGCAGCGGCGTGACATCGTCATCGTCGAGGGCGGCCACGGGCGAGATCCTCAGCGCGCCGCGCCGTCCAGCGTGGTCAGGTGGCCCGCCAGCAAGCGGGCGTAGTGCCCCCCCGCCATCAGCAGCAGATCGCAGAACTCGCGTGCGGCGCCCTGCCCGCCCGGCACGGCCGTCACATGGTGGGCCACGGCGCGCACTTCGGCATGGGCCTGGGCCGGCGCACAGGCCAGCGCACAGCGCACCATCAGCGGCAGATCCGGCCAGTCATCGCCGATGACAGCCAGTTGATGCCAGTCCAGCGCCAGGGTCTGCAGCACCTGCTCGGCCGCGGCCAGCTTGTCGTGGATGCCGTACAGCGCATGCACGATGCCCAGATCGGCGCAACGCCGGCGCACCGCAGGCGTGTCGCGCCCGGTGATCACGACCGGGACGATGCCGGCGCGCGCCAGCAGCTTGATGCCGTGGCCATCGAGCGTGCTGAACGCCTTGACCGTCTCGCCGGACTCGCCGATGTAGATGCGGCCGTCGGTGAGGCAGCCGTCGACGTCGAAGATCGCCGCCCGCACCGACTGGGCGGCCAGCATCAGCTCGGTCGGAAACTGCAGCGTCGGCGCCACGGGGCGGGGCCAGACCGGAATCGGAATGGTCATGTTCAGATCACCTTCGCGCGCATCAGGTCATTGGTGTTGAGCGCGCCGATCAGGCGGCCCTCGGCGTCGTGGACCAGCAGCGTGGTGATGCAGGCCTCCTCCATCAGCGTCGCGGCCTCGACCGCCAGCGCGTCGGCACGCACGCTGCGCGGTCGCGTCGGGCGCAGCAGTTGCGCGGCGGTGAGGGTGCGCAGGTCGGTGCCTTGCTCGACGGCGCGGCGCAGGTCGCCGTCGGTGAAGACGCCGATCGCGCAGCCCTCGGCATCGACGATGGCCGTGGCGCCCAGACCCTTGGCGCTCATCTCGCGCATCATCTCGACGCAGCCCGCCTCGGGGGTCACCCGCGGCACCGCGTCGCCCTGGCGCATGATGTCGTGGACATGCGTGAGCAGCTTGCGGCCGAGCGCCCCGCCCGGGTGCGAGCGCGCGAAGTCCTCAGCGCGGAAGCCCCGGGCATCGAGCAGCGCCACCGCCAGCGCGTCGCCCAGCGCGAGCTGCGCCGTGGTGCTGGCGGTCGGGGCGAGGTTGAGCGGGCAGGCCTCCTGCGCCACGCGGTTTGACAGCACCAAGTCGGCATGTGCGGCCAGTGTTGACTCGGCCCGCCCCGTCATGCCGACCAGCGTCACCCCCAGCCGCTTCAGCGCGGGCAGGATCGCGGCCAGCTCGTCGCTCTCGCCAGAGTTGGAGATGGCCAGCACGACATCGCCGCGGGTGACCATGCCGAGGTCGCCGTGGCTGGCCTCGGCCGGATGGACGAACAGCGCGGGCGTGCCGGTGGAGGCCAGCGTCGCGGCGATCTTGCGCCCGACATGGCCACTCTTGCCCATGCCCATCACGACCACACGGCCGCTGCCGCGCAGGATGGTGTCGACCGCCGCCGCGAAGTCCGCCCCCTGCTGGTCCTGCAGTTGCAGCAGGGCCTCGGCTTCGATGCGCAAGGTCTGGCAGGCCATGCGGAGGGCCCGCTCGGCATCGAATGGGGGGACGGCGGGGGCAGGAGTCACTGAATCTCGGGCCGGAGCTGAATTAGGATAGGGCGATTCTAGGACGGTGCATGGCCAGCAATCTCGATCTCGCGCTTCTCTACCTGCTCGCTGCCGTGATCGGCGTCGTCGGTTGCCGCTTCCTGCGCTTGCCGCCCATGCTGGGCTATCTGGCCGTGGGCGTGCTGATCGGCCCCAATGCGCTGGCGCTGGCCGGTGACACGGTGGGCATCCGCTACCTGGCCGAGTTCGGCGTGGTGTTCCTGATGTTCGTGATCGGGCTGGAGTTCAACCTGCCCAAGCTGCGCAGCATGCAGCGGCTGGTGTTCGGGCTGGGCGCCGGGCAAGTCGTGCTGACCGTGCTGGGCGCGGCCCTGGGCAATGTGCTGCTGGCGGTGCTGTTCAAGCTGCTCGGCCAGCCCTGGGACCTGGGCTGGCAGGGCGCGGTGGCACTCGGCGCGGCCATGGCCATGTCCAGCACGGCCATCGTCGTCAAGATGATGTCCGAACGGCTGGAGCTGGAGAGCGAACACGGCCGCAACGTCATGGGCGTGCTGCTGTTCCAGGATCTGGCGGTCGTGCCGCTGCTGGTGCTGATCCCGGCGCTGGCCGAGGGCGCAGGCGACACGCTCTGGAACACGCTCGGCACGGCGCTGGTCAAGGCGGTCGTGCTGCTGACCCTGCTGCTGTGGGGTGGCCAGAAGGTGATGCGCTGGTGGCTGACGCTGGTGGTGCGGCGCAAGAGCGAAGACCTGTTCATCCTGAACATCCTGCTGATCACGCTCGGGCTGTCGTGGCTGACCGAACACGCGGGGCTGTCGCTGGCGCTGGGCGCGTTTGTCGCCGGCATGCTGATCGCCGAGACCGAGTTCAAGCACCAGGTGGAGACCGACATCCGCCCGTTCCACGATGTGCTGCTCGGGCTGTTCTTCATCACCATCGGCATGAAGCTCGACTGGCGGCCGGTGCTCGACCAGTGGCCGCTGGTGCTGGTGCTGAGCGTGCTGCCGGTGCTGGCCAAGGCGGGGCTGGTGGCGGTGCTGGCACGGCTGTTCGGCTCGGCACCGGGCGTGGCGATCCGCACCGGCCTGTACCTCGCGCAGGCGGGCGAATTCGGCTTCGTGCTGCTCACGCTCGGCGCCCAGGTCCAGCTGATCGGCGCGCAGTGGATGAGCCCGGTGCTGGCCTCGATGGTGCTGTCGATGCTGGCCACGCCCTTCATCATCATGGGCAGCAACCGCATCGTGATGCGGCTGTCGGCGACCGACTGGCTGATGCAGTCGGTGCAGCTGACGACGATCGTCAAGAAGTCGATCCGCACCGAGGCGCACCTGATCATCTGCGGCTACGGTCGCAGCGGCCAGAACCTGGCGCGGCTGCTCGACCAGGAGCACATCCCCTACATGGCGCTCGACCTCGACCCCGACCGCGTGCGCCAGGCCGCCGCCGCCGGCCAGAGCGTCGTCTTCGGCGACGCGGCCAAGCTGCCCAGCCTGATCGCCGCCGGCCTGTCGCGCGCCACGGCCGTGGTCATCACCTACCACGACACGCCCTCGGCGCTGAAGGTGCTGCAGCATGTGCGCGAACACGCCGCGCATGTGCCGGTGGTCGTGCGCACGCCGGACGACACCGATCTGGAGCGCCTGCGCGCGGCCGGCGCCACCGAGGTCGTGCCGGAAGCACTCGAAGGCTCGCTGATGCTGGCCAGCCATGCCTTGGCGCTGGTGGGGGTGCCAATGCGGCGGGTGATCCGCATCACGCAGGACGCGCGCGACGCCCGCTACGGCCTGCTGCGCGGCTACTTCCACGGCGCCGACGATGACACCGTCGGCGAACAGCACCAGGCCCGGCTGCAGTCGGTCAGCCTGCCGCCCGGCGCGCCGAGTGTCGGGCAGCGCCTGGGCGACCTGACGCTGCACGTGATGGGGGTGTCGGTGGTGTCGGTGCGGCGGGCGAGCGGTCAGGTCGTGGCCACGGGGGGCGAAGATCTGGTGCTGGCGGGCGGGGATGTGCTGGTGCTCAGCGGCCTGCCGGAAACGCTGGCCCTGGCCGAGAGCCGGTTGCTGAAACGCTGACGCGGACGCCGAGACCGGGTCGCCTCAGGCCACAGCCACGCGCAAGGCCAGGTTGGCACGCAGGCGGGCCACCATCACGGCCCCCGCCGCCCGCAGCACTTCATTGGCGATCAGCGGCGCGCGGGCCGTGAGTTCCTCGAAACGCGGCAGGTGCAGCGCCCAGACGATGGCCGGGGTCATGGACTCGACATTGGCCGAGTGCGGCTGGTCGCTGAACAGTCCGGTCTCGCCGACCAGCGCGCCGGGGCGCATCAGCGCGATGCGGCTGGTGCCGGGCGCCGCGCCGCTCACATAGACCTGCAAGGTGCCCTGCCCGACGAAGTAGGCGGCGCGGTCGCAGTCGCCCTGCTTGATCAGCAGATCGCCCGAGCGCAGCTGGTAGGGCGTGAGGTAGGCCGCCAGATGGCGCCACTGGCCCAGATCCAGGCGTGCGCGGAAGGCATCGTCCGCCCGGTAGGACTGGACAGCCTCGATCAGATCATCAATTCCCATGGCGCACTCCTGCTGATGGTGGCATTCCCATCCGAGCGCCGAACATGCCAGAGTGACCCGACTTGCGCTGATTCAGATCGTAACAAATGCGGAAACTGGAGGGCATCTGCTACTTGCCGATGCAGAAGCGCGTGAATATGTCACCGAGCAGGTCGTCCGGCGTGTAGGCGCCAGTGATCTCGCCCAGCGCGTCGTGGGCCAGCCGCAGCTCTTCGGCCAGCAGGTCGAGCGCGGCGTCCGACTGCGCGGCCCAGGAACGCGCCAGGCCCAGGTGGTCCTGCGCCAGTCGCAAGGCCTTCAGGTGCCGGGTGCGGGCGATGAACACCCCTTCCGGCGACGCATGCCAGCCGGCCAGCGCCAGCAGCGTCTCGCGCAGGTGCTGCAGGCCGTCGTGGGTCTTGGCGGACAGCGCCAATGCCCTGCTGCCGGCCGGCAACAAGGCCAGCGCCCGGGCGGCGTGCGCCTCGGGCAGGGCATCGGCCTTGTTGAAGATGTGAACCAGCCGGTCGCGGTCGGGCAGCCGGGCTTCGATGGCGCGGTCGGCCTCGGCGTACACGGGATCCTCACAGCGCGTCAGGTCGTGCAGCAGCAGCACGGCATCGGCCTCGGCGATCGCGCCCCAGCTGCGCGCGATGCCGATGCGCTCGACCTCGTCGCTGGCCTCCTCGTCCGAGCGCAGGCCCGCGGTGTCGACGATGTGCACCGGCACGCCCTCGATCTGCAGCGTCTCGCTGACCTTGTCGCGCGTGGTGCCGGGAATCGGCGTGACGATCGCCAGCTCTGCGCCGGCCAGCGCGTTCAGCAGCGAGCTTTTCCCCGCATTGGGCTGGCCGGCGATCACGACCTTCAGCCCCTCGCGCAGCAGCGCCCCCTGCTGCGCCGTGTCGAGCACCGCGTCCAGCTGGCCCGCCAGACGGTCGAGGCGGCCGCGGGCGTCGGCCTTCTCCAGGAAGTCGATCTCCTCTTCGGGGAAGTCCAGCGTCGCCTCGACCAGCATGCGCAGCTCGATCAGCCGGTCACGCAGGCCGGTGATGCGCTCGGAAAACGCGCCCGACAGCGAGCGGGCTGCGCTGCGGGCCGCCGCCTCGGTGCTGGCGTCGATCAGGTCGGCCACGGCTTCGGCCTGCGCGAGGTCGAGCTTGTCGTTGAGAAAGGCCCGCTCGGTGAACTCGCCCGGCTCGGCCAGTCGCAGCCCCGGCAGCGTGTCCGCCACCGCCGCCGCTTGCAGGCAGCGCGCCAGCAGCAACTGCAGCACCACCGGCCCGCCATGCGCCTGCAGCTCCAGCACGTCCTCGCCGGTGTAGCTGTGCGGCGCGGGGAAGTAGAGCGCCAGCCCCTGGTCAATGGGCAGGCCATCGTCGGCCAGGAACGGCCCGTAGGCGGCCCGCCTCGGCGCCAAGTCTCGGCCGGTCAGCGCCCGGCTCAGCGCCTGCAGACCGCGGCCGGACACCCGCACGATGCCGACGGCCCCCCGGCCCGGAGCAGTGGCGATGGCGATGATGGGGTCATGGTGTCGAGCGAGCATGGCGCGCATTTTCGCCGAGTGCGTCGGCGGCATGAAAAACGCCCTGTCGGACCAGCCGGACAGGGCGTTGCAGGATTCGCGCGGAGGGGGGCCAGCCAAACGGCATACAACCCCCAGAGCCAAGACTGTTGCAGCGAGCCTCCCGGCCCCATGTGCGGCTCTTGAAGCCTGCTGCAACACCCCCGGGTCCAACCCCGCAGAACGGATGATGCAGGGAGAATGTGTCAGTCTCAAGACCCGGTCTGCATCAGACGTTTCCAGGTGTGGGGCTTGTCGCGGCCGGATTCCACGTTCGCGGAAGCCGGCCCGAAATGCCCTGGAAAACCCTCGGAGACTCAGCGATTGAGTCCGAGCTGCCGGTTGATCATCCACTGTTGCGCGATGGCCAGCAGGTTGTTGACGAACCAGTACAGCACCAGACCTGCCGGGAAGAACAGGAACATCACGCTGAACACCAGCGGCATGATCCACATCAGCTTGGCCTGCATCGGATCCGGCGGCGTCGGGTTCAGCCAGGTCTGGAACAGCGTGGAAATCGTCATCAGCGCCGGCAGGATGTAGTAGGGATCCTGCACGCTCAGGTCGGTGATCCAGCCGATCCAGGGTGCACCACGCATCTCCACCGACGCCAGCAGCACCGAATACAGCGCGATGAAGAACGGCATCTGGATGAAGATCGGCAGGCAGCCGCCGAGCGGGTTGACCTTCTCCTCGCGGTAGATGCGCATCATTTCCTGCTGCATCTTCTGCGGATCGGCCTTGTAGCGCTCGCGCATCTCCATGACCTTGGGATTGACGGCCTTCATCTTGCCCATCGAGCGGTAGGCGCTGGCGTTGAGCCAGTAGAAGGCAATCTTCAGCAGCACCACCAGACCCACGATCGACCAGCCCCAGTTGCCGATCATGCCGTGCAGCTTGTCGAGCAGCCAGAACAGCGGCTTGGCGAGGATGGTCACCCAGCCGTAGTCCTTGACCAGCTCCAGCCCGGGCGCCAGCTTTTCGAGCTTCTTTTCTTCCTGCGGACCGGCGTAGAGCGTGGACTCGATGGCCTGCGTGGCACCAGCGGCCACCGGCGCCAGCGGGAGCGTCATCGACATCGAATACAAGTTGGTGCCTTCGCGCTTGGTCTGGAAGCTGCGCTCCAGCTTGTCGCCGATCAGCCAGGCGCCGACGAAGTGGTGCTGCACCATCGCGATCCAGCCGTTGTCGGCGGATTTTTCGTGCTCGGCCTTGCCCTTCTCGATGTCGGCGTATTCGATCTTCTGGAACTTGCCCTGTTCGGTGTAGACCGCCGGGCCGGTGAACGCCGCCGGACCCATGAACACCGAGGTCGACGGCACGAAGCCATCCCGGGAGAGCTGCAGGTAGAGCTGGGCCGACAGCGGCGCGGCCGTGCCGTTGACCACCTCGTGGCGGACCTTGATCGCGTAATCGCCGCGCTGGAAGGTGTAGGACTTGCGCAGCTTCACGCCGCCCTGCTCAGGCGACTCGAAGGTCAGGGTCAGCGCGTTCTGTCCCTCGGCCAGCGTGCGCGGGCCGGGCAGCAGGTTCATCACCGTGAGGTGGTTGGGCAGGGCCGCTTCACCGGCCAGGCGCGGGATCAGCCCCGTATCGGCCTGGTACACCCGCTCGGCCGTCTGGTCGAACAGCATGACGGGCTTGCTGGTGTCGTGCTCGTCCTTGTAGCGCGGCAGGGCCATGCGCACCAGCGAGCCGCCACGGGTGTCGAACGTCGCGCGCACCAGGTCGGTCGTGATCTCGACCTTCTGCGAAGCTGGCACGGCTGGCGTGGCCGCTGGCAGCACCGCAGCCCCTGCAACGGCAGACGCGGCCGCCGCGGCTGGCACACCGGCCGTGGTGGTCTGCGCCGGCGCGGTCACGGCGGGCGGCGGCGGTGCGAACATCGACGGCTGCCCGTTGTGCTTGCTCCAGCCATCCCACAGCATCACGAGCGAGACGGAGAACACGCCCCACAGCACGGCGCGCCGCGTATCGGTCATACCGGTCATACAGAGGTCTTTCGAAAGGAAGAGAACAGCCGGGGCGACTGCTCGGGTACCGGATCATGCCCGCCCGCGCACCAGGGGTGACAGCGTCCGATGCGCCCGAGTGTCAGCGCGCCGCCACGCAAGGCACCGTGTCGCTCCAATGCCACCAGCGCGTAGGCCGAACACGTCGGCTCGAAACGACAGGACGAGCCCAGCCAGGGACTCAGCAACAGGCGGTAGCCGCGCACTAGGCCGATCAGCCCCTGCTGAGGCAAGGAAGACCGACGGCGGCGCGGTGACACGGGATCAGGCAGAGGCTCGCTCATGTCGTGGACAGGCAGTGGGCGAAGGGTCAGGCAGCCCCGGGGGGTGCACTGGCCGGGGCGGGTTGCGCCTGGGCACGCCGTGCGCGTCGGGCGGCATCGCCGAGCAGCACATCGATTTCCGCATGCAGCAGCGCCGCCAGCGTCTCCGAGCGTGCACTCGGAAACTGCTTGCGGTCGATGGGCGCACGCAGGCGCACCACCCAGTCCCCTGCAACGAGGGAATCCAGGTGGCGGCGCATGCCGGCACGGATCTGGACCTTCACCAGCGTGCGGGTCACGGAGCGCCGGGCATGTCGCTTCGGCACCACCAGACCCAGACGCAGCGCGGCCATTTCCGTATGGTTATCCACTGGGTTGTCCACAGATTCATCCACAGCCTGCGAAAGGGGTGGAACGTTGCCTGTTGACAACTGGTTGGTTGCGAGGTGGTGCACCATGAAATGGGCACTGCGGGCAAGTGGTCGAACCGCCATGGCCGACTCGAACCGGGCTGCCCCGGTCAGCGCATGCATGGCCATGGATGCAGCAACGCTCACCGTGTCGCAACGGGCGCTGGACGCCCCGTGGCTCAGACAGCCAGGCGCTTGCGGCCCTTGGCGCGGCGTGCATTCAGCACGGCGCGGCCACCGCGCGACTTCATGCGCACGAGGAAGCCATGGGTACGGGCGCGGCGAACCTTCGACGGTTGGTAGGTGCGTTTCATCTTGAATCCTCTAGCCTTGGCGTGGGCCCGAACATGAGCCTGATTGGAGCTTGGCCCGATCGGACACCCCCACGGGCACCCCAATTCGGGAAACCCACGATTACAGCAAAAACCTCCTGAAAAGTCAACGACTTGCCACGTACGGACTGGCCGCGCGAGGGGATTGACCCCTCGCTCAAAACTGTGGATAACCGCAACCCTGGAGGGTGTGATGTCGATACAATCGCGCCCCTTCTCTTGAAGTTGTCCACAATTTTCAGAACATGCACCAGGACCTGTGGCAACGAGGCTGTGAGCGCCTCGCCGCCGAGCTGCCGGCACAGCAGTTCAACACGTGGTTTCGCCCACTGCCGCCCGCAGACGTGTCGGCGGCGGGTGAAGGCTACCTCGTGGGTCTGCGTGTGCCCAACCGGTTCAAGATGGACTGGATCCGCTCGCAATTTGCCGCGCGGATCGAGCGCCTGCTGAGCGAGATCGCCGGCAAGCCGGTGCGGCTGGAGTTGTCCCTGGGCAACGCCAGTGACCCTGCACCCCGCGCGCCCGAACCTGCCGCCCTGGCGCCGGCACTGCCCCCCGCCCCCGTGCAGATGTCGATGATCGACTTCCTGCCGCTGCCGGCCGACGCGGCAGAGACCGTGTCCGGCGCATCGCCCCGCTCGACGGCCAGCCGCGCCCGCGCGCGCGCCGCCGCCGTGTCCAGCAGCGTGGCCAGTCCCGCCGAGCCGGCCCCTGCGCTGGCCCCCTCGGCCAAGGCCGCGCCACGGACCGGCCGCACACCCGCCACCCTGCCCGCGCTGCATGCGCTGCTGACGCTGCCGACCGCGCACCCGTCCTTGCTCGCCGAGGCCCCTGCCGCGCCGAGACCGACCGCCCGCGCATCCTCGGCCCGCCGCACTGCGACCACCAGCCCGCCCGCTGCCGAGCCGCTTCCAGAGCCCCTGCCGCAGCCCACCGCCGCGCCGATCACCGCCACCCCTGTCACCGCCGCCACGCCGCAGGCACCGCTGTCGAGCGGCGCGCTCTCCGCCGCCTCCGCGCTGGCCAAGGCCTCGGCCGCGGTCGCCTCGCGCCGCAAGCGCGTGGCGGGCACCAAATCGGCCGAAGTGGCTGCAGTGGCCGAAGCCGCCGCTCCGCCGGTGTCCACCGCCAACCCGGTGTCCACCCGAGCCGCCGCCCCCAGCAGCGTCCAGGGCAGCGACCGGATCCTCGGCGCCCCCGCCATCATCATCCCGACGGTGCCGCCGCCGGCCGCGCCGTCGAACACCCGCGGACGCATCAACCCCGCCCTCACCTTCGACACGCTCGTGCCCGGCCGCGCCAACCAGATGGCCCGCACCGCCGCGATGCACGTCGTCAGCTCGCCCGGCGGCATGTACAACCCGCTGTTCCTGTACGGCGGTGTCGGCCTGGGCAAGACGCACCTGATCCACGCCGTCGGCAACGCGCTGCTGAAGGAACACAAGGACGCCCGCGTGCTCTACCTGCACGCCGAGCAGTTCATCTCCGACGTGGTGCGCAACTACCAGCGCAAGACCTTCGACGAACTCAAGGCCAAGTACCACTCGCTCGACCTGCTGCTGATCGACGACGTGCAGTTCTTCGCCGGCAAGGACCGCACGCAGGAGGAGTTCTTCAACGCCTTCGAGGCCCTGCTGGCCAAGAAGGCGCACATCATCATGACCAGCGA
>OFSF01000613.1_pt1 | contig 13602 bp, 14 predicted proteins | sample 1543271 | NCBI WGS metagenome assembly OFSF01 (sample SAMN07774227, study PRJEB24372) | wastewater metagenome | isolation source: Exp Tend VB 100WW | collected 2016-02
GCCGGCAACCTCAGGTTCGTTGGATCATTGCAGTTGCCGGCCAGCGGCCGGCACTACCAAGCCTGGGTAAATCACCCGGCGGCCAGCAACTGCGGCTGCAGCGCGCTGAAGATCCGCGCCAGCCGCTCCGCCCATGCCTGCTGCCCGGCGGCATCGGCGATCAGGTCCTGGCGGATCTCCAGTTCCACGTGCACCAGCCCGCGGCCTTCGCCATGCACCGGCACCGCGTAGTCGCTGGTGCTGCTGACTGAATAGGGTTCGTTGTCACCCACCACCAGGTCGCCTTCGTCGCGCAGTGCCTGCAGCAGTGCATGCGCAAAGCGCGTGTCCTGGTTGTACAGCACGCCGGCATGCCACGGCCGCTGCATGCCGTTCATCGCTGGCGTGAAGCTGTGCATCATCACCAGCAGGGTGGGGCGACCGGCATCGCGGCGTGCGTCCAGTTCGGCGTCGATGCGTGCGTGGTACGGCGCGTGGATCGCATCGATGCGCTGTTGCCGCTGTGCCACTGACAGACCGGCATTGCCCGGGACCACGGTGTGGTCGCTTACTTCCGGAATCAGCGTCGGCGAGGCCAGTGGGCGGTTGCAGTCGATCAGCAGCCGCGAATAGGTCTGTTCGATCGCCCATGCATCCAGCCGTTCGGCCAGTGCGCGGGTGGTGCCGGCAATGCCGATGTCCCAGCCGATGTGGCGGTCCAGTTCGACCTGTGGCAAGCCCAGGCCGGCGAGGGCGCGCGGCACCTGCTGGCCGGCGTGGTCGGCCAGCAGCAGGTACGGCGAAGCGCCCTGCGGCCGGTGAAGGGTGTAGATCGCCGGGTCGTCGGCGCCGAGCAGCGCCGGCAGCGCATGCAGGCCGGCGTCAGCCACGCGGGCGCCCGTCCAGGTGGTGCTCGATCATCCACAGGCCGGCCCAGAGCTTGGCGTCCAGCTCGTAGCCTTCGCCCATCTTCTGCACCAGCCAGGCCGCGGCCTCACTGCGTGGAATCTCGTGCACGGTGATGTCCTCGCTGTCATCACCGCCACCTTCGCCGATCCGGCGCAGGCCGGTAGCGCGTACGAAGGCGATCTTCTCGCTGCTGGCGCCGGACGACGTCGGGCCGATCATCAGCACTTCGGCGTGATCGGCGGTCCAGCCGGTTTCTTCTTCCAGTTCGCGCACGGCCGAGACTTCAATCGATTCGCCGGCGTGGATGTCGCCGACCAGGCCGGCCGGCATCTCGATGGTGGGTGCCTGCAGCGGCACGCGGAACTGCTCGACGAACAGCACCTTGTCCTCCGGGGTGACGGCGATGATGATGGCGGCCAGGCCACCGGCGTGGGTACGTTCGCTGTATTCCCAGGTGCCGCGCACCAGCATGCGCTGGTACTTGCCTTCATAGACGACACGCGGGGCTTCGGTGTTGCGCTGGCTCATGCGGGCTCGCTGGAATTGGAAAAGGATGGAGTGGGAACGGGGTCGGCCACACCGGCGGCATCGAACAGCCGGCGGCGGGTCATCGGGCCGAAGCGCAGGGTCTGGCACAGGCCACCGAGCAGCTCCGGGTCGGCCGCCTGGCGCAGCAGACCGGGTTGGCTGCCGTCCAGCGGCGCGTCCAGCGCGATGGTGGTCAGCTGGCGCCAGAGCTGGGCGTGCTCGCGCTGTTCGCGCAGGCGCACCGCCATCTGTGCCGCGCCGCGCAGGCGCAGGAACGGCACTTCGTCCAGGCGTTCGTACAGCGCATCCATGCTGCCGAAGTGGGCCAGCAGCACGGCGGCGGACTTGCTGCCGACACCACTGACACCGGGAATGTTGTCCACCGCATCGCCGCACAGTGCCAGGTAATCGGCGATCTGGTGCGCGTGCACGCCGTGCCGCGCCTTCACTCCGGTTACGTCCCAACGCTGGTTGCGTGCGTAGTCCCACTGCTCGTCGTGATCCAGCAGCAGCTGCGACAGGTCCTTGTCGGCGGAGATGATCACCCCGCGGTGGCTGCCACGGTGCACGTGCAGGGCGCTGCCGATCAGGTCATCGGCTTCGTATTCGTGGTGGGCAAGCACCGCAAGGCCCAACGCCGCGCACAGCGCCTTGCAGTGTACGAACTGGCGCTTGAGCGCTTCCGGCGCCGGGTCCCGATTGGCCTTGTAGGCAGGGTACAGGCGATGGCGGAAGCCGCTGTCGAGCGCTTCGTCGAAGGCGATGGCGATGTGCTGGGGGCGCTCGCGCTCCAGCAGGTCCAGCAGGAAGCGGGCGAAGCCGTGCACGGCGTTGGTCGGCCAGCCCTGCGCGTCCTGGAACTGGTCTGGCAGCGAATGCCAGGCGCGGAACACGTAGATGCTGGCATCAACCAGGTACAGCGACGGCGGCGGAGCCGGCAGGGTCATGCCGGTGGCGTCCAGTCGCGCAGCAGGGCCGCCGGATCGGGGCGCTCGCGTTCGGGTACATCGGCCTTGGGCGTGCCAATGTGGATGAAGCCGGCGATGCCTTCGCCTTCGGCCAGGCCCAGATGTGCCTGCACGACCGGGTCGAAGGCCATCCATGCAGTCAGCCACTGCGCACCGAAGCCCAGCGCCTGCGCGGCCTGCAGCAGGGCGAAGCAGACGCAGCCGGCGGTCATCAGCTGCTCCTGTTCGGGCACCTTCGGGTCCGGGCGCGGGCTGGCGACCACCACGATCACCAGCGGCGCATGGCTGAAACGCTGGCGGTCCTTCTCGAATACCGCCTCGCCGGCATGCGGGTCGCGCTGGCGGCTGCGCTCGGCCAGGAAGTCGCCCAGAGTGTGACGTGCATCGCCGGCAATCTTCAGGAAGCGGAACGGTACGCGCTTGCCGTGGTCGGGCACGCGCACGGCCGAGGCCAGCATGCGCTGCAGGGTGGCTGGATCCGGTCCGGGCTCGCCCAGTTGCCGCGAGGGCACCGAGCGGCGGGCATCCAGGGCAAGCAGGGCAGCGGGGTCGGGCATGGAGTCTGAACCGGTCATCACGGGTGTTTGATTATAGTCGGGGTGGTCAATGACGCCGTCTGTGTCGCGTCCCGCCCCTGAATATCAAACTGTGATGAACATCATGCCACTGGCGGGAAAGGGACGACCGCTTCCTCTCGCCTCGTGGGCCTCGCACGGCTTACGATATCTATCTTGCCGGGCCGCCGGTCATGAGGTTTGAAGTGAGGACTGTTTCACTGTCCGTGACGGGCTGGCCGGCCTACCATCGACGTACCGGCACATGGGGTGTGCCGGCCGTCGCGATGTCCATGCTGTCTGTCGTACCAGAGAAGGTGGGGAGCCTTCCCGAATGATGAGCGCGCCCACACCGATGGGATCGCCGGGCCGTGACCCGGTCCAGCTTCAGCGTGCCCGGGACATGGTCCTGCCGGCGCTGTGCCAGGCGTTCGGGGCCGCACTGGCGCGTTTCGACGATGCACTGTTCGACCGCGCCGGCAATGCTGGCTCGTCGCAGCTGCTGTTCCTGGATGCGATGCGCGAGCTGCGCCGTCGCCGTGAGGACATCGCCGCCGCCTTCGCCGGCCACCTGCAGCGGGCCTGGGATGCACTGGCCAGTGGCGAGCCGTTGTCGGCCGAAGCCACCCTGTCCGGGCCGGCCGAGGATGGCCTGAGCCTGCTGGCTGAACATGTACTGGAATCGCGGCTGGCGGTGCGCAATTTCGCCACCGTGCTGCTGCGTGACTTCAAGCCGGTGCTGGCGCGGCTGGACCGCCGCCTCGGCCGCCTGATCGGCGGCGCCGAGCTGGACGCCGACCACAACCCGGTCAGCCCCGAACACCTGGGCGTGGCCATCCATGAGGCCTTTGCCGGCTGCGAACTGGCGCCGGAAGTGCACCTGGTGCTGATCAAGCTGTGCGAGCGCGACCTGCGCGCGCCGGTGGGCCGCATCTACGAGAAGCTGGACGAGCAGCTGGCCGCCGCTGGCGTGATGTCGCAGATGGGGGCGCCGCGGCGTCCACTGTCTGCCGCGCCCGACCCGCGCATGGCGCCCGGGTCGGACGATCTGGTCGAGCCGCGCCACGCGGCGGGCTTCGAATCCGAATTCAGCGATGATGAACAGGCCGCGCCGGCCTGGGCACAGCGCTTCGCTGCGCGCTGGTCCGAGCGCCGTGGCCACATGCAGCAGCACCTCGGGAGCGAGGATGCCGGCAACGGCGAGGCGTATGCCGGCCAGCAGGGAATGCTGCTGGAGGCCCTGCATGAGCTGCTGCAGCAGACCCGTCACGTTCGCGAGGACGCCACCTCGGCAGCGCAGGTCGCGGTCGGCCAGCACCGCCCGTTGAGCCAGCGCGAGATGATGTCGGTGCTGTCGCTGCTGCAGGCCACGCCCAGCGCCACCCTGCGTGCGGCCATCGGCGAGGACGGCGAATCACTGGCGCAGCGGCTGAAGAGTGAAGTGCTGTCCAGCGCCACCCGTCTCGGCGTCGATCCTGGCCAGACCCGGCTGGACCCGCAGGACGAAGATGCGATCGATCTGGTCGGCATGCTGTTCGACGTGATGCTGGACGAACGCGAGCTGGAGGGCCGTTCGCGCGAGTTGATCGGCCGCCTGGTGGTGCCCTTCGTCAAGGTGGCGATGCTCGACCGCCGCATGTTCGTGCAGAAGACCCACCCGGCCCGCAAGCTGCTCAACTCGCTGGCCGAAGCCTGCGAGGGCAATACCGGCGAAAGCCAGGCCGAGCGCATGCTGATGGCCAAGGTCGAGGAAATCATCGAGCGCCTGGTGGCTGAGTTCAACGAGAACCTGGCGATCTTCCTGACCCTGGAAGAAGAATTCCGCGAGTTCCTCGTGCAGCACCGCCGCCGCGTGGAAATCGCCGAGCGCCGCGCCGCCGAAACGCAGCGCGGCCAGGAGAAGCTGGAAATGGCCCGCAGCCGGGCCGGTGCCGAACTGGATCGCCGCATCGGCGATGCCACCCTGCCGCCGGCCATCGCTGAGTTCCTGCGCCAGCCATGGCAGCACCACCTGACCCTGGCGCTGCTGCGCGAGGGCGAGGAGGGCGCGTCGGTGGCCGAGGCACTGAGCCTGGCTGACGGCCTGCTGGAGGAAGTGGCCGAGGCCCGCCGCCAGATCGTCGGCAAGCCGTGGCTGCAGGCCTGGCAGCCGGTGCTGGCCAAGGTATTTGCCAGCGTCGGCGTGCACGGCGATGCCGCCACCGGTGCCGCCCAAGGTGAAGCTGGGGCGAATGACGGTGGGGAAGCCCAGGGTCTTTTGTACGTCCCAAGCTTCTTCCATGCTGTGGGCGATGCCGGAGCGGGCCGACCCCAGACCGATCTTGGTCATGGCGTCCTTGAACTTCAGGCGGTCTTCGGCTTTGTCGATGGCTTCAGGCGTCGCGCCAATCAGCTCGACTTTGTACTTTTCAAGCACGCCGTGGTGCCACAGGTCCAAGGCGCAGTTCAATGCTGTTTGGCCACCCATGGTGGGCAAAATCGCATCCGGGCGTTCTTTGGCAATGATCTTTTCAACCGTTTGCCAAGTGATGGGTTCGATGTAAGTGACGTCTGCGGTGGCAGGATCGGTCATGATCGTGGCGGGGTTGCTGTTGATCAAGATGACTTTGTAGCCCTCTTCGCGCAAAGCTTTACAAGCTTGCACGCCAGAGTAATCGAACTCACAGGCCTGGCCAATGATGATGGGGCCAGCGCCAATGATGAGGATGCTTTTGAGGTCGGTGCGCTTTGGCATTTTAATTTTTCTCCATCAGGTTGATGAAGCGATCAAAGAGATAGGCAATGTCGTGAGGGCCCGGAGAGGCCTCGGGGTGACCTTGGAAACAAAACGCAGGCTTGTCAGTACGGGCCAAGCCTTGCAAGGTGCCGTCAAACAAAGACACGTGCGTGGCGCGCAGGTTGGCGGGTAAGGATTTTTCATCCACCGCAAAACCGTGGTTTTGGCTGGTGATGGACACGCGGCCTGAGTCGAGGTCTTTGACCGGGTGATTGGCACCGTGGTGACCAAACTTCATTTTGAAAGTTTTGGCACCGCTGGCCAAGGCCATGATTTGGTGACCCAAGCAAATACCAAATGTGGGAATTCCGGTTTCAATGAGTTCTTGTGCAGCTTGAATGGCGTAATCGCAGGGCTCTGGATCGCCAGGGCCATTGGACAAGAAGATGCCGTTGGGTTTGTGCTTGAGCACTTCGGCGGCGGGCGTTTTGGCCGGTACCACCGTGACTTTGCAGCCACGTTCGGCCAGCATGCGCAAGATGTTTTTCTTCACGCCAAAGTCGTAAGCCACCACATGAAAACGAGGTGCTGTTTGTTGGCCATAGCCACTGCCCAGTTGCCACTCAGACTCGGCCCAGGCATAGGAAGATGAGACAGATACTTTTTGGGCCAAATCCAAACCGGCCATGGCAGGCGCAGACTGCGCGGCTTTGACAGCATTGGCTTTGAGTTCGGGCGTGACCGCCTGGCCGGCAGCCAAGGCCACAATGGCACCGTTTTGGGCGCCCTTGCTTCTTAAGAGGCGAGTCAGTTGGCGGGTGTCAATGTTGGCAATGGCCACTGTGCCACTGCGTGACAAGTAAGCCGAAAGCGTTTCTGTTGAACGGAAATTGCTGGCAACCATGGGCAGATCTTTGATGATCAAGCCAGCAGCATGGACTTTGTCAGATTCGACATCCTCTGGGTTGACGCCATAGTTGCCGATGTGCGGGTAAGTGAGGGTGACGATCTGCTGGCAGTAGCTGGGGTCAGTGAGGATTTCTTGATAGCCTGTGAGGGAGGTGTTAAACACCACCTCGCCAACAGTAGAGCCAGAGGCTCCGATCGAGTTGCCGACAAAGACCGTGCCGTCTGCAAGCGCCAAAATGGCTGAGGGGAAGGTTCCCTGAAGAGACAAAAGCACTGGGTTCTCCGGTATGGTTCGGGTACGCCCCAGCACGCGCAAGATTCACCCTAGAAGGCTCTCTTTTTGGCTGCTTTTGAAGGGAAATGGCTTGTTGTGAGCGGGTGCGTACAGGTTGATGCGGGAAAGCCTCTCATTATAGCCGTGACTCTCCGCTTGACCGAGACGCATGACACTGATTTTTTCAAGGGCTGGTCTTTCACATTGAAGTGGCACTGGCATGAAGACAAATGGCCGCAGCCGTGGCCACATTCAAAGATTCCTCGCCGCCTGGTTGAGAAATTCTGATTTTTTGGGTCACCAGAGCCATGATTTCGGCTGAAACGCCCTGCCCTTCATGCCCCATCACCCAAGCACACTTCTGAGTCAACCCACCCTGTTTGAGCAATTCGTGCAAATACGGGCCCTCGTGCACGTCAGTGCCAAGCAAAGGCATCTTGAGAGACAGAAGATTCTCTGCACTGGCTGACTCAATCAATTGCAAGCCGAAATGCGCGCCCATACCGGCACGCAATACTTTGGTCGACCACAAGCCGGCCGTGCCCTTAATGGCCAGCACCTGCTTGAAACCAAAAGCAGAAGCGCTGCGCAAAATGGCGCCTACGTTGCCAGCATCTTGAAGCCGGTCTAACACCACTGTGGCGGCATGAGGGTCTAACTCAGGCGGCTCAGGCAGCGTCAACAAGAAACCCATTTTGGCGGGAGATTCAAGTGTGCTTAAACCTGCAAACAAATCGTCAGGCACCGTCCAAACTTCATTCGCACATTGCGACCACTCAAACTCTGAGGCTTGCCAAATGGACTCTGTGAAGATGGCCAATTCGGGCTTGAAGCCTCGCGCCAGTGCAGCACGGCACAGATGGTCGCCTTCCAACCAGACCCAACCCAGTTTGCGATAAGCCTGCGAGTCTTGGGCCAAACGGCGAATGGTTTTCAGCCGAGGATTGTCTTTGGAGGTGATCAGTTTCATGATTTTTGGGCCGCCAAGATGGCCTGCGTTACTGGCGCAAAAGTTTGACGGTGAAAAGGTGTGGCACCCCAAGTTTGCAAGGCCTTCAAATGAACCGCTGTGCCATAACCTTTGTGAGCATCAAACCCATAGGCCGGATACTGCCGATGCATTTCATCGCACATTCGATCGCGATGTACTTTGGCCAAAATAGAGGCAGCGGAAATTTCTTGAATTTTTTCATCGCCCTTCACAATGGCCTCTGCGCGCACATCCAAGATAGGCAAGCGGTTGCCATCGACATAGACCAGCGTGGGCTTTAAGCGCAAAGCTTCTACGGCTCTTTGCATGGCCAACATCGTGGCTTGCAAAATATTCAAGCGATCGATTTCTTCTACGCTGGCTTCTGCAATGGCAAAGCACAAAGCCTTGGCACGGATTTCGTCGAACAAACGCTCGCGGGTTTTGGCCGATAATTTTTTGGAGTCTGCCAAGCCCTTGATGGGCTTGAGTTCGTCCAAGATGACTGCGGCGGCCACCACAGGACCGGCCAGCGGGCCTCGCCCAGCCTCATCCACACCCGCCAGTAAACCAGGCGTGTCCCAGGCCAAGCTGACCTGTTCAGGCGTTAACAAGCGTTTGGATCGCATGGGCTGCCAATGTGGGCGTATCACGCAGCAAGGACTGGTGCATGGTTTCAAAACGACTGGCCAAGGCTTGGGCCTTCTCGGGAGAACGCAACCAGTCCAAAACAGCCACAGCCATATTCTCTGGCGTGGCTTGATCTTGTAAAAGTTCAGGCACGCAAAACTCTTGCGCCAAGATGTTGGGCAGGCCCACCCATGGCTGAAGTTTTTTGCGCTTCATCATTTGCCAGCTGATCCAGTTCATGTTGTAAGCAATGACCATGGGCTTTTTAAACAGTGCCGCTTCGAGTGTGGCCGTGCCACTGGCAATGAGCGTGACATCGCAAGCCGCCAATGCCGCATGCGACTGCCCCTTCAAAATTTGAACGTGTGTGGCGCCCACCTTGTCGCGAATGCGTTCGATGCGCGATTGCATGGCAGGCATGGCGGGCAAGACAAATTGCAATTGAGGTTGTTGCTGACTTAGCAACATGGCTGTTTTTAAAAACCGTTCGGCCAAATAGGTGATTTCTGATTCGCGACTTCCCGGAAGCAATGCCACCACGGGCCTGTCTGCTTCCAATTTCAATTCTTGCCGCGCTTTGAGCGTATCAACATGCATGGGAATGGCTTGCGCCAAAGGGTGTCCTACATAAGTGGCTGAAATGCCGTGAGCATGCAGCAATTCAGTTTCAAAGGGGAAAATGCACAGCACATGGTCCACACTTTGTTTGATTTTCTCGATGCGCTCCGCGCGCCAAGCCCAAATGGAAGGACACACAAAATGCACCGTCGGAATGCCCGCTTGCTTTAAGTCGTGCTCCAAGTCGAGGTTGAAATCGGGTGCGTCTACACCCACAAAAACCTGGGGCGGTTTGGCCAAAAATTGTGCTTTGAGTTGATTGCGAATGCCTACAATTTCTCGGTAGTGCCGCAATACCTCGACATAACCACGCACGGCCAATTTGTCTGAAGGCCATAACGCGTTAAAGCCTTGGGCTTGCATGCGAGGCCCGCCAATGCCATACAAATTGGCTTCGGGCCATTGCGCGCGAATGCCCTGCATCATTAAACCTGCTAACAAATCGCCTGAAGTTTCACCAGCCACCATGGCCATGGAAAAAGCCCCATCAGGGGCCTTGGACAGCGAAGATATGCCAGGCGCTTGCACCACTTATCTCACAATGCCGCGGTCTGGGGATGTGCCTTGCAAGAAGCCGATCATCATGTCGACATCGCTCTTGGCTTCTGGGTACTTTTGCGTCAGCAACTCAATTTCAGTTTGGGCCTGAGCCAGTGTGAGTTGCTGACGGTACAAGCTTTTGTACATGGCCTTGACTGCTGAAATTCTTTCAGGCGTGAAGCCGCGCCTTCTCAGGCCTTCAAAGTTCATCGACCTTGCCTGTGCTGGCTGACCTTGGGCCATGACAAAGGGCGGTAAATCGGCAAACAACAAAGAATGCATGGCGGTGAAACTGTGCGCACCCAAACGACAGAACTGATGGACCACCGTGAAGCCGCCCAAAATAACCCAGTCGTCTACATGCACATGACCCGCCAGTTGCGAACTGTTGGCAAAAATCGTGTGGTTGCCCACCTTGCAATCGTGCGCCAAATGGACATAGGCCATGATCCAGTTGTCGTTGCCCAACTGGGTGACACCTGTGTCGCCAGGCGAGCCAATGTTGAACGTACAAAACTCGCGGATGGTGTTGCGCTCGCCAATGACCAACTCACAGGGCTCGCCGGCATATTTTTTATCTTGCGGCACTGCACCTAAAGAGTTGAACTGAAATATTTTGTTGTCTTTGCCAATGGTGGTGTGGCCTTCAATGACACAGTGGCTGCCCACCGAGGTTCCCGCATCAATGCGAACATGAGGGCCAATGACCGTGTAAGGCCCCACCGTGACACTGCTGTCTAGCTGAGCAGCAGAGTCAACAAGGGCCGTGGGATGAATACGAGACTGTGTCGTCATAGGCTTGATCGATTAAGCCACTTTGCGCATGGTGCACATGAGTTCGGCTTCCACCGCAATTTCTTCGCCTACTTTGGCGCGCGCCTTGAACTTGAAAACACCTGCTTTCATGCGATCGAGTTCAACTTCCAAAATGAGTTGATCGCCTGGCTCTACTGGCCGCTTGAACCTGGCACCGTCAATGCCTGCAAAGTAATACACGGTGTTTTCGTCGGGCGTCTCGCCCATGGTATCGAAAGCCAACAATGCCGCCGCCTGCGCCAATGCCTCTAGCATCAACACGCCGGGCATGACCGGACGCGATGGAAAATGTCCGGAGAAATAAGGCTCGTTGACGGAGACATTTTTCAGCGCTTTGATGCGCACACCCTTTTCAATTTCAAGCACGCGGTCAACCAACAAAATTGGAAAACGATGTGGCAATTGTTTGAGAATTTGGTAGATGTCCATCATGATTTGTTGTCCTGAAATGGTGGCTGAAGGAGTTGAGCCTCCAAGGATTTAATTCGATCGCGCAACTTGTGCAGTTGCTTCAAGCTGGCGGCATTCTTTTCCCATGTGGCATTGTCGTCGATGGGGAACAGGCCTGTGTAATTGCCAGCTTGTGAAATAGAACGCGTGACAACAGTGGCCGCAGAAATATGCACGCCATCTGCCAAAGTGAGGTGTCCCAAAACAATGGCCCCGCCACCCAGCGTGCAATGGGCGCCAATGCGCGCACTGCCCGCCACACCCACACAACCCGCCATGGCAGTGTGTTTGCCAATGTGCACGTTGTGGCCGATTTGAATGAGGTTGTCTAATTTGACGCCGTCTTCAATGAGGGTATCTTGCAAGGCGCCGCGGTCGATGCATGTGTTGGCGCCAATCTCTACATCGTTGCCAATTTTCACAGCGCCGAGTTGTTCAATTTTTTCCCACGTACCTTGGTGCGGGGCAAAGCCAAACCCATCAGCACCTATCACGACCCCTGAGTGAACAATGCAGCGTTCGCCAATTTCGCAAGCCTCACCCAAAGTCACTCTCGATTTCAATTGAGAATGGGCGCCCACCTTGGCACCCCGCTCGACCACACACAGAGGGCCGATGATGGCTGTGTCGGCAATGTGGGCCTCAGGGTCGACCACAGCACTGGGGTGAATTCGGGCATGCCCAGCAGGTGTGGTTTGCTTTTTCCAAAATTGCGTGAGTTTGGCGAAGTAGTGATAGGGGTCTTCGGTCACGATGCAAGCACCGCGCGTGATTGCCAATTCTTTGAATTGCGGCGTGACAATGACACAAGCCGCAAGAGATTGCGTTAAGTGCATTTGGTACTTGGGGTGACTGAGAAAACTCAAGTCAGCCGGTCCCGCGGTTTCAAGCGGGGCCAGTTTTTCAATGGGGGTTTGTGGACTGCCTTGGAGGCTGCCGCCTAAAGCCTTAACGATGTCGCCAAGCAGCAGCACAACACGAGTCCATTTCTCTCGGTGCGGGCGCTTATTTGCCAGCCGTGGCGTTGAGAGACTTGATGACTTTGTCAGTGATGTCGTGCTTGGGGTTGATGTAGACAGCTTCTTGGAAAATAACGTCGTACTTTTCAGCTTCAGCCACCACTTTCACGGCTCGGTTTGCACGTTCAATGACCACTTGTTGTTCTTCATTTTTGCGCGTGTTCAGGTCTTCTTGAAATTCACGGCGCTTGCGCTGAAACTCGCGGTCTTGGTCCATGAGTTGCTTTTGACGTGTGTTGCGCTGTGTTTCAGACAGTGTGGGCGCTTCACGCTCAAACTTATCAGACGCAGTTTTGATGGTGTTACCCAAGTCGACCAAATCTTTTTCACGCTTTGAAAATTCTTGCTCCAACTTAGCCTGTGCAATCTTGGCAGTGCTGGCCTCGCGAAAGATGCGATCTGTGTTGACAAAACCGATTTTGAATTCCTGTGCGCTGACCGCGGCCGCACCCAGTGCACCGAATGCCAACAAACAAACTTGTGAGAAATGACGAAGTGTTTTCATTAAAAGGAAGTTCCGATTTGGAATTGCAATCTTTGGATTTTATCCGTAACCTGACGCTTCATAGGCAAGGCATATGAAAAGCGCAAAGGACCCATGGGTGAAATCCAGCTTAAACCCACGCCGATAGAGGAGCGAAGTTCGTTGAAATTGATCTTTTCGTTCTCGCCAAAGGCTCGACCGACGTCGGTAAAGGCAAAAAGTCGCAAGGTGCGATCGTTGCCAGCACCTGGAAATGGCGCCATGAGCTCGGCATTCAAAACAATTTTCTTAGGTCCGCCCAAATACAGGCTGTTGGTGCTGTCTGAAGGCCCCAAACTGGATTGCTGGAACCCGCGAACACTGCCCAAGCCACCTACAAAGTAGTTTTTGAACAGCGGATAGGGCCGATCGGACAAGCCTTGGCCCCAACCTAAGTCGGCATTCAAAGCCAGTGTGTACTTTTTAGTTAATGGTGTGTATTGCTGAATTTGGTAGTTGGTACGAACGTAACGGGCATCGCCGCTGGCACTCAAATCAGAGTTAAAGCGCTGCAAAATGCCTCGCGTTGGCACCAAAGCGCTGTCGCGGCCATCCCTTGCCCAGCCAATGGTGAAGGGAAGTGAATTGCTGGTGGAACCAAATTGCTGCATGTATTCCACATAGGCATTTGGCAAGTTGTTGCCTGGGCGAATAGACGTCTGCTCTAGATTGGCACCAAAATAAACGGTGTCGATCTCGCTGAAGGGCACGCCAAAGCGCATGCCAGCACCTGAGTTGACCAAACTGTAAGCATTCAAATCGCCCAAATAAGGCCGCGTGGTGCGATGGAAAATATCGATGGTTCGCGAAATGCCTTCTGGCGTGAAGTACGGATCGGTGGTGCTGATGACAATGGTTCTGTTGTATCTGCTGGTATTGACTTCGGTGGCCAAGTAGTTGCCCGAACCAAATGCATTTTCCTGGCGAATACCAAAGCTCAAAGCCACTTTTTCAGTGGATGAGAAACCAGCACCCAGTGAAACACTGCCCGTTGGTTTTTCGATGACATTGACGGTGAGGTCAACTTGGTCGGTGGTGGCGGGTACTTCTTGGGTATCAATGTTGACTTCGGTAAAGAAGCCCAAGCGGTCGATACGGTCGCGCGATAACTTGATTTTGTCGCCGTCGTACCAAGCTGACTCCAGCTGGCGAAATTCGCGCATGACCACCTCGTCGCGTGTTCGATTGTTGCCAGCCAC
>OFSF01000614.1_pt1 | contig 13573 bp, 11 predicted proteins | sample 1543271 | NCBI WGS metagenome assembly OFSF01 (sample SAMN07774227, study PRJEB24372) | wastewater metagenome | isolation source: Exp Tend VB 100WW | collected 2016-02
TTATTATTTGATGAATTAAACCGCTTAAACTCTGGCGCGTTTAATATGGCACAATTACCATACGAAACAGAAGAAGAATATAAAAGACGTTTAATATCACATTCTCAAATAGAAACTCCTGACCAAGTCTTATATGATGCGTCAATATTCGCACAAAAAGATTTTAGAAGTCATCTACGCGAATTATTAAATGACGAAAGTTTAATAGAAAGCGTTACAAATAGTTTTACACCTCAAGAACTAACAAAATTATTAGGTAGATGGGGAGCAATTCAAAAACGATGGCTTGCAATATTTGGAAAAAATAATGAATATATAACAGTTGATGAGTTGGTTACATTTTTACAAAATCCAACAACAAAATCAGAATTTGAATCAACCGTTTTAGCCAAGAAATTAAATGCACCAAAAAATGCGGTTGTTGATTATTCTGTAGCAGGTTACGAAGTTGACGAATTACCAGATAATATTTTAAAAATTAGGAAAATAGAAAATCCAAATGCGTTATATTTCCAAGTTGTATATATAAAAGGCAGTCCAAACCTTAGATATAGAACGGAAGACCAAAAATTCCAAAATATTAATGCAAAACGTTTAGCAGCCGATGCTTCCCGTTTAGATATTTCAGGTTCAGCATTTAGTCAAATAACAGGTGCTACATCATTTACAGAAAGTAAAATATTAACTGGATTACGTGGAACCCATCCCGCATTATTTGATATGGCATTTTCAAAAGCTAGTGTTGAAAAAGCAGGATCTGATTATCAAGAAATACAAGAAGCAAGACACGGAAAACCAAAAAAAGGCGAGCGTATAATTTCTTTAACAAATCCATCAGAAAAACGCGTAACATTAACACAAACAGGGGCTCCTGTATATATTAAAATTGTAGGAATACAAGGTGGTACATCTAAAAAACCAAAATTATTAAGATCAGATGTTGTATTTAGTTCTACCGGAGACAAAAAATCATATTACGCATTAAAAGGCGATGCTTTAGCTCAATTTTTAGAACAACAACAAGTAGACCCATTTGATTTTATTAATTATTTTAGATTAACTAGTTTAGATGATCCAAAGATGAAAGAAAGAATAATGGTTAAAGAACAAATTGAGCCAGAAGTTGATGATGTGATACAAGAAGGGCCGGTACTAGGTTACGGAATTAAAAATAAATTACCTAAAAAAATTGAATTTGGCGCATTAACTATTAATAGTGGTAAACTATGGGATGAACACGTTTTAAGCGTAAGAGATGCAAATGGTTATATGGTCCATGGCATACCATCAAGTAAAATTTCTAATGAATTTGTTGAAATCATTCTTAAAATTGTTAAAGGTGAAAAAATAACACAACATGAAATTAAGTCATTAAAGATTGGAGAACGTGAATTATACGATTTATTACTTGAAAAAGCAAGAATAATTAAGGAACTACCAAATACTAAATCAGATACTATAGCAGAATTAAGAACTAAATTTAATGTATTACAAGGAGAATATGAAGCAGGAAACACAAATACAGAATTAGTAAGTGATCTAATGAAAACAGCTAAGAAATTACATATGTTAAAAGTGATAACTGGAAAACAATTAAAAGAATTTGTTACGCAATTTAATTAATTAAGGAATTTTATAATTTAAAATTGGGGTTTAAAATTATTATCTAAGTTTATTTATATAAGAATGTATACACCGGTTGGAGTCTCCCAATTATCTAATACTCAAATTAGTAAACTATTAAATGGTCATGCTGTCACTATTAAACATGGTAGCCAACACAAAATGAATTTATCAAAAGAACAAGTCAAAAAACTACACAAGGCAGCACAACGTGGGGCTGGTATTCGTATAATGCTTGACCCTTATCAACAACAAATGCATCAAGTAATGCGTGGATCTGGTTTAATGTCTGGTTTAAAAAAAGCATATGGTAAAGCTAAACAAGCAGCAGGACAAGCTAAACAATTTTATCAAGAACACAAACAAGAACTAGAACCATATATGAACATTGCTAAAAAAGCAGCTACTCGTAAAGTTGGACAAATACACGCAAAAGCAGCCCCAAAATTGACAAGATATTTAGGGGATGAATTAGGATCACAATTAGCAGAACACGCGCAAAGATCAGCATTAGGCGCTATTGAAACAATGGGTGAAAGAGTTGAAGAAAGTGATTTAGGCTATCAATCACCTCAAGTAATGACTGAACAAGAAGTAGCGGACGTTGAAGGAGCTGGTTTTAGACGTCGAAATATACAACGTAAAAAAGGTGGCGCCATCAACTTTAAAAAGATAGGCCAAACAATTAAATCAGGTGTTTCTAATCTTGGTTCAATGGCTGTATCAAAAGCTAAAGATTTTGCTAATAGCCCACAAGGTAAAGCAATGGTAGCGGATGCAGCTAATGCCGCAATGATGGCCGCTATGTCTGGAGCTGGAGCACGTAAAGTCAAAGCAAGGCCAAAACGTAGAGGAGGCGCTTTATTTGCGGCAGGTTATTAAACGACGCATACAAAATTAAATAATAATTAATAAAATAATTATTTAATCTAATATATATTAATGAATGAATTATCTAATGTACAATTAGAACAAATGGCTAGAGACAATGGATTTGAAGTAAATATTTATTGTAGAGATCAAATACCTAGAACTAAAAGCGAAAAATGGAACTTATTAAACTTAGATAAAGCTAATAGTACAGGGACGCATTGGACAGCATACAAGAACGGTAAGAATAAAATATATTTTGATTCTTTTGGATGTGTTCCACCTCAAGAACTTGATGATCTTTTTGATGATGACTATATATATAATACTAAACAAATTCAAGACTTAAATAGTCAGGCGTGCGGTTGGTATTGTATAGCCTTCATTAAATTCATGTTGAACCCATGCTCACTTAATGAGATTGACAAGTTTAAATTATTTGCGTCATTGTTTTCAAACAATACAACACTAAATGAACGCGTTTTAGCTGACCTTATTTAACTACATTAAACTACCATAGCAACATAGCAGCCCACCACCCCCTAGATCCTTTTTTACTTATATCTTTTGAATGCCTCAAATGATATAAATACTGTCTAACAAGTGCTTTATCAAGTCCTTCTTCTTTAGCATAGGTTGGAAAGTCCTTATACCGGTAATCGCCAATTGATGTAATATAAAAACCATTAGAATCAAATACATCAAGTTTATAAAATCTAGTATGTGATTTCTTAATAGTTACATTAAGGTCTTTGGCTCTCTCTTTACTATAGTCAGTAATCGTGTAATTATTCATATATAATAACTTAGAAATAATTTAATATGACTTAATAAAAGTCAGTGAAATTGTGACTATATCTTTTGTCTTCTGGTTGTTTGAAATCAATTTTGAAAAAGTCGCCTTGTTTTTTGGTTGCGTCAACATACATATTTTTAACCGTTTTTAAGTCATCTCCTTCTCCAGAATGTGATTTTAATATATATCCTATTGTCTGGGGATTGTTAGTTTTGAATATAATATAACATGAAATATTACGCCTAATCATTATTGGGACATCTACATAATTTTGGCTGAGTAAAATACACGTGAATCCCATCTTGCGGGAAGCCATATAAAAATCTTTTATCTTTTGCATTGCTTTCTTAGGCAAACCTATAACATCATCAAATATTATAAGTTTTTCATTCTGTTTATTTTCATCATCTTTGTAATCTTCTATAGATGGTAATTCATCTACATTATCTATTAATCTAATTTCTTCATTTAAGTTCTGTAAGTAATTATATATTGGCTCATCTACTGTAGACGCAGAAAAGATTATTATTTCATACCATGATTGTTTACGTGAAAGAAACTCAATACAGAATGTAGTTTTTCCCGCGCCGGTTGCCCCAATAACGCATATTTGACTAGTTGGTTCTATTTGATGCTTTTGATAGCCACTATCTCTAGGAATTTTCTTACCAATTGCCCCACCTGTTTTCTTATTAATGATCTCGTACCACGGTTTAATCGTATCTTTGTTTTTACTCATATATTATAAATTAGAAATTTATTAATTTAATTCTCAATTAATATATAATTATATATGGCAAGTTATCCCGCACCAACCGAAAGTTTTATAGGTATAATCTATAACCCACTTTTTTTTAATAGAATTAATTTGACTGATTACGTCACGTATGGCTACGTACAAGCTAATTTTTTATCTCGTGTTGGCGTTGCTTCATCAATCGCAACCTTAACAACGTTTTCAGGAGCAGTAACCATTTTAGGGCTTCTGACTTTATCGGGCGGCATTAGTATATCAGGAGGTTTAACAGTTGACACTCTTCAAGTTAATTCAACATCTTCATTTATTGGTCAATCTACATTTACGTTAATACCTATTTTACCGGCCGGTTATCAATTTATAACAAATGGAGCCCAAACAATAGTAGGTTTAAAATCATTTACTAGCGTTTTAACAACTGCTGGTATAAATGATTCATTAAGTATAACATCGCCAACTATAACAGGTTCAACAATCGTTAACGGTGGTACATTTAATGCTACTAATATAGCTGGTACAAGTAGTTTTTACGGTATTTCAGTTTTGGGAGCTTCTACTTTTAATAATAATTATCCAACAACAACATTAGGTAATAATATATCAACAAATACAACCCAATTTGCAACCGTGGGCTATGTTAATAGTAATGGTGGTGCTGCTTTATTAGCATCGTCTAATACATGGACAAATACAAATTTATTTACTCAACTTGTAACATTTAATAATGGTTTATTTGTAAATAGTGGTAATATAAATACACCAAACAACGCTATTTTAGGTACTACATTTTGTGATCAATTTAATAATTATAATCAGACTACAGGAACCGATATAACATTTAATCCTAATAATTTTGTTCAATGCGTAGTTAATAATGGTAATAACTCTATTTTACCATCTACAGTAATTGGGTACGGTGGTTTAAAAATTGGTTGGAATTGTTCAAACTCAATAGGTGAAACTGATTTTATTAATCTGGCTAATTATACTAATACTGGCGGCTTTAATTATTATACAATGAATGCATCTAATTTACCATCTTTAATAGGTTCATTGACTCCATCGGCATTAACAATAACTGGAAGTTTAATAAATGCAAAAATATCAAATTCCTCATCTACTTTACCTTATCATATACAATCCGGTACTATACCTTTACCAACAACAACAACCGGAGATCCTAGAAATGGTTTTTTAATTGGTTGGAATGGACTGTCCGGAAGTAATGGAGAAACTGACTTTACAAATTTAAATCAAAGTGGCAACCAGGGCGGGTTTTTATTTGGTAATATACCTACTGGCAGTTCTTACCAAAAATTAGCATCATTATTACCATTAAATGCAGGTGGTTTGAGACTTTGGCCATATTGTGGAAATTTAAGAGTAGATGATAATACAAATGGCGCGTTTTCAGCAAATATGAGACAAGACGGGGCATTTACTGTTATAAGCAGTATAGGAATTAGTACCAGTTTATTTTTACAATGTGGTAATACGTTAGGGGTGGCTGTAAATGTAGTACAAGCATCAGTTGGTGGGGGATTTCGTATTTTCCCTCAGTGTGGAAAAATGCAAATAGATGATATTAACAGCGGCGCATTTACTACAACTATTATCCAAGCTAATAATCAATCCTTTTATAATGCAACTGGTATAAATGGCCAAATAGTTTTACAGTGCGGAAATGCTTCGGGAGTTACTACTAATGCTATGGCAATGACGGCGACCATAGTTCAACCATTTGTTAATTTTTCTCCATCGTCTACAACTACTTTTAATGCTTTTCATCCAACTACATCATTAGGTAATAATTTATCAACTAATACAACCCAATATGCTACGGTAGGTTTTGTTAATGCTAATAACGGCGCATCTATATTACCATTAAATAATACATGGACTGGGTTAAATACATTTACACAAAGAATACAAATGACAATTAAAACTTCTACTTCAACAACATGTATAGGAACAAATGCGGGGGCAAGTTTAGGCACACTCGCATCGAATGCAAATTGTACATATTACGGCTTTAATGCGGGGGTTAATTCTGTAAATCCTCAAAGCGAAACAATTATTGGGGCTGCTTCTGGTCCTATCATTACGGGTAATTTTTCTGATAATACCATTGTTGGTGCAAATTCTGTTTTTAATGGTGTTGGTAATACTATTCTCGGGGCTAGTTCAGGAAATACAAGTACAACTACTGTTTATAATAATAGTACAACTGTTGGTATAGGGGTTTTAATGACCGCTTCAAATCAAATAACATTAGGCCGAAATACTGAAACTGTTTTAATACCAGGAACATTAACAACAACTGGAACAACTAATATTAATAATACTACAATGACAGGAACTGCAATAGTAAATAATAATTTACAAGTTAATGGAAATATTACACAGCCTACAGGTGGAATTTTAACAGGTGCTGTTCAAACTACTTTTACAACAATACCACCATATATTATTTTTATTCCAGTAACTGGCATGTCGTTCGTTCTTCCTGCGCCTTCTGCTGCTAATGCTGGCCAAATGTTCGTAATAAGAAGATTCGGAACAGGCGTAGGAAATCCTACTATTATATTTACTTGCGTTGGAAATCTGGCCGTATGGGTTCCATTAAATTCTAATGCTACAAATACATCTTTAGCAATTTCAACGGTATGGCAATTTACAATAGTTTCCGCAAATAATGTATATATTACGATTGCTTAAAAATTAATTATTTAATAATTTCTAATCTAAATTATATAATGAACGTTGTTACTGTAAAACACTCTCTTCAAAAGACTTTAATTAGTCTTGATCTCATTGAAAGAATAATTAAGAAGTTGGAAAAATTGGTAAATCTCAAAGAATTGCGTTTATCTGTTGAACTAACTTCATATGTTTGTAATATTGTTGAAAATGAAGTTATTGAACAATTCAGCAAAGAAGAAAAAGAAGCCTTAATTGTTTCTATTATTGAAAAACTCTATGTATGTGGCCCCGATGATCTAGCCATTATTAAATCCCAGATAGTGTATTTGTCAGACAATAAAAAGATTAAGAAAATAAGTACTTGGAAATATTGTAAGTTTTTTTTAAAAGGTTTTCTTCCCAAATTATAATAACTACTATAGAAACTAGTTTACAACAAATACCAATTATTGGCGCATTGAAATTATTAGTGGTTAAATTGATGGTTGTTAAATTAAACATGACATCGTTGCAGATTGCGTTATTATTATTATTAATTTAAATTTTTATCTAATTTATTGTATATGTCTAATACTAAAACTTACACAATGATTTTGAATTCAAATAATGTTGCTAGTCCCCTAAATTCTATTTATCAATTTAATTTTATTGGCGGGGCCTTTGATATTCCACCTAATAGTGAAATATGTATAAGTAGTGCTACTATTCCTTATTCTTGGCCAAATATTACTAGTTATTACGGTAATAATACTTTGTCATTAAATATACCAACAGCCGGCGTATCTAATGCATATACAGCGCTAAATCTTACTATACCTAATGGTTTTTATACTCAAACATCACTAAATGAATATATCCAACAACAATGTATAGCAATTGGTTTTTATTTAGTTAATACAACAAGTGGTCAAAATTTATATTTTTTTGATCTAAAACCTAATGCTGTTTATTACTCGGATCAATTGTTCACATTTTTAGTTCCAACTGCGGCAAATCTCGCAACCCTTTATCCAGGTTATAGAGTGCCAACTGTTAATGATGGTGGGGCGGCTTGGCGGGGGTTTCCATTAACTAGTATCACGCCACAATGGAATATTACAAACGCTAAATTTGGTACAGTTATCGGCTTTAGCGTCGGTCTATACCCACCAACAGCGGCGGCCCTGAACATTGCTAATTATAATATATTAAGTAATGCATTTATTAGTACAACGGTTGTAAATAGTTTAGTTTTTAGATCTAGTTTAATCAGTAATGCTATTACAACGCCATCTGATATTCTTGATACAATGCCTATAGTAAATGGTGTTGGCTATGGTTCTCAATTAAATTACGCTCCATCTTTTGAAAAGTTTGTATCAATTCAACCATCTAAGGTTACAACAATGACTTTAAATATTGTAGATCAAAATTATAATCCTATTCAGATGTTAGATAATAATGTTTGTATTAGTTTATTAATTAGAACGAGAATTCCAATAAAAACAATTAATTTTTCTGGTTAAATAATTAATTTCACTTTAGGCTAATTAATTTATAAATAATTAATTTCTAAAATAATATATATAATAATGCCACAGCTATTTGTTCAGCGAGGGAAACCAATTTTAATTAAAAAAACTAATAAACATGAAAGCAAAAGCCATACGCAACTAATACCAAAATACCGAGGCGGGGAAATGATGATTGGTTGCGGCATGGTTTCTGTACAACGTAAATTAACACCTAGTGAATATGATCAAATGCTTGATACTGAAAAACGATTTGCAGCTATTGATGTTAATGGTGGTAGTGTTGGAGGTGTTGTGCATCACAAAAAAGCATTTAAACCACTTAAATTAAAGTTCTAAAATTAAATCAATATTCCTGATTGGATCTATATTTTTTGTAATATATCTTGCACCTGGAGTTGGTGGAAATTGACGTACTCTATGAAAGTTCTTAGACTGATTACTATCTATTCCATATGCTGTTGTGAATTTATAATGTTTAATCCATTCTTTAACATATGCTTTAGTATTTAAACGCTTATCAAATATTACACTTTGCACTCGACTCATTAAATAAGATTATATAATTATTATTTTCTATTGTATATTAATGAGTAAATCAATTAAATCTTGTCCAGTTCCTAAACCTAAAGAATCACCTATTAATTGCCCTAGTCCAAGGCCAAAGGAAACCCAAAATGTAGTTTATTTTTAGATAAAATAATAAAATAGTCTAGTTTTTTTAAATATCCGTTTTTTAATAGATATTTAAAAAATATTTTCTAATGTATAATATATAGAAATGTCAAATACAGGTTATATTTATAAAATCGCTTTAAAAGATTCCGTCAAATGTATTCAATCATCAGTGTATATTGGTTCATCTGCTAAATTACCAGAAATTAGATTAAAACAGCATTTAGCACAGTACAAGAGATACAAGGAATGTAAGCCAACGTCATCATATTCATTATTTACCCTTTGGGATGTCATTGATCCATCACATTATGAAATTAGTTTATTAGAAACTGTTGAATATACTGATAAAAAACAATTACATATTAAAGAGGGTGAATACATTAAAGAATATGGTGAAAGATGTGTTAATAAAAATGTTTCAGGACGTGAACAAGCTGAGTACCGCAAACTCTTCAAGAATGAATATAATACTTATCAACGGGAATTATACCACAAATTAGTTGAAAATGAGGATTGGAAACAGTCATTCAATGAAAGATGTAAAGGACACAACAAAAAATATAGGGATGCTAAACGCGCAGAACGTATTGCTAATGGTGAAGTGATAAAACCAAGAGGTAGACCAAGATTACCAGAAATAGATGATAGCCTAGAACTAACAGAGGTAGTTTTAGAAGTTGTTGGGGGTGGACCATCCATATTAACATTATAATAATTTGGACATTTGAGAAAATAGTATAGTTTTTTAAGTTTTTAATCAAAAATTTAAAAAAAATATATAGATTTAAAGGAGAATTAATTTCTAATACTAAGTATATGACAAAAAATAATCTAGTAATTTTAAAAAAAGAGACTTTAAAAAGATTCAACAAATTAGTTAATGCAGGTATGGTGCGTAAGGGATCCATCAATTCTATTGAAAACAGAATTATGAAATCGCAAACTTCCAATGTGAAAGCTATTAAAAAGGCATTAAAACACCTTAAATATGATGGTAAAATTACCATGAAATCTATCAATGATAAAATCAAAGAGTTAGCAGTAGTACCAGTTGTTGCTCAACCAACAGAAGAAGAACTATATTTAGCAAAAGTTGAACGCGATGTAGAAGAACTAAATAGTAAATTAGTTATTACTCAAAAATTAAACATGCCATCTTGGGATATTGTAGATGGTATTGTTAATAAATCTAATATTAATTCTTATTCTATATGGTGGCATACTGTATTTTATGACAAAATGATGAAAACATACCCTGATTGTTCCTATACTCAAATTGTTTCATTTTTTGATGAATTCGGTGTTGAACAACGCGAACCAATAAGATTTACAGTTTCAAAATCTAAATTAACAAAAGAAGACCGCGCACTTCTTTATTTTAAATTTACTGAAAATTATGACCACCCCGCAATTGTTGAATTTCTTGATGTATTCCCTACCGGTTATTGTGAGATTAAAATGATTGTTTCACAAAAAATTAATGTTAGTAATTATACTAAAGAAGCATATGAGCAAGTATTCAGAGATAATAATGTTGGTACCTGCGTTTACGATGCCTTTTTAGCTTATTTTAGCCCGGATAAAAGCAAAAATCACAAAGCAATCTATAACAGATTAATCAAAAATAAAGATACACTAGCCAAAGCTTATAAACTTGATGAAATTAAAGAAATCGCTGAAGTATGCGGTGCATCTGTTAGTATTGACAACTTTATTGATGGTACCAGTTCTAAAGTTAATGAATGCGTTGTTAATCGTTATAATGTACACTTAGCAAATACAAAATTAAATCATCTTGACTTAGTTCATGTTAATAATAAACCTACTAAAGTTTGCAAAGAAGAATTTGAGAAAATCAAAGCTAATGAATCTTACTACGTGTTAACAATGGGGCGTTTAATGACTACTAAAGGTGATTATATTATTGAAGATAGTAGATTTCAAACACTTTTTAAGGCTTGGAAGGAGAAAGTAGAATATAGTAAATACGGTATGCCAGCTAATGGTATTTCTATTGATTTCATTGATACGTACGAGTATTCAATCCACAAACAATTTAAACCAGTTATTGGTGGAAATGATAGCCATTATGAGATTGACATGCGCGCCGCTTACTACAATTATTCTAATCCTGAATACAACAAACATTACGTCGGGGTTCCTTCTGGTTCTTTTATCAGAATGAGCGGGGCAGGGTTTACTATCGCAAATTTTAACGCGCTCAAAAATCTCATTGGATTTTTCCAAGTTAGAATTACAAGTAGTAGTATTGAAAAAGCTGGTTTTGCTGTTGGATCTACGCATACTTTAACCTCGCCAATGGTTAAATTTATTAGTCAATATTGCGAATTTGAATTTATCAATATTATGGTTTCGCCTATTTGCCATGTACCATTTGACCAAACATTATTAGAAGAAGTTGACAAAGAAGTTAATGATGCAGGTGTTATAACTAATTCTGGTATTAAGGCTTATTGCAAAATTCACGGTTTAATGTATACTAATGGTAATACTATTACTACTAAAATTAAAACTAACAACGAGGATAAACAATATTTTTCAATTATTAATAATGACAGTAAAGAAATGTATATCGATGATAAAAATATTATTCATATCAACAAAACCAACGAACACGCACAAACTCATAGACATATTGCTGTATTCATTCACTCATACACTAAATTAATTATTCTTGAACAAATGATTAAAAATATTGATGCTGTTGTTGGTGTTAAACTTGATTCTATTGTATACGCTAATAATGATATTGTTGAATTTGATGATGTTATTTTTAAAATTAAGAAAGCTAAAATTGAAAAGATTTTTGAATGTTCAGATGTTATTGATGAAGAAGAAAAAATTACATTAATTACAAAAATTGAGACTGAAGAAATACAAAAAACACGTATTAGAAAATCTTTTTATAAATATTATGAATGTATTTACAATAGGCAGTATATGGATTTAATAAGTAAAAAAGAAGTTGATAATATTTTTGAAACTATAAAATATGAAGAAAATGGTGTTAAATTAATGAAAGAAGTAGAAAAGCAATTAATACAAGAAACTTATTTAGAAATTATTATTAAAAAATATGAATGTATTTATAACACATCAAAACTAATATGTACTATTGGCGCTGATGGATTAAAAAAATATAGTCCAGAATTAATAAGCAAAAAAGAAATAACAGACGACAATATTAATGAAGTTTGTAATAATAATTGTACAGTACAAAAAGATGTACAGTTTTTTGTTGATCATTCATCAGAAATTAAATTTCCTGTTCAATTTACTAAATTTCAATGTGATGATGTAATTAAATTTAATATTCTTATGTTAGGGGGACCAGGCGGTGCTATGAAAACAAGCGGGACTTTTAATTCTGAATGTTTTGATCTTAAAACAACCTTATATACTGCACATTCGTGGCAATTAATCGAGACAACTGCATCTAAGTATAAAGGTATTACACATTTATCAATCCCAAAAATTTTAGGTCATCTTGAAAATGGTGTTAAATGCGAACAAGTCAACACAGATTATATTAAAACATTAGTATTAGACGAATTAACAATGCACACTCTAAAAACTGTTTTAGAATTACTTACAAAGTTTAAACATTGTTTAATTATTCTTATTGGTGATATTACATTTGAGGGCATCCCTATGCAGTGTACAATGAATTCAAAAAATTTATATAATCCATCCAAAAATGATTGTCAATATTTTGAATATACCGAAGTATTCAGATTTACTGATAAATATTTTAAAGAACATATGAATAAATTTAGGGAAATAATGAAACCTATTTTAAAATTAGGAAAATGGGAATGTCAGGCTAAAATGTATGAAGCATTCCTTGAACATTTTAAAGATAATTTTAAAACAAAAGAAGAGGTTGTATATACTGATAAAGATATGGGAATGTCATTTTTACGAGATTCTGAATATTATACTAATTATTTCTTACAAAAAGGGGCTACCAAAAAATTTAAATACCTTACTACAGATTTACGAAAAGGAATTACGCGCGGTATGATCACTCAAGAAGATAGTAAAAAAACTACTTTAGCTCTTTTTAACTCGTGTCATAGTATGCAAGGTCAAGAAGTTAATCACGACGGCCGCCTTATTGTTCTTGTTAATAGTCGTTTTGACCCCGCGTTATTCTATACCGCTGCAAGTCGTTGTCATAGATTAGACCAACTTATTATTATTAATGAATATGAAAATAGAGACGCTACAGATTTTAATGAAAAACGTGACAATATGTTAGAAATTACAAATAATAAAGAATATAAAAAATATCTTGAATCTGTCCTAGAAAATGAATATACTGATAGTAATGAAATAGGACTACACAAATATAATAAATTAGAACAGGTTAGAAATAATTTAATTGAAGACCAAATAAAATTAGAAGCTGAACAATTGAAATTAGAAGCTGAACAATTGAAATTAAAAAATGAAGAACACGAAAAAGAAATAAACCGTTTAGCTATTTTAGAAATTCGCAAACGTTTAGGTGTATGATGTGAACTATGATGCGAAGATTATAAAATTATTTACAATAAATTATACCCTTTATGTGTATAGGTATTCACACTTAAAACTCCATTATATGAAATA
>OFSF01000617.1_pt1 | contig 13542 bp, 10 predicted proteins | sample 1543271 | NCBI WGS metagenome assembly OFSF01 (sample SAMN07774227, study PRJEB24372) | wastewater metagenome | isolation source: Exp Tend VB 100WW | collected 2016-02
TCGAGCGCGAGATGGGCTACGACGCCGAGCTCCGCCGCGAGGTAGCCCTGCTCCGCGAGGCTCTCCTTCGCCTCGGTCGAGGGGTTGCCTCCACGAACTAGCTTGTGGAGAAGTAGTGGAGAAGTGCCCCGTTTCACTCGTTTTGCGCACAGCTGGGCTTTTTCCTGGGGGCAAGGTGTGGAGAAACGGCAAAAGTTCTCCTCCTTCCTCCCACAAGATTGCCGGCGGGTTCCATTACAGCGAGGCGGGCTTCCCTCTAGGGGAGGGGTTTTTCCACCAGCGGGGCGTGCGGGGTTGATCTTGACCCTCCACAGGTTCCACACTACGAAGAGGGCTACTACGGGATAGAGAGAGATAAGAGACTATTAGCCAGACGCTCTGGCTTAGATGTGGAGGAAGAGATGAAGTTTTCAGTGGTCCAGGAGCACCTCGCGCGGGGCCTCTCTGTGGTCGGCCACGGGGTGGCCTCCCGTAACACGCTTCCGATCCTTTCCAACGTCTACATAGGGACGGAAGACGGCGGCCTTCGCCTTGTTGCAACCAACCTCGAGATCGCCGTCACCCACTGGGTCCCAGCAAAGATCGAAGAGAAAGGGGCGACAACCATCCCAGCGCGCCTTCTTAGCGACGTTGTCAACGGCCTGCCTAACGAAAAGATCGACATTGAGCTGCTGGCCGACGGACGAGTTCACCTCAAGTGTGGCCGCAGCGCATCACACCTTCGCACCACGCCAGCCGACGACTTCCCACAGGTTGGCGCCGCAGGCGAGCGTTTTACGGCGCGCATCACCCAGAAAGCGCTACGTGCCGCACTCGACTCCACCGTCTTCGCCGCCGCCGGCGACGAGGCGCGCCCAATTCTTACCGGCGTCCTTACAACGTTCACTGGGGAGAAGGCAACGTTCGCCGCGGCGGACAACTACCGCATCGCGGTGGCCGGCGCAGCACTAGCCGAAGCGGCACCAGAGACAAGCGTGATTGTTCCGGCGCGCGCTTACGCTGAACTCCTCCGCCTCCTCGCCGACGTTGATGAGCTGGTGGAGATCACCTTGACGCCAGCAAAGAACCAGTTGCAGTTCAAGCTCGGCGACACGATGCTCGTGAGCCGCCTGATTGACGGGCAGTTCCCGCCGTTCCAGCAAGTGATCCCAACAACACACACGACCAAAGCGATCATCGTCCGTGACGACTTCCTTCGCGCCGTGAAGCTTGCACAAGTTGTGGCTGACGCCTCCGCCCACATCGTCAGGTTCGCGATTACAACAGAGGGCGGCGGCGCAATCGACATCACCGCTGCTGCGGATGTTGGCGACCACGCTGCGCACGTTGAGGCAAAGGTTGAAGGCGAAGGAACCACCATCGCGTTTAATGCGAAGTACCTCGTTGATGTGCTCTCGCGTGTTGAGGCGGATCAGTTCTCGCTAGAGCTCACGGGACCAATCGCGCCAGGGCTTCTCCGCCCACTCGACGGGCGCGACTATCTCCACGTTGTTATGCCGGTGCGCACCCCTTCCTGAGCCAAGGCGGCCGGCCTGAGCCGTAGTGACCGACCGGGGCAACCGGATGGCGAAGGGCGAGTCAGGCGCACGCCGCCGAGAGGAGAGCGATGATTGAGCGCGTGCGCCTACAGCAGGTTCGCAGTTGGACAGCAGGCGACATCGCCTTTGCTGGAGGACCACAAATCCTTTGGGGGGCGAATGGCGCCGGCAAGTCCACCGTGATTGAGGCGCTTCTGGTTGCCGCCACCGGACGCTCGCACCGCGCCTCTCCGCTCCGCGAACTCGTACAAGAGGGGGCTGAAGACGGACTGATCGGCGTGGGTGTGCGCGACAACGGCGAGCACGCAGACGACCCGCTCGCGCACTCCGTCCTCACTGTGGAGATCGGGCGAGCGGGGCGGACCAGGTACAGCCTAAACGGCACCGCCCGCCGCAGTGAGGCGCTCGGCGAGCGGCTCAAGGTCGCAACGTTTGTTCCAGAAGAGACAGGGCTCGTTGTTGGCGCCCCCGCAATCCGCCGCGCGGCGCTCGACCGTATCGCGATCCAGTGGCGCCCCGGCTACCGCGCAGCGCTCACGAGATACGAGCGTTCACTGAAGCAGCGCAACAGGCTCCTGAAGGAGGCGCTCGAGAGCGACGGAGCGGCACGCCGAGCCGCCACGGCTGAGATGGCACCTTGGACCACGCTCCTAATTGAAAGCGGCGCCGAACTTGTCACGGCGCGCCTCGCGCTACTCGACACACTCGCCCAGCCGCTCAGCGCGGCACACCGCGAGGTTGCACCAGAAGAGGAGCCGCTCTCCGCGCACTACCTTTCGCGAGAGAAACACCAATCGGGCGAAAGCGCAACGGATGCTGCGGCGCGGCTACGCCAATCATTTGACGAGACGGCGGAGAGCGAGGGATACCAGGGCCACACGCTTGTTGGGCCACACCGAGACGATCTTGCCTTTCACGCCGGTGGACGCAACCTGGCAACCATCGCCTCGCGCGGACAACAGCGCAGTCTCCTGATCGCACTCCTCTTCGCCGAGATTGAACTACTCACAGACAGCGCTGGGCGCCCCCCGCTCCTCCTCCTTGACGACGCCTTTTCCGAGCTCGACCCTGAGCGGAGAGATCACCTTGTGGAACGCCTCACCGTACTCCCGCAAGCGATCATCACGACGACGGCACTCAAGGACCTTGTGCCGCGCCTGGTGAAACGGAGTACCTGCAGCGAAATCATGCGTGGTGCGAACGGAAGTGAGGCGCGCAGTGCCTAATGAAAAACCCCGCAAAGGAAGGCCGCAGCAAATCGGTTCGCTGATTCCAGAGGCGGCGCGCGCGCTTGGGTTTGAGGCCGAACTAGCGCTTGCACAACAGGCAACCCTACTCACCAGCGTGCTGAGCGAGATCGCCCCCCATCTGGCGAAAAGATGTCGGATGGTTGGAAGCGAGCGCGGGCGCCTGATTGTTGAAGCAGACGACCGCGCCGCTGCGCAAGAGCTCCACCTCCGCGGCACCGAAGTGGCAAGCCTCTACACGCAGCGCGGCGGCGAACTACGCGCACTCGGCATCTCTGTCCGCCTCGCAAACCTTAGTAACGAACGTACTGAAAACGAGTAGGCGTATCCTCCCCCAATGACTGCGCAAACCCCTCGCCCAACCAGCGTCCTTACCCCATCAGGTGTGGCGGTTAGGAACAACTGTGCGCTTCTTCTTCGCATGCCAACAACACCAACGGAGGAGCGAACGCTTGGCGCGCGCGCGGTCATCATCTTCGCACCGAACTTAACCGACCGAGCTGGACGAGCGGCGGTAGAAGAGGCACTAGACACATTTGATACCAGCACAGGCGTAAGCACATCGGAACGTGCGCGCAACATCATTACAAAACTACGCACCACCCTTGGCGAGAAGAGCGAGATCTGCATGGCGGGCATGCTTTCACGAGAAGCATGGGCGGCAACAACGAGCGGTATCAGCGCCGCCGCACTTGTGTTGAGAGAGACGCGTCGCGTCACGATCACCCTTCCGGGGGGCGCACCTGGGGCGAAGGCGGCTTCAGCTACGCGGCAAGGCGTGACGGTCGGGAGGCTGCCCATCAGTGAAGGCGACCGGATCGCGCTAGCGAAAACAACAGAGGAGGCCACCGCACTACTAAAAGTTTCTGCAGGTGACGAAGGAGCCGAGGGCCCGTTCGGCATCGTCCTCGCACTACATGCACCTGCAACAACTATCCGCCAAAGAGGGGAACAGCGAGAGGAGACACTTTTTACAATTCCGGCAGACAACATCGCACAGGCAAAAGCGAGGGCCCGCGTTCGCTGGGAGGAAGGAAACGACGAGCGGAGCGAACAGATCGCCGCTGCGGTTCCGCCAAAACCAACAGCGGAGCCACGCCGACCAGACGGGGCGACAACCCCATATACGCCGATCGATCGAGCGGCGCAAGAGGTGATCGCTGTGCGCCGCGGCGGTGGAGTTCGCGCAAGTGCCACCCCGCGCGGAGCAGAGCCGCGCCCAGAACGACCAAGCCGAGAGGCGCGCGCCCGTGACGCTACAAGAAGGGCGGCGAAGGCACGTGCCGAGCGCAGCCCCGGAGCCGAACCACGAGCTGAGCGATCCTGGGCTGAGAAGGCTCTGACGGCGCCATCACCAATTCAGCGTGCCGCCGCTCGGCTTGTCGCCAAGATAGAAGCGCGCTTCCCGAGACTCGCCGCCAAGGAGGCCCCGCCAACACTCAGCCCTGAACACGTAGCGAAGCGACAATCCGCCGAAGAGCGTGCGACTCGAAGCCGCCGCTTCGCCGCCTCAGCCCTCCTCGCAACGGTGTTGATCGCAGCGCTTGGCGGAGGGGCGGCTATCTACCTAAACCAGGCGAACCCGAACCTTGATGACGCAGCGTCCGCGCGCATCGCAATGAGTGAAGCGCGCCGCGCAGTAGAAGAGGCGCTCAACCCAACAACCAACCTTCTTGTTAATGATCCAGAGCGCGTGCGAAAACTGCTGATCGCCGCTACGGAAAGTTTGAATAATGCAGAGGCTGGCGGGGCATCAGCGGCAGAGATCGCAGCGCTGAGAGACCAGATGTCCCCGGCGCTCAACAAGATCTTCTTCCTCACAAAGGCAACGGTGATGGAGGTGTTCGACTTCTCTTCGGCGAGCGTACCAATCGCCATTACTGGGATCACTCAAGGCCCAGACGGCTACTCATACATCATCGATAACTTCTCGGGCGCGGTATACCGTGTTGATCCTGCAGCGCAGCCAAACCCGCGAGCCACAGTGGTCTTCCAGCCAGGCTATGACTTATATGGAAGCAGGACGGGGCGTGCGCAGACAATCATGTCAGCTGGTCCAGATCTCGTAATCTTTGACGCATCCTCAAACCTTTGGCGCTGGCGACCAGCAGACAACAGCGGCAAGGGGACTATCGTGAAACTTCGCGTGCGTGACGGAGAGCTCTGGGGGAGCGACGTAAAAATCATCTCAGGATTCGCCGCAGATGAAGGGACGGGCCTTTACCGCCTCTACGCGGTTGATCCGTCCGCGCGACAGATCCTTCGCTACGCCCCGGCACCGGACGGCACCGGATATCCCGCACCACCAACCGGATACCTCATCAACCCAACGTCACTTGCAAGCGTTGAAGCGCTCGCGATTGATGGCGATCTCTACCTCTCACAGAACGGCGCAATTCGCCGGTATGTTGGCGGCGCGATGGACGAGTGGACACCCGCAGATCCCGGCGATGGTGCGCTCCGCAGCGCTCCGCAGATCAGCTTCATCTTCTCTGCTGGCGCGAGCAGGACCGGCGTTATCTATGCCTGGGATAACACGAACCAGCGCATGCTCGCCTACAACAAGGGGAGCTCCGGCAGCGTGCTCGCGCAGTACAGACTCCTCTCAACAGACGCCGCCGCGCTCAACATCGTTGGCGGATACATCTCCCTTGCAACAGACGGTGGCGCACCAACCTTTGTATGGGCTGAGGGGGCTCGGATCCGGAGTGCCGTACTCGGCACAGGAATCACCCCAGGCGGCGACCCCTCCGCTGCACCCACCGCCGTTCCAGTGATCGAACTGCCGAGCACACAACCGTAACGGGCAGTTCTTACGCCACCTGCGCACGGAGAGGGGAAGGGTGGGATCATCAACCTATGGATCTACGACGCGCGGTTGTTGAAGGGGTTCGCATCCAGATGCTCTCGGGGACGCACATCCTGCTCCTCCGGGACGCTGAGGAACAGCGCTACCTCCCGATCCCAATCGGACCGAACGAGGCGAACGCGATCGCCTACCACCTCCAGGGCGTCCGGCCAGAACGACCCCTCACTCATGACATTGCAACACTGATGATGAGCGCGCTCGGCGCCGAACTCCGCGAGGTACGCATCCTTGAGCTCCGCGACGAAACCTTTCGCGCGCGAATGCTCGTTGCACCAACTGGTGGAGCGGTGCAGGAGCTCGACGCACGACCAAGTGACGCCGTAGCACTCGCCCTCCGCGCAAACGCGCCGATCTTTATTTCACTCGATCTGCTCGCCGCAGAAGGGATTGTTCCTGACGCTGCAGAAGAGGAGCGCCTCTCGCTCTTCCGTGAATTCGTTAACTCACTCGACGGAGAAGAAGGGACACCAGCGAGCTGATCTAGAGGAGCGGCTCTCCGTGACGGAGCGCAGCGTCGCGATCACGCCAGAGGGCGAACCTGAGCGACCAGAAATCTCTGACCGCCTTGAGCACCACGCTGAGCCGCGCACCACTCGCCGACCCAGCGGTACGTGGAAAGTGCGGGACGCCAACCTCTGCAACGGCTACACCCAAGGCGCGGAGTTTAATGAGTAGTTCGGCAGAGAAGAAGGCGCCATTTGAAGCAACTGAAACGTTAGTCAACACACTGCGATCAAAGAGCTTCATCGCACAGTCAACATCGCGCACGTTGAGCGAGAACCAGAAACGGTTCGCAAAACGATAGACGCCCGCGTACACTCGTCGGATTAGCGGATCTGCACGGCGCAGCCTGAACCCCACCGTCACCGGCGCACTGCGCTCGCGTGAAACTTGTAGCAAGAGCGCAAGGTCTGCAACACGGAACTGACGATCCCCATCTGCAAAGGCAATGCGGCGCATCGTTGCAGCGGCAAAACCGCTACGAAGCGCACCACCGTATCCACGATTCACCTCATGGCGAACTAAGCGAACCACCCCCGGATGTGCCGCAACAAGGCTCGCCGCAACCGCCGCGGTGTTGTCAGTAGAGCCATCGTCCACGATGATCACCTCATAACGCGTAGCGAGCGTGGAGAGCGAGGCGAGCGCTTCGTCGACAAGCGGGAGAAGGTTCTCCTCCTCGTTATGGCACGGGAAGAAGAGGGAGAGCTCATCAATCAGTATCGGCATACTCTTCCTCCGCGGCTACACTCACAGCATGAACGGCGCGAAGGAGAGTTCAACGTACGGCTGGCCTACCAGCACGAGCATCGGACTCATCATCGCCTGCGCGGTCACGCTGCGGTTCATCATCGCATACGCGATTCTCTCGGCTGACGCTGGGTTCGCGGCAGACCTGAACGCATTTAGGAGTTGGGCCGCAGACCTTGGCGCGAACGGGCCGTGGGGGGCGTACGCGCGAGGCTACTTCCTTGACTACCTCCCAGGCTACCTCTGGATACTCTGGCCACTCAGTGCGATCAGTAGCGCGCTTACGTCAAGTTTCGACCCCGGCGCGCTGGTAAAACTCCCCGCCATCTTTGCGGACGCACTGCTGATCCTTGCCACTGTGCGCCTCGCTGCTGATCTTGGAGCCTCGGCTCGCGCACAACGAGGCGTGGCGCTCCTTCTCGCCTTCACGCCAATCATTTGGCTCACCTCCGCGGTCTGGGGGCAAGTTGACTCTGTTGGAACGACACTGCTTCTCTTTGCCACCTCCGAGCTAATTCGCGGCAAAACACTTCGCGCCGCCGCACTTGCGGCACTCGCCGCTGTGGTGAAACCACAGTTCGGCATCCTGATTCCACTACTCGCCGTTCTCACCCTGATTCGCGCCCGCCGTGCAGGTGACCCGTGGGGCGTGGTGCTGGCCGGACTCGTTGGCACGGCGGTCGTCTCCCTTGTCGCCTTCCCGTTCGGGCTCACTGTGGTGGATGTGATCGGCAAGGTCGGTGAGGCGGCGGGGAACTACCCGTATCTCAGCGTCAACGCGTGGAGCCCCTGGGCGCTTGTCAGTACTGACGGTACTGGGCTTCTCCTGAACGGCGGTTGGGGGAGCGACCTTGCGCCACTTATTGCGGGCGGACCGCCAGCCGTTTTTTATGGCGCCGCACTCCTCATCGGCGCCATCCTTGCGGCGCTCTGGGCGGCGCGGAGCGACGACAGGGTGCGCACTGTTGCCGCCCTCACGTTCATCGCCATCGCCTTTTTTGTGTTGCCGACACGCGTTCATGAGCGATACCTCTACCCAGCGATCCCACTCACGCTTGCGCTCGCCGCGGCGCTACCGCGCTGGCGACCGATCGCTGCAGCTGTCGCAGTCGCCCTTCTAATGAACAGCTGGGGCGCGCTGACCCTTGACTACCTGAAGAACCCTGGGCTGCCAGACCTTGGCCCGCTTACTGACGCGCTCCACACGCCAACCGCAATACTGCTCGTGGCCGCACTCTCGCTCTACGCGCTGTGCGCAAGCGGCTGGCAGCTATTCCGTGCGCAACCTGAACGAACACGCGTCGCCACGCCAACTCCCGCGGCGATCAAGCTGCGCACGCCCACCCAGCGTCCTGCGCCACGAACGTCGCTCAACCGCGTCGATCTCTGGATGATCGTTGTGATCGCCGTCACGGCGCTCTCACTTCGTGGTTGGCGCGTTGGAGAGCCGACGCGCTTTGAGTTTGACGAGGTCTATCACGTGCGTACCGCAACCGAGTTTATGCAGTTCTGGCGCTACGACGACCCGCACGCAATCTATGAGTACACACATCCGCACGTTGCAAAATACGCGATTGCTGCTGGACTCGAACTCTTCGGCGCGCCGCGCGTTGATGGTAGAAGTGATTACGGAACATCAATCACAGCTATCGCTTCACGACCTGAGGGAGCAAACACCAGCGCGCTGATCTGGGTTGCAACACCAGATCGCGTTGACGTTCTGCGCGCTGAGACACGTGCGCTCGTTGCATCTATCAGCATCCCCGGCGTCACACACCTTGTCCCCGCAGATGATGGTTCGCTCTGGGGTGTGACCGAGAGTGGAGAGATCTTCCACGCGTCAGCGCAGGGGGCTAAGAGTGGCGCGGCGGGAGAGATACGCCAGTGGAGCAGCACAGCGGTTGGAGCCACTGCGATCACTCCGTTCAGGGAGACGCTCTTTGTTGCGGCGGGCGATCAGGTACTCCGCATCACCAACGGAGTTTTGGAAGCAACCGCGCCGGTGCGCGGCGCGTCCGATCTCGTCCTCGTTCAGGCAGAGGGGGAAGATCGAGTCGTTGCCTCTGGCGAGGATGGCATCACTGTGATGAGTGCAGAAAACCTAAGCGGCGCAGAGGTAAGTGCACGACCTGGCGGCATACGGAGCATTACTGCGGTTAACTGGTTTGATACGCCAAAAATCTACGCAGCAGCCGCTGATGAAATCGTCGTATATACGATCCGTGAGGGCGGCCCAGCATATGAGATAGAGAAGATCGCAATCCCTGGCACAACGGCAATCGTGGCAAACAGCGCAACGCGGATCATTCACGCCATCGCGCCTGGATCAACGGGAGCTGCACTCTGGAGCATTGAGCCGAACGGTAACGCGCGGTTCGCTGACGTTCCGCTGAGCAGCGGTGTCAGCGACGGCGCAGCATCAACAGAGATTGCGGGCACTGCGCTTGACGCCTCCCCTGAACTACCGAACGGTGGTCGCGGCGAACTGCTGGTCGCTTGGCCAGACGGAGAGATCGCACAGCTCTCCGTGGGCGACCTCACGGCAGGATGGCGATGGCCTGGAGTCATCGCCGGCGCACTAGTTGCGGCCCTCCTTGCCCTTCTCGCGCGGCTCCTCACTGAGCGCCGCGATGTGGCGGCGCTTGTTGGCAGCCTCGCGCTCCTTGACGGCGCCGGGTTTGTGCAGAGCCGCGTTGGCATGAACGACGTCTACCTACTCGCCGCACTACTCGCCGCATGCTGTGCATTCGTTGCATGGCTGCAGGGTCGTGCGCACACCACACGTTCGAAAGCACTCCTCCTGCTAGTCACAGGGGCAACGCTCGGCGTGGCGCTCGCGAGTAAGTGGGTGGCGATCTACGGAATCGGCGCGCTTGGAGCCGCTTGGCTCTCACGTAGCGCTGGAGGAAGAGTTGTTGTGGTGGGCGGACTCGTCCTCCTTGGGGCGCTCCTCCTGCCACCCGCGCTTGCACGGAGTGCGGAGAGCACGCGCATTCCGAACCTCCCCTTCCTCTTGATGGCGGTAGCGACAGTGGCTGCTGCAACCGTCGCCGCCTGGCGCGCTGGGCTCCTTCGTCGCGCGGATCTCTCGTTACACGCCGCGTCGCGTTTCGCCGCGTTCAGCGGAGAGGCGCTCCTTGTTGGGCTCGCGCTTGTCATACTCCCGATCGGCGTCTATCTGCTGAGCTACCTTCCGTGGGCAGCGCTCGGCAACCAGATTGTTCCGGGATGGCCGCCAGGGAACACAGGGCAGACGCTTATCGACCTCACCTCATCCATGTATCGCTATCACGACACGCTACGTGTTGCGCACGCTGCGAGCTCACCCTGGTGGGCGTGGCCACTCGACTTGAAGCCCGTCTGGTTCTCTCAGGAGAGCTACGCAGCGATCGGCGGATGGACTGGCGCCGTGTACGACGGAGGGAACGTTGCATCGCGGATTCTTGGCGCTGCAGGCACCGCGTGGATTGCGATCCAAGCGTGGAGGCAGCGAAGCGCTGGCTTAGCGAGTGTCTTGATTCTCTACTTCGCACTCTGGCTCCCGTGGGCGCGAATTGACCGTGCCGCGTTCCAGTACCACTACTTTCCGTCGTCGCAGATCGCACTCATCTCACTCGCACTCTTGCTCGCCGATCTTCGTCGTGGAGACGCGCTCGCCGCGCGCCTCACACGAATCGGAATCGGCGCACTGTTGCTCACCGCCCCGCTCCTCTGGTCGCTGACTGGTCTGCTTTGCTCCGCTGCCGGCGTCCTTGATGTCTACGCAAAGAGTCAGGTCTGTACCGCTGGCGGCTTTGCAACACCGGGCCCGATCATCGGCGCAGCGCTGCTCATCCCGGTCGCGTACGTTGCCTGGTCAATCCAGCGCGTCACAGATGCGCGGCGCATCTTCCGCTGGGCACTCATCTTAATCGCTGGCGTTGCGCTGGTCTGGTATCCGAACTGGTCAGGGCTCCCGCTCCCAACTGGCATCCATAACTTCTATCAAGGGATTCTCCCAACATGGACATGGGCGTTTCAGTTTGGCGTGACGCTCGAGAAGCCAGACGATGCTGCAACAGCTGGCGGCGGAGCGCTATCCGCACTCGCGCTGCTCGCAGGCGTTGTACTACTCACCTACGCCCTGCTCAAGCGCATGAGCAGAGGCGAACTCGACCAAGATCGCGCGAAGCGGAACCCCATCGGTCGCTAGGAGTCGCTCGACTCCCGCTGGAAGCGCAACCGCTTCACCGCTCGCAACGCGTTGACGCTCATCGGCAAGTGCGAGCCAGCCGCCACCCTCAATGACGATTAGCAGGCCGTCGTTCGGGCTACGAACCGGTCCAAGTGCAGCGCGATCGCTCAGCGCGATCTCGGTGATGTGCGCATTTCCGCCAGCGTGCAAGAGGGCACTGGTGACGCCAATCGCGCCAGCTTCGCGTTCTGTGCGGCGGTTACCGGGGCCGAAGCGGCGGATCTCCACCGCGTGGAGCTCAGCGCTTCTTGCTGCCGCTGCGGCGGTTTGGACGCTTGAGTGTTGCCTCAATGCCGTCGCTCACCTGGCGACGCGTGCGCAGCATCGATTCATGCGCAGCCTCACCGGCGAACTGTGGAGGGAAGCGGTTTACGACGGTGTCACGCAGCAGATAGAAGCCGATCAGCGTGGTGGTAATCGGGAAGATGCCGTACCACTGGAATGCGGCGTAGATGAGGTTGAGGCCGAAGGTGCTGACGCCGATCCAGAGCAGGTACTCCCACTCATCGCTGAGCACACCCTTGGCGCGTGAGCCGCGTGTTGCAGCCGCATACGCAACGATTGTCATGATGAAGAGGGCGAGGTTGACCACCCAGAACGGCGTGTAGAAGGTGCCGAGCCTCGCATTCAGTGCGACGAAGAGATACTCCCAGGGCCACTGCGCCATTGCGTTACCTCATGCTTCAGTTGATCCGACAAGTGGTCGGTTCGCTTGAGGAGTATGCCATCATCGCCCCCATGCGGGTCCTCGTTGTCGCCACGCCAGCACAGCCTGCGCTTCTGCGTCTCACCCCAATGCTCGCCACGCTCGCAGCGCAGGGAGCCAAGATCCAGGCGCCTGCGGCACTGAGCGAGGAGCTTAACCGTGAGGGGGTCCCCCACGATCCACTGGAGGCCGCCGCGCTCGACGCAGCGATCCGCAGCCTCGCCTCAGCAGACCTCCTTGTTGCGCCACTCGGCGCGGGCGATGTGCGCGAGTCCCTGGCGGCGATAACCCGCGCGCTCAGCATGAGCGCAAACACGCCACTCTTCCTCACCGACCCAGCCGATGCGGGCGACCTGATCGGCGCGCTCTCGCTGGCACGCGGAGGAGAGGGGGTTGCCAGCGCGACGCGACAACGACTGGTGCAGCGCGCGGCATTTTCGGCGGCATCTGCGCTCGCTCCGGTTGCGCGCGGTGGCGATCAGCTGCCAGAACACGAGGTGATCCTCCTTGAACGAACGCGCAGCTTTGCGCATGGAGAGAATCCGCACCAACGGGCCGCCGCATATCGGCGTGCCGATCAGGCAACCATTGGGCTGCTCAGCGCGCAGCTCGTCCAAGGAGCAGAGCCAACGCTCAACGATCTTCTTGACCTTGATGCTGGCGCGAGACTCGTTGCCGACCTCCCAATTCCAAGCGCTGCGCTTATTCGACACACCGACCCGATCGGCGTTGCCACCGCTGAGACGCCGCTCGGCGCATTACGGCGTGCGCTTGCAACAGATAGCGCTGCAACAACTGGCGCCATCATTTCACTGAACACACCCATTGATCAGGCAACAGCCGCAGAGATCGCGAACGGAAGTTACGAAGCGGTGGTCGCGCCAAGCGTTGCTGACGAGAGCGCTGCAAGTACGCTCGCAACAAGAAAAGATCTCCGCGTGCTTCTATACACCGCCGCAAACCCAACCACCCTTGACATCCTTGGGCTTGGCTCTGATCTTCTTCTTCAAACGCGCGATCACGGCGCGATTGAACGCGGAGAACTTCGTGTAGTAACTGAGCGGCGGCCAACACTCGAGGAGCTCACCGATCTGCTCTTCGCTTGGCGAGTTGTTCGACACGTCCGCTCCAACGCGATCGTCCTTGCGCGCAACGCCGCAACGCTCGGCATTGGCGCGGGACAGGTCAACCGCCGCGTTGCAGTTGAGATTGCGCTGCAGCGCGCTGGTGATCGCGCACGCGGCGCGGTGCTGGCAAGCGATGCCTACTTCCCATTCGCAGAGGGGATCAGCGCCGCGGCCGCAGCCGGCATCACGGCGGTCGTGCAGCCTGGCGGATCACGGCGCGATGCGGCGGCGATTGAGATCGCGAACCGAAACGGAATGGCGATGGTCTTCACCGGCCGTCGTCACTATCGGCGCTAACCATGCGGCATACACGATGAGCAAAGAACTTGACCTTCGCATCAACGCGGAGATCACCCAGGGCGGGTCAATGTCGTTCTCACGATTCATGGAGCGCGCGCTGACAGAGCCTGGCCTTGGGTACTACGTAACGGAGCGGGTGCGAGCTGGTCGAGAAGGGGACTTCATTACGGCGCCAGAACTGCACTCGCTTCTCGGTTCCGCGCTTGCGCGGATGGCAACCGAAGTCTGGCGCAGGGCTGGTGAGCCCACGCGATTCCGCTGGGTTGAGTA
>OFSF01000618.1_pt1 | contig 13519 bp, 13 predicted proteins | sample 1543271 | NCBI WGS metagenome assembly OFSF01 (sample SAMN07774227, study PRJEB24372) | wastewater metagenome | isolation source: Exp Tend VB 100WW | collected 2016-02
TGACGGCCGGCGCACCTGGAGAACACTTCTATGTCGCAGTTACAGCGGACGGCCGATGCCCGAGCAGGTGCTCGGATTGTTCACCGCACCGGCGTTCGTGGCGGTGGCGAAGCGAGCACGGACCGCATCGCGCCAGGCCTTGGTCAGCGGGATGAACTTGTGCGCGCGGATGGCGTCGTCGTTCGGGCCCTGCTCGACACCGTTGACCACGGTGCTGCCGTAATGGCGGGTCAGGAAGCCGCGCACATTGGCGCCCACGGTGGCGTTCTTGTAGCACTGGCCGAACACGAAGTTGGTGTAGCCAGCGATCGGATAGCCCGCGCTCGGGTTGCCGAACACCGGCACCCAGTTCGCCGGGTTCTCGGCAGCGGCACCGGTCGGCGGCGCAGCGGTTTCCAGCGTGGCCTGCACGCTCACTTCATCCGGCGAGAAGCCCTTGACCTTGGCGACCTTGGTGGCGTCGGTCAGGCTCGGGATCACGTCCGGGCCGACATAGCCAACGCGGCCGTCAACGGCATAGACGGCGTTGTACAGCGCGGTGCCACCGGTGGCCGGTGCGGCGATGAAGTTCGACGGCACGGTGGTGAACAGGTTGGCGAAGGTCGACTGCACCGAGAACGCCGGCACGCCGTTGGTCAACTTCAGGTTGCTGCCCGACACGTCAGCCGGCTGGCAGGCGCTGGTCAGGAAGCGGGTCAGCAGTTCGCTGGTGCCGCTGCTTTCGCCACGGTAGACGACCTGGATGTCACCGGTACGGCCCAGGCCCGCCAGCTGGCTCCAGCTGGTGATCTTGCCGGAGAAGATGCCGCAGATCTGGGTCACCGACAGGTCAACGGCCGAACCGGCCTTGTTGAACGGAATCGTGACCGAGGTGGCCACCGACGGAATCTGAACCAGGGCGCCGTAGCGGTTGGCATCGCCGGACACGTTGTAAGTGCTGTTGTAGGTGTTCAGTTCGGTGCTGCTCAGCACCGAATCGCTACCGGCGAAGTGCACGGTGCCGGTGGTGGAGAACAGCGCCGAGTTGTTTTCCAGGAAGGCCTTCTTGCCGGTGCCCGAACCAGTCACGGCGTAGCTGAAGTTGACCGGCAGGATGCTGTCAGCCTGGCCCTTGTACAGGTCGGCCGGCAGCGAAGCGCCGCCGCCGGTGACGGCGGTCTGGGCCGAAGCGGCACCGGCGGTGGCGAGCAGCGCGGTAGCAACCAGCGCGGCCAGGGTCTTGTACTTGTTCATGATCTTCTCCTGAAGGGTTTACTGCGAAGGGAAACGCCAAGGGAGGAACGGTCACTACACGCCTGCTGCCGCCGAGGGCCTCCCAGCCCACTCTGCGGCGACGTGGCTATGCTGGTCCGCGCCGATGACAGGCCGCTTAAGAAACCTGTGGAAGATCGAAAAAAGGTGTGGAGGATTGTCTGGAGAATCGAAAGCGTGCCGTGATGCGCGTTGCGCATCACTGGACCAATTGATTCATTTCCATGATCGGCATCAGCACGGCCAGCACGATCGTCAGCACCACGCCGCCCATCACCAGGATCATGGTCGGTTCCAGCAGCGCGGTCAGTGCCATCGCGCGACGTTCGATCTCGCGCGAGATGGTCTGCGCAGCGCGATCCAGCAGCGGTGCCAGCGAGCCGGTCTTCTCACCGCTGGTTACCAGGTGCACCAGGATCGGCGGATACACCTTCTGCACCTTCAACGCAGCACCCAGTGCAGCACCTTCGCGTACGCGCGAAGACACATCATCGGCACAGCGCGCCAGCAGCGCATTGCCAAGCGTCTGCCGCGCCGCCTCCAAAGCACGCAGCAGCGGCACACCGGCATCCAGCAGGATCGCCAGGGTCGAGGCAAAGCGCGCACTGTTCACACCCAGTACGAAACGCCCGACCATCGGCACCCGCAGCAGCATCGCGTCCCAGCGCAGGCGCAGCTCGGGCTTGCGCAGAGCCAACCGCCATGCCACCACCAACGCAGCGATGCCGAGCCCCGCCCCCACTCCCCAGCTGCGAACGAATGCACTGGCCGCCAACATCACCTGGGTCAGCATCGGCAGCGTCTGCCGCGCCTGCACGAACGCGGTCACCACCTGCGGCACCACGTAGCTGAGCAGGAAGATCACGATCGCCACCGACACCAGGCTGATCGCCGCTGGGTAGATGAAGGCGGTCAGTACTTTGGCCTGCAGCGCGTTGCGTTCTTCGATGTAGTCGGCAAGGCGCTCCATCACCCGCGCCAGGTCACCGGAGTCTTCACCTGCGCCCACCAGCGCCCGATAGATCGGCGGGAAATCGCGCGGCCGCGCGGCCAGCGCAACGGTCAGGCGCTGGCCGGCACGCACGTCGGCGCGTACGGCGGTGAGTGCCTGGGCCACATGCGGGCGCTCGGCCTGTTCGATCACCGCAGTCAATGCGGCTTCCAACGGCAGGCTCGCGGCCAGCAGGCTGGCCAGCTGGCGCGTGGCCCAGGCAAGCTCGCTGGCAGACAGCCGGCGGGCGCCCCAGCCACTGCCCGCACCGCGCGCCGCGCGGACCTGCACGGGTGTCAGCCCGCGACCGCGCAGCAGCTGGCGTGCGCCGCGCGGGCTGTCGGCGTCCAGCTGACCCTTCTCGATGCGGCCCTGCGCGTTGGCAGCCTGGTAGTCGAACAGTGCCATGCATGCCTCAGTCGTCGCCGGTGACGCGCAGGATCTCTTCCAGCGTGGTCACCCCGCTGTCGACCCAACGCTGGCCGTCCTGGCGCAAGGTCCGCATGCCGGCACGCCGCGCCGCCTCGCGCAGCGCAGGTTCACCCTGCCCTTCATGGATCAGCGCACGCACGCGATCGTCCACCACGAACAGCTCGTGGATGCCGGTACGCCCCCGGTAGCCGCTGTTGGCACAGGCCGCGCAGCCGACCGCACGCCACACGGTACGGCCCTCGTCGTCCATCTCGGCGCGCCGGCACTGCGTGCACAGCCGCCGCACCAGCCGCTGCGCCAGCACGCCGCGCAGCGACGAGGCCAGCAGGAACGGTTCCACGCCCATGTCGGCCAGGCGCGTCACCGCCGAAATCGCGTCGTTGGTGTGCAGGGAGGCCAGTACGCCATGGCCGGTCAGCGACGACTGCACCGCAATCTGCGCGGTCTCCAGGTCGCGGATCTCACCGATCATGATGGTGTCCGGGTCCTGGCGCAGAATCGCGCGCAGCGCCGTGCCGAAGCTCATGCCGATACGGGCGTTGACCTGGATCTGGCCGATGCCGGCGAAGTCATACTCCACCGGGTCCTCCACGGTGAGGATGTTGCTGGTGCTGCTGTCGAGCTGGCCCAGCGCCGCATACAACGAGGTGGTCTTGCCGCTGCCGGTCGGGCCGGTGACCAGCACGATGCCGTGCGGCTGCCGGATCAATCCGGTGAACGTGGCCAGGGTGTCATCGGCCATGCCCAGCCGCTGCAGCTGCAGACGGCCGGCATCCTTCTCCAGCAGGCGCAGCACAGCACGCTCGCCATGCCCGGTCGGCACCGTGGAGACACGGATGTCCAGCGGACGCCCACCCACGCGGATCGCGATGCGCCCGTCCTGCGGCAGCCGCTTCTCGGCAATGTCCAGGTGGGCCATGATCTTGATGCGCGACACCAGCGCCGCGTGCAGTGCGCGCCGCGGCTGCACCATGTCGCGCAGGGTGCCGTCCACCCGGTAGCGCACCACCGAGTGGGTCTCGAACGGCTCGATGTGCAGGTCGCTGGCGCCATCGCGTGCGGCCTGTGCCAGCAGCGCGTTGATCATGCGGATCACCGGCGCATCGTCCTGCGCGTCCAGCAGGTCGGTGACTTCCGGCATGTCCTGCATCAGCCGGTCCAGATCGACTTCGCTTTCAGCGGCACCGACCACGGCAGCGGCATCGCCGCCGTCACGGTACTGCTCACCCAGCCGCTGCTGCCAGGCCGCTGCATCCAGCGCCTGGAACGGCAGCGGGCCATGCCGTCGGCGCAGTTCGGCCACGGCCCACGCGGCGGTTTCGGCGGTACCCAGCAGCACCGACTCGCCGCCAACTTCGGACAGCATCACGCCATGGCTGCGCACCCAGGCGTACGGCAGTGGCGCGGCGGTGCTCACGGCCCGATCACCAGTTCCGGCGTGTAGCCCAGCCCGCGCAGCTGCTGCAGCGCCGGATCCAGCGTCGCCGGGTCGCGCGGCAATCGCACCCGCAGGCGTTGCCCGCTCTCACCCGGCGCCGCTTCGGCATAGGCCTGCAGGCCCAGTGCCCGCACCTGCGCCACGCCCTGGCTGGCACGGGCCGGGTCCAGCCCCTGCGCGAACTGCACCAGCTGCGCATCGCCGTCACCGGACGGGTACAGCGCCGCCAGGCTGCTGTTCTGCAGCGGCTGGCCCTGGCCATCGCGTGCATTGCCCTGGCCGAGTACAGACAGGTCCTGCGGTGGCAGCTGCGGTGCCGACAGCGCCGGCAAGGCCCAGCTCTGTACCGGCTGCGCGCCGGCCTGCGCGTTGCGCATGTAGTCGTAGCGGTCGCGGGTCAGGCGCTGGCCGGCGGCCGGGTCACGCACCACGTGCGGGCGCAGGAACACCATCAGGTTGGTCTTGGCGCGCTTGCGCGTGTCGCTGCGGAACAAGGCACCCAGCACCGGGATCTTTCCCAGCCCCGGCACCGCATCACGGCCATGGCTGACGCTGTCTTCCAGCAGGCCACCCAGCACCATGATCTGGCCATCGTCCAGAAGCACGCTGGTATCCAGGGCGCGCTTGTTGGTGATGATGCCGGCCGTGCTGTTCGCGCTCTGCGCGTCGATGCTGCTGACTTCCTGGTAGATGTCCAGCTTCACCGTACCGCCCTCGGAGATCTGCGGGCGCACCCGCAGCTTCAGGCCCACGTCCTCGCGCACGATGGTCTGGAACGGGTTGTTGCTGCCGCCACCACCGTCGGTCACGTAGCGGCCGCTGACGAACGGCACGGTCTGCCCGACCATGATGCTGGCCGCTTCGTTGTCCAGCGTCATCAGGTTCGGTGTGGACAGGATGTTGGCACCGCCCTTGCTCTGCAGCGCGTTGGCCAACGCCTTCATGTTGAGGATCTGGCCGACGCCGGGCAGGTTGATGGTGCCGTCGATGACGCCGATCTTCAGGCCATCCTTGGGCAGCACGTCCAGGGTGGTGCGTGCGGTGGTGTTCAGCCCGCTGCCACCGGTGGTGCCGCCGAAGTGGGTGCCGCCGAAGGTGCGGCCATTGCCCAGCATCCACTGCACGCCCAGTTCGGCCGCGTCGGTCTGGTTGACCTCCACGATCAGGCTTTCCACCAGCACCTGTGCACGACGCTGGTCGAGCTGGTCGATCACCCGCCGCAGGTTGCGGTACACCGGTTCCGGTGCCGAGATCAGCAGCGTGTTGGTGGCCACGTCCGCCTGCACCGAAATGCCGTTCTGACTGAAGCCGGTGCTGCCGGCGTCGATCGGGTCGCGGCGGTTCGGGTCCAGCCGCTGCGATTCCAGCGCATTGCCACCGGTCTTGGCCTGCTGCGGCTGCGACGGCTGCGCCGGTGTGGCGCGGTTGGCGTCGCCGGGCAGTGGCGTGATGCCTTCGTTGCTGCCCATTGCCGGTGCATCGCTCTGCCCGGCCACCACGCCGCGCAGCACGCCGGCGAGCTGATTGGCCTGGGCATTGCGCAGGTAGACCACATGCAGGTTGCCGGACTCGTCCTGCGCGCGGTCCAGCTTCTCCACCAACTGCCGCGCCAGGCGCGTTCGGCCCGGGCTGCTGGAACGCAGCAGCACGCTGTTGCTGCGGGGGTCGGCCATCACCACCACCTTCTGGCTGGGCTCGGCGCCCTGGGCATCCAGCAGCGGCGCGACCATCGCAGCCACGTCCACCGCGATGCCCTGCTGCAGCTTCACCACATCGGTGTCCATGCCGGCCGGTGTATCGACGCTGGCGATCACCCGCGCGATGCGCTCCAGGTTGTCGGCATAGTCGGTGATCACCAGGGTGTTGTTGCCCGGGTTGGCGGTGATCGGATTGTCCGGGCTGATCATCGGCCGCAGCACCGCCACCAGCGCGGCTGCGTTCTCGTAGCGCAGCGCGAAGGTGCGCGTGGCCACCTCGCCGCCGGCCCCGCCCGCGCCCACACGGCCACCGAGCAGCTTGGCCTCGGCCTGCGGCACCACCCGGCTGACACCGCCGTTCTCGACCACGGCAAAGCCACGCATGCGCAGTGCGCCCAGCAGCAACTGGTACGCCTGGGTACGGCTGACCGGGCCATCAGAGACCACGGTCATCTTGCCGGTCACCCGCGGGTCGACCAGGAACTGGCGACCGGTGAAGCGCGCCGCCATGCGCAGTACGCCGCCGATATCGGTATCCACCAGGTTCAACTGCACCGGTTCATCGGGGGCGTCCTGCGCCTGTGCCGGTGCAACAACGTGAGCGCCACCCACGATCAGGGCCAGTACAGTGCTGCAGGCAAGGCTGCGCATCGCCCTCATGAATGGCCACCCGCAGTGAGTGCCATCACGATGTTTCCGGATATCCGTGCCGCCGGCATGTTCGCATCCCCTGTGCGTGTCAGTTGCAGTTGCTGCAGTTCGATGGCCGGATCGGCCAGCACGGGCAGCAGCCAGTTCCACAGTGCGTCAGCAGGTACGGCCTGCACCTGCAGGTGCCAACGCCCGTCGCGTGCTTCGACATGCAGTCCATCGGCGAGGCCGGCGGACTTGATTCCATTACGCAGCGCGGCCAGGGTCGGGCGCTGCCCCTGCACCTGCTGCTGGCGTTCGCGTGCACGCAGCAGCGGCGCCAGTGCGCGCGCCTGCGCCTGCAGCCGCGGCAGCTCAGCCTGCCAGTGCGCACGCTGTTTCAGCAGCGGCTCCAGCCAGAATGACCACAGCCCCGCTGCCAGCAGCGCCAGCACCATCACCCCCAGCATCCAGCGGTCGCGCGGCGGCAGGTGCTGCCAGCGCTGCTGCAGGCCGGCCAGACCCTCGCCCAGGCGCATGGCTCTGGCGGTCACTGTCCGCCCCCGCTCACGCGCAGGCGTCCACCGGCCTCGCGCGCCAGCTGCAGGCCCTGCGCCTGCGCCGCCTGCTGCCACTGCTCCATCCGCTGTGCGTCATCGGCTACCGCCTGCGCATCGGCGTCCAGCTCCAGTTCCAGCTGGCCTGGTTGATAGCGCAGGCCGCGCACCTGGCCGCCCAACTCCGGAATCGCCTGCAGCGTCGTTGCGACCTGCCGCTGCACCGATGGCAACGGCGGCGCCGGCAACGGCACGGCCAGCGCGCGCCGCGCCTGCAGCACCGGGTCCACCACATCGGTGATCTCCGGAAAGTGCGAGCTGAACTGCCGCGCCATGTCCTGCTGCAACGCCTCGCCCTCGCTGCGCCAGCGCGAGACCTGCAGCTGCAGCCCAAGCGCAGCCAGCAACACCGCCGCCAATGCGAGGCCGATCGCCACGCGTGGTGCCTGCCTGCTGCGACCCGGCAGTGGCAACGACCACGCTGGCACGGGTCCGCACGCCTGCCGTTCATGCGTGACCACGGTGGCCGGCAGGTTCTCCGGCCACGCCGACGGCACGCTGTCGATCCACTGCACGGCCTGCACCCCGGATTGCTGAAGACGCGCCGCGAGCGACTGCAGCACCGCCGCTGTGTCGCGCCCACCGCACCACTGCACAAAACCCCGATCGCGCCCGCAGCGCACCAGCAGATGCTCACCGTCAGCCTGCAGCGTTGCCTGGCCGTTCTGCCACGGCAGCAGCAGCGGCGTCGGATACAGCGCCTGAAACTGCAGTGCGCACGAGGCCAGCAGCTGCTGCGCCTGCAGGACCGCCTGCTGGCCGAGCCAGGCCACCGGAACCCTGCCGTCCGCCGCCTGCGCACCGTGTGCCAACGCGACCTCCTGCAGGTCATCCAGCAGCATCGCCTCTACTTCGCCCTGCAGTGCGGCCTGCAGCCTGCGGCCCGACAGTGGCGGCAGCTGCAGTTCCAGCAGGATCAGGTCCTGCGGATCGAGACAGGCCAGCACCTCGGCCTGCGGATGACGTTGCCCGAGCACGGCCAAGCCCTCGCGGCCATGGGCCAGCACCCCACCCTTGTGCATCTGCGCCCACTCGACCGTACTGTCGGCGCGCAGGTGTTCCAGCGCCGGCAGGCGCACCCTCAGCTGCACGCTCATGCTCCAATCCTCGTCCACACACGCTGCACGCGCACACTGTCATCGCGATACTCGCGCCAGATCAGGGCCCGGAAGTCGACCGCATTGCCATCGGCCTGTACCTGGCCGACGGCAAGGAACCACTCGCTATGAATGCCAAGCGGCACCACGGCCATCTGCGCGTTGCTCAGTTGCAATCGATTGGCGATATCGCCGCGGTTGAGCAGCCAATGGCCACCGTCGCGCTCACCGAGCAGCGCCTGCAGGCGCCCCGGCTCCACGCCGGGAGTGACCGCCTGCAACACGCTGATGTCACTGGTGTTGGCATTGACCAGGGTCTGGGCCGGCAGCACCACGGTGCGCCGTGCCAGTGCCTGCACCGCCACTGGGTCGGCGCCCGCCAGGGCCTGCTCGATCACCGATTCACGCGGCAACGGCGCCTGCGCCTGCAGGTCGCCATCACGCAGCCTCGCCTGGATGTGATCGGCAGCAGATGCACAGGCACCCTGCCCCAGGCCCTGCCCGGCACACAGCGCGATGAACGCGCGCCGTGCCTCCAGGTCCGGCTTGCCATAGGCCAGCAGGTTGCGCAGGTTGAACATGGACTGTGCATCGACCAGCTGCAACTGCACCGGCAGCGGCAACTGCAGCGTCAGCGGACGCGCCCAACGGCCGCCGCGCACCGTGGTCAGCTGCTCCTTTACATCCTCACGCAGCTGCTGCGCCGCGCGCTCCAGGGTGGCATCGACCGCCATGCGCACCTGCGCACGCAGCTGGTCGCCACGCAGCGCACGCAGCTGTGCCGACTGCCGGGTCAGCAGTGCAGTGGCAATCACCGCCACCAATGCCACCACCAGCAGGGCGACGATCACCGCCATGCCGCGCTGGCGGGTGCACGGGACCGAACGCGTCCGGGGTGTCATCTGCACGCCTCACAGCTGCCAGGAACCGATGTCCGCGTTCCCGGCGTCACCGCCGGGCTTGCTGTCCGCGCCCAGCGAGAACACATCGATGTCGCCGTGGGTTCCGGGAATCTGGTACTGGTACGGATGGCCCCATGGGTCATTCGGCAGGCGATCCAGATACGGTGTCACCGGCATCGCACCGCTGCCCTGCGGCGGCTTCACCAGCGCCTGCAGGCCCTGTTCGGCGCTGGGATAGCGACCGTTGTCCAGCTTGAACAACTTCAATGCCTGCATCAGCGCCGCGATGTCCTGGCGCGCCGCCACCACGCGCGCCTGGTCGGGACGGTCCATCAACCGCGGCACGATCAACGCGGCAAGAATGCCGATGATCACCACCACCACCATGATCTCGATCAGGCTGAAACCCTGCTGCCGAGCCCTGCGACTACCCACCTGCCTTGCCATTGTTCCGCCCTCGTCATCCTGGAAGAGACCGCTGCGCCATGGTCAGCGGTGCATGTGTCAGTACGATAAACATCCGCCTGCTATTCGCTGCGCGTGTGCCTGTGCAGGCGCAACACGTGCCGCAGGTACACTTGCAGACTCGAACAAGTGCTGCGGCACGCTGGCCAGCGCATCGTCGATGCAGCCGCGCAGCAACGGGTGCGCGCAGGCCTGCAGCAGGCGCACGCACTGCATCGGCGACCACGCGGTGCCATGGTCGAGGCCGATGAACATCCGGTAGACCTGGTGGTAACGCAGATCGTCGTACACGCGCTGCGCACTGTTGAGATCACGCACGACCACCAGCAACGCCGCACGTTGCAGCTGCCGCACATCGCCCGCGTCAAGCGGCAGCGCGTTCATGGCCGCCTCGGGCCAGGGCCGCAGCTGCAGATCGAGGGCGCGCCGCAACGCCGCCAGCGGATGCGCGCTGCTGTCCAGTGCCGCCCAGCGCGCCGCATCGGCCCAGGCGTCACTGGACAGTACCCAGACCCACGAGTGCCCATAGCGCTGCACGTTCACGGGCGTATGCCGTGCCTGTTCCAGCGACTGGCTCAGGTGACGATCCAGCTCCAGCATGCTGATCCTGCGACTGTCTGCCATCGGCGCCGCCCATGCTCCGCGACGCGTGGTGCGTCGTACTCTGGAGAAGACGTCAGCAAGGCAGGTGAAGCGACAACGCGAATGCGTCTCTGTGCGCTGCGTGGCGCTTCATCAGCAACGTCATCGCAGCGTCATCTGCCTGCAGGCTTCGCGCTCCAGTCGCGGCGCTTCGCCCCCGCAACGGCGCGCCAGTATCGCCACATCGCTGCGTGCGGCGAACGTTGCCAGTGCATTGGACATATCCACGTCATCGCACCATGACGCCATCGCAACACGCAGCGCCGGCAGCTGCCAGCCGTCCATCACGCCATGGGTGCCGGCCACGAACCAGTGCCAAAGACGATGATGCTGTACCTGCTCGTGCAGTTGCACCAGATCGTCGATGCCGTGCATGCCCATCAGCAGCAGCACGCGCGCCATCGCCGCAGGCGGCAGCGTGCCGGCCTCAGCGAGGGGCAGCACCTGCTGCTGCAGCCGCAGCAGCATCGCCAACGGGTGCGACTGCGGATCGAAGTCCAGCAGCACGGCCTGTTGCTGCCACTGCGCGTCGGACACCACGCACACCCATGGCGAGCCGTAGCGATGCACCATCAAGGGCCGTCGCTGCGTGGTTTCCAGCAACGCCGACAGGTTGCGGCGCAGATCCAGCACACCGATGGTCTCGTTGCGCATCCTTGGCGTCTCCTTGCTTGCAACAGCCCTGCACGGCGCGCACGGCCAGCGTCTTCATCTAACCAAGGACGGCAATGCCACCCGGAAAGCGACGCAGATCCAGCGACATCGTCAGTCGCAGCTGCTCCAGCGCCGCATCCGGATCATCGATGCGGAAACGGCCGCTGACCGGGGCCCGCGCCAATGCCGATTCGCCCAGCAGCACCTTGCCGCGGCGGTAGCGGTTGATTTCATCCACCACCTCGCGCAATGGAGCGCGGCGGAACACCAGCATGCCCTCGGTCCAGGCGCTCACTTCCGAGGCCAGGGCTTCGGCCACCACGCCACTGAGGCGCTCGTCGTATTGGGTCTGCTGGCCCGCCTGCAGCTGCAGGCGGCCCTGCGGGTGCTCGATGCGGGCGCTGCCCTGCAGGCAGGTCACCCGTACCTGGCCGTGGGTGTTGCGGACGTCCAGGCGCACCGCACCTTCATCGGCAATCACGCAGCCCGGCCCCGCGAACAGGGCGAGGCGCAGGCCTGCCTGGGTTTCGATCGCGGCCTGGCCCTGCACCAGCTCGAAGCCTTCGCCCTGCGTGTCCGAACGACGGCGCAGGCTGCTCTGCGTATCCAGTTCGATCTTCAGCAGCGGCAAGGGCGCGATCTGCAGTCGCTCACCGGTGCCGGTGTGGAAATCGGCCGCCATCGCCGTCACCGAGGGCCACAGCCCCAGCGGCGGGCGGATCGCCGCCACCACCACCAGGCTGGCCGGTGCGGCAATCGCGGCTCCCAGGAAGGCGCGCCGGCTCCAGCGCTGGGACGGCGTCGGCGCGACCGGCTGGCGCGCAGCGGCGGGCAGCTGTTCGCCCGCCAGGCGTACCTGCTCCCATTGCCGGCGCGCACGGCCGAATGCTTCGCGATGACGCGGATCAGCCTCGCACCACTCACGGAACCTGCGCCCATCGGCGGCGGTGGCCTCGCCCGAGGTCAGCCGCACCACCCACGCGTGGGCCTGACGCTCGACGGCATCCAGCGGGCGTTGCGGGCGATCGTCAGGATCCATGGGGGCTCATGCCGGACCCGCACGCTGCGGGGTTCTGCTCGGCGTCAAAGTGTAGACGGATGCCGCCGCTCAGAACCGCACCTGGCGCCCCTGCCCGCTGCGCTCGGCCAGGTAGTCCTGGGCCGCTTTCAGCTCGCGCTGCACAAGCCGCAGCGACACGCCCAGCTGGTCGGCGACGTCGCGCTGCTGCAGGCCATCGACGCGGATCGCCAGCAGGATGCGGCGTCGGCGCTCGGGCATGCGCTGCAGCAGACCGACCATGTCTTCCAGCGCAAAGTCCAGTTCGGCCGCCTGTGCCGGGCCCGGTGCCGGGTCGGCCATCTCCATCAGCGTATCCACCTCTTCCAGGCTCAGCAGGCGGTGGTCGGCACGCTGGCGGTCGATCACCGTGTTCATCGCCATGCGCAACAGGTAGGCCGCGGGATTCTGCACGGCATCCAGGCGGTCACGGCGCGCACTCAGGCGCATCCAGGTGTCCTGCAGCGCATCGCCGGCCAGCTCCTCCGAGCCCAGCTTGCGCACCAGGCGGCGCTTCAGCTCGTCGTAGGCCCCCAGAAGGTGGTCCATCAGGTCAACTGCCCCAGCCGTACCGTTGCTCATGTTCGAATCCTTGAAGTCATGGAAGGGGCGCGCGCCGACCACAGTCGTGGTCGGTGCCGGAAGGTCGGATCTGCAGCGTCACCGGCTGCGGCAGCGCGGCGGCATCGGGCGCAAGCACCAGGCCCTGCAGCGCCTGCAGCAGGCGTGCATCGCGGCGGGCGCTGCCACTGCCTGAGAGCAGCTCGGGCGCATGCACCTGGCCTTCGCCGTCGACGTGGAAGCGCAGCGTCGCGGCATAGCGGCCGGGCGCGATCTCGGGGTCGTCACAGAACACCGCACGCAGGCGCTGCTGCAGCCCGCCATAGCGACGCCGACGCTCGGCCTCGGGAAGTTCGGCACCAGTACCGGGTTCGGCGACCGAGGGCGTGCCCCGGCGCAGCACCACGCGCTGCTCACCGATCATCTCGGCCTCGATGCCGGTGTCCTGCAGCAGCATCTGCAAGGCAGGCAGCGGCGCAAGGCTGGCGCGCAGCGCATGGCTGCTACGGCCGGCGGCAAGATCGCCCGGGTACATCACCGACCACCCGCTGATGACGCTGAAGCGCTCGACCGCCTGCTCCAGCGGCTGCGCAGGGATGTCGTAGGCATGAACACCGTCCCGCGCCACAGCGGCAAAGGACAGCAGCAGCCATGCGGCGATGGCCACCTTCCAAGTTCTGACCGCATGGTGTCCATTCAGCCCCCTGACGTAGAACACATGACCCTCGGCAGCGACAGCAGCTGCAGTGGACGCGCGCCACGACCGAAGATCCGGCCCGCGCGCGACCAGCAAGCGGGCTCAAACCGTACCGGGGCCAGATGTCATTGCGATGACCGCTGCCTACGGCCTGGTGTCGAGGCAGGCTCCGTGACGCCCCCCCACGAATCAGCAATCAATCAATAGAGCGAACAGACATCTTCATCTGCTCCTGGGGTCAGAGCCCGTTGCGCAGCAACGGGATCCGACCCCGACAGCTCGCGGGGAACTGTCAGGCAGCGGGGCGGTGTGGCCAGGCAGGACCGTTGGCGCCATGGATGGCGCCACCGAGCCCCCAGGATGAAGTGACCCCCGAGACTTGGACGGG
>OFSF01000620.1_pt1 | contig 13506 bp, 12 predicted proteins | sample 1543271 | NCBI WGS metagenome assembly OFSF01 (sample SAMN07774227, study PRJEB24372) | wastewater metagenome | isolation source: Exp Tend VB 100WW | collected 2016-02
GGGCGGGGGTGTTCCCCGCCCCGGCCCCGGTGCCGTCGGTCGAGATGCCGCCGCGTGCCCTGCGGCGGCTGCTCGGCCACTTTCCTACCGGCGTGGCCATCGTCTGCGCGCGCGATGCGCAGGGCAAGCCCATCGGCCTGACCATCAATTCGTTCGTGCCGGTGTCATTGCAGCCGCCACTGGTGCTGTGGAACCTGGCGTTGCACGCGCAGAGTCTTTCCACCTTCCAGCGCGCCACCCGCTTTGCGATCAGCGTGCTGGCGGCCGACCAGGAAGCACTGGCCCGGCGCTTTGCCGATCCGCAGGTACGCAACCGCTTCGACGGTCTGGCATTGCTGGATGACGACGAGGACGCCCCGCCACGCATCGCGGGCGCGGTAGCGCATCTCACCTGTACCCGCCACGCACAGTGGCCGGTGGGCGATCACCTGTTGCTGGCCGGCCGCATCATCGAAGTGCACGAGAACGGCGGCGCGCCGCTGCTGTTCCATCGCGGCCGCTTCCAGCCGGGACCGGCCGAGCTGCTGGTGGAGGTGCGCTGATGAACATCGAGGCTCTGGAATGCATGCTGGCCAGCGGCAAGGACGGCGCGCTGCTGCGCTTCGGCCTGGGCAAGGGCTGGCTGGATGCCGGCAACCCGGTGCGCGCGGCAACCCATCTGGGCCGTTGCGTGGTCCTTGATCCGCAGTATTCGGCGGCGTGGAAGCTGCTGGGCAAGGCCTGGCTGGCCAGTGGCCAGCCGCAGGCGGCGCGCGAAGCGTGGCAACGCGGTTTGAGCGTGGCCGGCAGCAAGGGCGACCAGCAGGCACGCAAGGAAATGCAGGTATTCCTGCGCCGCCTGGACCGCGAGCAGGCGGCCCTGGCGAAGGCGGGCTGAGTCGATCAGCCCGCGTTGGCCGATGCCGGTGCGGACATGATGTCCGACATCGGCAGGCGGCGCGGCTTGCTCGGGAACGCGTGGCGCAGGATGCGCCAGACCACCTGGCCGAACTGGCGCGGCAGCGAGCCGTTGTTGTAGTGCTGGCCGTAACGGCGGCAGATGTCCTTCACTTCCTTGGCAATGGCCGCATAGCGGTTGGCCGGCAGGTCCGGGTAGAAGTGGTGCTCGATCTGGTGGCTGAGGTTGCCCGACAGCACGTTGATCAGGAAGCCGCCGCTGATGTTGGACGAACCGCGCAGCTGGCGCAGGTACCAATGGCCGCGCGACTCATTGCGCAGGCACTCCTTCGGGAAGGTTTCCGATTCGGCGGTGAAGTGCCCGCAGAAGATGATCACGTAGGTCCAGATGTTGCGCAGGCCGTTGGCCACCAGATTGCCCAGCATCACGGTGAGGAAGAACGGGCCGGCCAGCAGCGGGAAGAACACGTAGTCCTTCAGCACCTGACGGGCCATTTTTCGCGCCACCGGGCGGGTCTGCATCCACATCGCACGGCCACTGATGCGGCCCTTCAGCCAACGGCCCAGGCGCAGGTCCTGCGCGGCCACGCCCCACTGGAACAGCAGCGCGAAGATCGGCGCGATGATCGGCTGCAGCAGGTAGAACGGCTTCCAGCGCTGTTCCGGGAAGATGCGCAGCAGGCCGTAGCCGATGTCATCGTCCAAGCCACGCACGTTGGTGTAGGTGTGGTGGCGGAAATTGTGGGTCTTGCGCCAGTTGTCGGCGGTGGCAACGATGTCCCACTCGTAGGTGTTGCCGTTGAGCTTGGGGTCGCCGGTCCAGTCGAACTGGCCGTGCATGACGTTGTGGCCCAGCTCCATGTTCTCCAGGATCTTCGACAGCGCCAGCAGCAGCGTGCCGGTGATCGCGGCCGGCCACAGCAGCGGCATCCAGAACAGTGGCGAGAACGCCGCCAGGAACAGCAGGCCACGGCCACCCACGCCGAACCAGCGCACGGCGGCGGCCACGCGGCGGATGTAGCGGGTATCGGAGGCGCCGAGGCTGCCGATCACACGGTCGCGGATCGCATCGAGTTCCTCACCGAAGGCATGCATCTCGGCGGTGCTCAGGGCACGGTCGGTAGCGCGGGTCATGGCAGACGTCCTCAGAGATCCAGGGTCAGGTCGGTGGTCGGTGCGCTCACGCAGATCCGCACCGGCTGTGCCGATTCGGACTGCAAGTCGCCGGTGCGCAGGTGGCGGGTGGCGCCACTGACGCGGTCACAGCTGCAGCTGTTGCAGATACCCATGCGGCAGCCGTGTTTGGGCTTGATGCCATGGGCTTCGAGGCTTTCCAGCAGCGAGCGGCCACGCGGTACGCTCAACTGTCGGCCACTGCGCGCAAGCGTCAACGACACCTCTCCTTCGCTGCTGGCATCGCGCAGCGGCGCCGGCGGGGTGAAGGCTTCGGCCTGGAAACCGGCCACCTGGTGCGCCAGACGCTCGCGCGCAGCGGCAACGAATCCATCCGGGCCGCAGGCCAGCACATGGCGCTGCGCCAGAGGCGTGTCATCGCCGGCCACCTGCAGATCATGGGTATCGATACGCGCGGCCGGCGCCTCACCCTCGCGGGTGGTCAGCAGATGCACGCGCAGGTTCGGATGCGCTGCGGCCAGCGCCTGCAGTTCATCACGGAACTGCAGATGGGCAGCGGTGCGCTCCCAGTAGAACAGGTCCACCGGCGCCGCCAGCGGGCGCTGGCAGGTGTCGCGCAGCAGGCTGCGCATCGGCGTGATGCCACTGCCGGCCGCCAGCAGCAGCACTGGCGCCGCGGCCGGCATATGGAATTCGCCGAAGGCGGCATCGAGGCGGAATAGTTCGCCCGGCTGCGCATGATTGACCAGATGCTGGCTGACCCGGCCGCCATTGATCGCCTTGACGGTGATCGCCAGCTCGCGCCGACCGAGTGCGGTGGGGCTGTAGCTGCGCTGCCACAGGCGCCCTTCAATCTCGACGCCGAGAGTGACGTGCTGGCCAGCGCGCATGCCGGCCCAGTGCCGGTTAGTGCGCAGGACCAGGGTCGCCGCGCCCTCGCCGGCCGGCTCGCGCCGGACCAGGCGGGCCACCGGCTCGCGCAGGGTCCACAGGGGATTGAGCTGGCCCGCCCAGAAATCGAACAGCGACGGCGAGACCCAGCGGTACGGAGAGAACAGGGACGGACGGACGACAGCGCTCATGGGCGCACTATACGGGCGCACATACACCTGTGTATACATGTGTATATTGAACCGGATTGGGTATGATTCAGCCTCGCCCCACCGGAACCCCCATGGCCGCCGCCACCGCCTTGTCGACGCCCGAAGATGCCAACAGCCCGGCCCGCCGTACGGTGAGCCGCGAGGATCTGCTGGCTGCTGCTCTGAAACTGATCGGGCCGCACCGCAGCCTGTCCACGCTCAGCCTGCGCGAAGTGGCGCGTGAGGCCGGCATCGCGCCGAACAGCTTCTACCGGCAGTTCCGCGACATGGACGAACTGGCCGTGGCGCTCATCGATGCGGCCGGCCGCTCGCTGCGCACCATCATCGGCGAGGCCCGGCAGCGCGCCACCTCCACCGCCACCAGCGTGGTGCGGGTCTCGGTGGAGACCTTCATGGAACAGCTGCGCGCCGACGACAAGCTGCTGCACGTGCTGCTGCGCGAGGGCGCGGTCGGCTCGGACGACTTCAAGCATGCGGTCGAACGCGAGCTGCACTACTTCGAGGAAGAGCTGCAGCACGACCTGGTGCGCCTGGCCGCACTGGATGGCGCCGTACTGCATGCCCCGGAACTGGTGGCCAAGGCCATCACCCGGTTGGTGTTCGCGATGGGTGCCACCGCCATGGACCTGCCACCGGAGAAGGATCCGGAGCTGGTCGAGCAGATCTCCACGATGATCCGCATGATCATCGTCGGCGCCCGTACCCCCGCCGCGTTCCGCCGCGGCTGATCGAGGCCCCTGGGTCGGACCCCTTTCCAGGGGAAAGGGCTCTGACCCGCCCCAGCTCCATGAAGCCCGCCACGCAGCGCCACGGCGCCGATGGACTGTGGCCGCTGTCACAGATCTAGATTGCAGATGCGCAGCTTGAGCATCCTGCACGCGCCATTCACTGCGGTCTCACGCACGCTGAATTATTCAGACCGCGCGCTCCATTCAGTTTGGTGAGTTATTGAACGGGGTTTGAATCCGGCAAGTGCCGCTGCAGTCCTTTCAGATTAATTGCATGGCCCAGGCAAGACCCGATCCGCACAGTGCCGCCTCCGGTCCTGCGGATGCAGGTCCCCCCCAATGAGCTTCAAGGAGAAACACCCATGCGCATGATGCAGTTCACGCCGAAGTTTCCTTCCACGCTTGTCCGATCACGGCTGGCACTTGCACTCGCCGGGCTGATTCTCGTGCCCTCCATGGAGGCCGCGGCCGTTGATCTGAACAACGGCGCGTCCGCTACGGTCGTTCCGGGCCATGTCTGGGTCGGGCAGGACTTCACGCTCCGTGGCAATTCGCAGCTGAACGTCGACGGTACTCGAGTAGGCTCAGTAAATTCGCAGAATTCGACACTCACCCTCAGTAACGCATCCGCCGGCCTGGTCTCGTTGATGGATTCCGTCGGCGACATCCGAGGCAGCACGCTGGCCGGCCTGAACACCAGTGCATTTCTGTCCAACCCGACATCGGCGCGCACAGTCATCGCCATTTCAAACAGCCGCGTCGAAAGTCCTTTTACGGCTTCGCGCATTTCGGGTGGCGGAACCATCCGTGCCTCATCGACGGCCTTTGCTGGCGATGTGCACGGCGTCCTGATGCTGGCGGGCATTCTGGAATTACGCAGCGGCTCTTCTGTCGTCGGCGCGCAGGATGGCATCGACAGCAGACACAACGCCGGCGGCCAGCCCGCCATGGGCCCAGATGGGTGGTACGTACTTGTCGATGGCTCTTCGGTGGAAGGAACCGCTGGCGCAGCGCTCAGCGCGAATACCCAGGGCTCAGCTCCGCAGGTCAACCGCTTCATTGTGCAGAACGGCGCCACGCTGAAGGGTGGCAACGGCAACCTCCTGCAGGCCAATGCAGGTGCCCGGTTCGACTTTAGCGGCCGAACTTCCACGCTGGCCGGTAACTTCACCATCGCAGATACCGCCACCGGCACGCTGCGCTTCCTTGACGGTCTCGACCTCACCGGCCGCATCCTCGGCCCGGCCGACGTCATCGTCGACCAGGGCGGTCGCTGGACGCTGTCCGGCGACAGCAACACCGGCAACCTCACCCTGGGTGCAGGCAGCAATATCTTCCTCGGTGCTGCGGGTACGGCGGCCTATCCGCAGCTGACCGTCAACGGCAACTACGCCGGCAATGGCGGCACCCTGCACTTCAACACGGTACTGGCCGGCGACGACGCGGCAAGCTCGCGCATGCACGTGACCGGTGATACCAGCGGCACCACCCAGGTCACCGTCAACAACATTGCCGGCGCTGGTGCACAGACCGTCAACGGCATTCCGTTGATGCAGGTGGACGGTGCCAGCAATGGTCACCTCGCGCTGCAGGGCCGCGCCATCGGCGGCATGTACGAGTATTTCCTGCGCAAGGGCACTCCGGGCGCGACCAACGGCAACTGGTACCTGACCTCGGCCTACACCGGCAATCCGTGCGACATCAATCCGGCGCTGCCGGAGTGCCAGGGCACTGGTCCGGTGGATCCGGTCGATCCTGTTGACCCGGTCGATCCGGTCGATCCGGTGGACCCGGTCAATCCCGTCGATCCGGTCCCCGTACTGCGTCCGGAGCCGGGCGCGTACCTGGCCAACCAGGCCGCGGCCGTGCAGATGTTCCAGCTGCGCCGCCATGACCGCGGCGAGCCCGGCTTCGACCGCGCCCGCATCGGCACCTGGGTGCGCGCCGGGCGTGACCAGCTGCAGGCGAACGTGGCCGGCCAGGTTGACGCCCGTACCCACATCAACACCCTGCAGCTGGGCAGCGATGTCTGGCGTTGGGGCGATGGCCGTGGCCAGGTCGGCGTGATGCTGGGCACCGGCGAGGCGACCACGCAGGCGGTGTCGACGCTGAGCGGCTATGGCACGCGCGGCAAGGTCAAGGGCAAGTCGGCCGGTGTCTACCTGGGCTGGGTGCAGGATGCACAGAGCAGTGCCGGCCTGTATGTGGACGGCTGGCTGCAGGCGGCGCGCTTCGACAACGAGGTGCAGGGCGAAGGCATCGCCCGCGAGACCTACGATTCCAGGACCCGCAGTGCGTCGCTGGAAGCCGGATATGCCTGGGCCATCCGCAGCAGTGAGGCCAGCACGCTGTACCTGCAGCCGCAGGCGCAGCTGACCTGGACCGACTACGACGGTGACAGCCTGGTCGAAAACAATGGCACCACGGTCGAGGATGGTCGCGGCGGCGGCCTCAACAGCCGCCTCGGCGTTCGCCTGTTTGGCCAGGGCACGCTGCAGGGCAACCGCGTGCAGCCGTTCCTGGCGGCGAACTGGCTGCGTGGCCAGCGCGATGAGGCCATGCGCTTCAACAGTGAGTCGTTGAGCGCGAAGACGCCGGAGAACCGCTACGAAGTGCAGGCCGGTGCCCAGCTGCAGCTGGGCCAGCGCTGGAGCGCATGGGGTGACCTGCGTGTGCAGCGTGGCGACAGCGGCTATCGCAACCACGGTGCCCAGGTCGGCCTGCGCGCCGCCTGGTAAGCCCCTCGCCGCCCTGGGGCCAGACCGGGGCGGCGTTCCTCGATTTCGATCGCACCCTGCCGGGCATGACATCCGGCAGGGTTCTGGCGCTTAATTGTAATGTTATAACGCCGTCGTCCGCGATGTTCTGACCCTGCTTTCGGCTTCGTGATTGCACGGACTTATTTATATAGCCGTTGCTATATCTATGACCCTCTGCTTTTATATGCGTCAGCCAGGTCGCCCTCGCCGCCTTTCCTCTCCCAAGGACGACGCCTTCATGCCCGTTTCCAGACCCCTTTCCCGCCGGCTGCCTCTGGCTGCCGCCATCGCCCTGACCCTGCCGCTGCCTGCGCTGGCAGCCACACCGAAGCCGACCGAGCTGGACCGTGTGCAGGTCAAGGTCAGCACTGCCACCCGCAGCGAACGCCTGCTGTCCGATGTCCCGATCCGCACCGAAGTGCTGCGCAAGGAAGACATCGCGCTGCGCGCGGCCACTGACTTCTCGCGTGCCGCAGAGCTGATCAACGGCCTGCGCGTGGAAAGCAACTGCCAGAACTGCAACACCAGCGAGGTACAGCTGCTGGGCCTGCCCGGCGCCTACAACCAGCTGTTGTTCGATGGCATCCCGCTGCTGTCCACGCTGGGCAGCGTGTACGGCCTGGAACAGATTCCGGCCGGGTTCGTCGACCGCATCGAAGTGGTCAAGGGCGGCGGCTCGGCGCTGTACGGCCCGGGCGCGGTGGCCGGTGTGATCAACCTGATCCCGCCACTGCCGGCGCGCAGCGGCGGCCATGTGCAGGCCGGCGTGGATGTGCTGAAAGGCACGCCGCAGAAGAACGCCGATGTGCGCCTCGACCTGGTGGCCAAGGATGCCGACGCCGGGCTGTCGGTGATTGCCCAGCGCAACTGGAACAGCGGCATCGACTACAACGGTGACGGCTATACCGAGATCACCCGCAAGAACCTCAAGGTCGGCGGGCTGCAGGCCTGGTATGCGCCCACGCCGGGCACGCGGCTGCGCCTGGACCTGCAGGTGACCGATGAAACCCGCCGCGGCGGCAACCGCCTGGACCAGCCCGAATACCTGGCCAACATCGCCGAATCGCTGGATACGAAGTACCGCCGAGGCAGCGTGTCGTGGGATCAGGAGATCAATGCCGACCTCGATTTCCGCCTGGCCTATGCCTTCGCCGACATCGACCGTGACAGCTTCTATGGCGGCCTGGGCGATGTGGTCACCGATCCGTCTGCGCCTGGCTATGACCCGTCGCAGCTGGATCCGAACGTAGCCGGCAGCGCCGCCTCACGCTCATGGCGCCAGTACGGCCGCACCCACAACCCGCTGCACTACATCGACAGTCAGTTGAACTGGCGGTTGGGTGCGCACGCGCTGGCCTTCGGCGTGCAGTACAAGCACGAGTCACTGCGCGACGACAACCGCACCGGTGACGGGCAGCGCCTGGCAGTGCTGGAGGATGCCACTTTCCACAACCTGGGCGCCTTCATCCAGGACGAGTGGAGCCTGCGCGACAACGTCGACCTGGTGCTGGGTGCGCGCGTGGACAAGAGCTCGGAGCTGGACAGCGCGGTGTTCTCGCCGCGCATCGCGCTGGCCTGGCAGGCCACGCCCAACCTGAAGTGGCGGGCAGGCGTTGCCACTGGCTTCCGTGCACCGGAAATCTTCGTCGAGGATGTGCATGTCGATACGCTGGGTGGCGAACAGGTGCGCGTGCGCAACACCGACGGCCTGAAGGAAGAGCGCGCGTTGACCACCCTGTTCGGCTTCGACTGGCGATCTGACCCGGCCAATCCGGTGTGGAGCTGGGATGCCACCGCCTCGTATGCGCGCATCCGCGACACCTTCGCACTGGGCGAGATCCAGCGCGGCGATGACGGACAGCTCAGTCAGCTGCGCTACAACGCGTCCGGTTCCAACGTGCTGGGGGCGGAAACCAACCTGGGCTGGCAGCCGTCGCCACAGTGGCGCCTGACCGCGGGTGCCTCGTGGTACCGCTCGCGCTTCCGCGAACCGCAGCGCATCTTCGACGACACCGGCGACGGCGGCGACACCGTGATCGAAAGCCGGGACTACCTGAAGACCCCACGCTGGACCGGCCTGGCCCAGCTCAGCTGGATGCCGGCCGAGCCGTGGGAGACCTTCGTCGCGCTGCGCCACACCGGGCCGATGTCGGTGCTGAACAACCGGCTGGGCGAACTGCACCGCACGCGTTCATTCCTGGTGACCGATCTGGGTGCGCGCTGGCACCGTCACCTGGGCGCGCAGGCGCAGCAGGAAGTGTCGGTGGCCGCAGGCGTCAAGAACGTGTTCGACCAGCGCCAGAAGGATCTGGAGGTGGGTGCGTTGCGTGACAGCGACTATGTCTATGGGCCGCGCTTCGCGCGCTCGTGGTACGTCAACCTGCGCTATGCGTTCTAAGCCGCTACGAGCGTTGTTGCTGGCCTGTGCCGTGCTGCTGGCCGCACCGGCGATGGCTGCGGACCTCCACGCGCAGGTCTCGGCCTCGCTGGTGCGGCCGGATCAGCGCTCGCTGCGGCCGATGCAGTGGTCATCGCCACCGAAGCTGGTGGCGTTGTACTTCGGCGCCGACTGGTGCGCGCCCTGCCATGCCTTCGTACCCACACTGCGCAGCGTGCGTGACGCATTGCGCGAGGCCGGCGCCGATACCGAAGTGGTGTACGTCAGCCTGGATGAGAGCGAGGCCGCGCTGCGCCGCTACATGCATGCGCAGGAGATGCCGTGGCCGGTGCTGGACCCGCGCCGCGCCGCGCGCATGCCGGCACTGCAGGCGTTGGCTGGGCTGGCACCGCCGAATCTGGTGCTGATCGATGCCGACGGCAGGGTGCTGGCCAATGGCTGGCAAGGGCGCCGCTACGAAGGCCTGCAACCGGTGTTGAAGGAATGGGCGAAACACGCGTGCGCGCAGCAGCAGGCCCATTGTCCGCCCGATCTGTAGAGTCGAGCCACGCTCGACTCATTCCATCACCGCGCGAACAGCCGCCGGGCATGGCCCGGCGCTACCGTTACGGCGCCTCGCCCTCAGCCTTGCGCACGAACGCTTCGAACAGCGCCAGCGTCTGCTCGCTTACATGGTGCTCGATACCCTCGGCATCGCGCCGCGCGGTATCCGGGTCCACGCCCAGCGCCAGCAGGAAACGCTCCACGGTCTGATGGCGCTGGCGGCTGGCATGCGCCAGCGCCTCGCCTTCCGGGGTCAGGAACACGCCGCGGTACGGCCGCTGCACCACCCAGCCATCACGGGCCAGCCGCCGCAGCATCTTCGCCACGGTGGGCTGGGCTACGCCCAGCCGGGTGGCGATGTCGACCTGGCGGGCCTCGCCGCCGTCGGCCAGCAGGTCCGAGATCAGCTCGACATAGTCCTCCACCAGCTCCATCCGGTGCGCCTCGCGCACTTGCCGGAAGCTCTCGACCTGGCGCTCGGCCTCGATCAAGGGGGTGCTTTTCAGCGATGTCGAATCGTCGGTCTTGCCCACGCCTGCGCCTGTCCTTCCGGTTGTTCCGGTGTTGAACCTGAATTCTGGACCAGTAACGCGATAAAGACGATTGTTTCACATTGCTAATGACTATAGCAGGAGCTATATTCGGAGCCATGAACACCCTGGCACCCCGCGACCCTTCGGCCTCCACTGCGGCCAGCCTGGGTGCGCTCAACGCCTCGGTGGCGGTGCCCGACAAGGGCCATTGGTGGTTCCGCCTGCTGGCCTTTCTCGGCCCGGGCTACATGATCTCGGTCGGCTACATGGACCCGGGCAACTGGGCCACCGACCTCGCCGGCGGTTCGCGCTTCGGCTACCTGCTGCTGTCGGTCATCCTCATTTCCAACCTGATGGCGGTGATCCTGCAGGCGCTGTCGGCGCGGCTCGGCATCGCCACCGGCATGGACCTGGCCCAGGCCTGCCGCGCGCGTTACCCCAAGCCGGTGAACCTGGCGCTGTGGGCGCTGTGCGAGGCGGCGATCATCGCCTGCGACCTGGCCGAAGTGATCGGCACCGCGATCGCGCTGAAGCTGCTGTTCGACCTGCCGTTGCTGTGGGGCGCGGTGATCACCGCCCTGGACACGCTGCTGGTGCTGCTGCTGATGAACCGCGGTTTCCGTGCGCTGGAAGCCTTCGTGATCGCATTGCTGATGGTGATCTTCGCCTGCTTCATGGTGCAGATCGCGCTGGCCGCACCGCCGGTGATGGAAGTGCTGGGCGGTTTCATTCCGCGCGCGCAGGTGGTAACTGATCCGCACGCGCTGTACATCGCCATCGGCATCATTGGTGCCACGGTGATGCCGCACAATCTCTATCTGCACTCGTCCATCGTGCAGACCCGTGCCTACCCGCGCACCGATGAAGGCCGACGCAGCGCGCTGCGCTGGGCAGTGACCGACAGCACCCTTGCACTGACCCTGGCACTGTTCATCAACGCCAGCATCCTGATCCTGGCGGCGGCGGTGTTCCATGCCAATGGCCGATTTGATGTGGAAGACATCGAGCAGGCGCACCAGCTGCTGGCGCCCATGCTGGGCGTGGGCGCCGCTGCGACGCTGTTTGCAATTGCGCTGCTGGCCTCGGGCCTGAATTCAACGGTGACCGCCACGCTGGCCGGCCAGATCGTGATGGAAGGCTTCCTGCACCTGCGTCTGCCGCCGTGGCTGCGGCGGCTGATCACGCGGGCGCTGGCGATCATTCCGGTGGTGGTGGTGATCATGCTGTTCGGCGACCAGGGCGCGGTAAAGCTGCTGGTGCTGAGCCAGGTGGTGCTGTCGATGCAGCTGCCGTTCGCGATCATCCCGCTGGTGCGGATCGTGACCGACAAAGTGACGATGGGCGCGCTGGTGGCCCCGCGCTGGCTGGGCAGCATCGCCTGGGTGATCGCACTGGTGATCGTGGCGTTGAACGTGAAGCTGCTGGTGGATACCTTCAGCGGCCAGTAGATCCACGCCATGCGTGGATGCCTTTGTAGAGTCGAGCCATGCTCGACTCATTCCATCACCGCGCGAACAGCAGTCGAGCATGGCTCGACTCTACAGATGCAGCGCAATGGCGGCTTCAATCTGCTGCGGCGACTGGAACCCGGCCAGGCGGGTGCGTTCGTCGCCGTCACGGAACAGGGACAGCGTCGGCGTCTGCCGCAACCCCAGTCCCCTGAAGAACGCTTCACCCAGCACTTCCAACTGCACGCGCAGCAGGGTGATGCCCTGCCCTGCACTGCTGGTCGCCACGCGGTGCAGCGACATCTCCAGCATCCGGCACCCTGGGCACTGGTCCTTGTGGAAATCCACCAGCACCCTCGGATGTTCGGCCAGCAGCTGCTGGAACTGCTCAGGCGTGGTGGCGTCGATGATCTGCATCGGTGTTGCTCCAGTAATGGGCCAGGACCGCGTCGGTCCAGGCCTCGATGGCCGCGGAATGGCAAACGCCATGCGGCATCTGTTCGATCTCCAGCGGCGGGTAGTCGCTGCGGAAGTAGCGGATCAGCCGGTGCACGGCGCCGCAGTAGTACTCCTGTCCCCACTGCGTCTCGCCGGTACCGAACACCGCCAGCTGCCGTGGCCGCTCGCCGCGCTCGGCGATGCCGGCCACCCAGGCTTTCATCTCCGACGGCGTGCGGCCGGCGTTGTCGGTCCAGCAGCCCAGCAACACCAGGTCGGCCTCATCGACGGCCAGAGGCGGTGCCTGGCGCAGGTCGTCGGCCTCCTGCCAGTGCACCGCATGGCCCGCTGCGCGGCAACGCTCCGCAATCAGCCGAGCGAGCTCGCGGGTGTTGCCACTCAACGAGGCCACCACCAGCAGGATGCTCAGCGCTTCGCTGGGCTCAGAGGTCGTCGAAGCCGTTGTCGACGTTGGTCTTCTTGTAACTTGCATTGCGCATCTCGAAGAAGTCGGTCTTGGTTTCGGTGAAGTTGTCGGCGTAGGCCTTGATCCACGGCATCACGTTGTCGGTGGTGTCGCTGTACAGGCGCTCGATGCCGAGCATGCCGGCCATCTTGTTGGCGCGGTACTTCACGTAGCGCACCATCTCGTCCACGTCGATGCCATCGATACCGTCCAGCACCTCCGACGACCACTGCGTCTCCAGCTCGATGGCGTGTTCGAACGATTGGTGCACGTAGGCGGTCAGCTCGTTGGTCTGCAGCTCAGGGTTCTCACCGATGATGGCGCGGACCAACTCGCTGATGAACTTGGTATGCGCCAGCTCGTCACGGTTGATGAAGCTGATGATCTTGCCCGTACCGTTCATGCGGTTCTGCCGCACCATGTTGTAGAAGTAGGCGAAACCGGAATAGAAGTTGATGCCTTCCAGGATCGAGGACTGGATCAACGACTTCAACAGGGTCTCGGCGGTCTTCTCGCGCATGAAGTCGTCGTATGCACCCATGATCGGTGCGTTGCGCTTGATGATGGTCGGGTGGGTCCGGGCGATCTCGAAAATGCGGTTCTGGTTCGGCAGGTCGGTGATCGACGCCAGCACGTAGCTGTAGCTTTCGTTGTGGATCACTTCCTGCTGGCCGATGATCGCGGCGTTGGCATGCGCGGCCGGGTCGGTGATGTACTCGGCCACGTTGTAGATGAAGCGCGTCTGCGGTGAATCCAGCGTGGCGAGCAGGCCGATGATCGAGTCGTAGGCGTTCTTTTCGCGTGCGTTGAGCTCGCCGTACTGGCGGGCATCGAGCTTCATGTCGACCTCGTCGGGAATCCAGAAGTTGGTCGACAGCTCCTTGTAGGCCCGATAGAACGACGGGTACGGAATGTCGTTCCAGTTGAGGATGCCGCTGGTGCGGCCGTTGATGATGCCGGTGCTGCGGTTGGGATGGCGCGGTTCGAGGATCTTGATGCGGTCGAGGGGGGTTGCCATGGGTTTCTGCCTTCGTTCTCTTTCTATCGTGTTGCCGGCCA
>OFSF01000625.1_pt1 | contig 13441 bp, 13 predicted proteins | sample 1543271 | NCBI WGS metagenome assembly OFSF01 (sample SAMN07774227, study PRJEB24372) | wastewater metagenome | isolation source: Exp Tend VB 100WW | collected 2016-02
CGGGTCTACTCGGTGCTGTGCGCGGGCCAGCGGGTGCAGGATCGGTTCAGCGACGAGGTGGTGGTGCTGTGACCGCGCGGCGATCGCAGCCGAACTCGCGGGCCACAGTTGGACTACGATCCATCCAGTCGGCCACGCCACAGGGCCGGGAAGGAACTCCAGATGCAAGTTGAACGTCAATTCGTCGAAGTGCGCACCCGGCAGGTGGTCATCGACCTGCCGGAGTCCTTCGTCAACCGGCGCGTCGAACTGATCGTGCTGGCGCCGGATGACGAACTGCCGCCCCCTGTGATTCGGCGCCAACCGCACCCCGCCATCGCGGGCAAGGGGCGACTGATCGGCGATCTGGTGCAGCCGGTCGTGGAAGAGGGCGATTGGGACTGCCTGGCATGATCGTCCTGGACAGCCACATCTGGTACTGGTGGCTGATGCAGGCGCACCATCGCCTGCCCGCCGGGGTCCAGCGTTGCATCGAAGAATCGCCCCGCATCGGCGTTTCGCCCGTTTCCTGCTTCGAGCTGTCGCTGGCGCATCGCCGCGGCCGGCTGGAACTTCCGCTGCCACCGCAGGAATGGTTTCCGCTGGCACTGGCCGGTTCCGGCATTGAACTGCTGCCGCTGACGGATGCAATGTGCGTGCGCGCCACGCTGTTGACGGAGGTGCATCGCGATCCGTTCGACCGGATCATCATCGCGACGGCCCTGGAGCTGAACGCCCGGCTGGCCAGTGCCGACAGCCTGTTCTCCGGCTACCCGGAACTGCACGGCCATCTGATCGGCCAGCCCTCTGCCGCCAGTCCCGCGCCTTGACGCTTTCTGTCGTTGCCTCCGTGGGAGCATTTGACAAGACAACGAAAAAAAGCCCGGCCGAAGCCGGGCTTGAATCGATCCCTGCAGAGCAGGCACCGAGGAGACAACTGTTTCAGAACCTCAGATCGCTTCGCAGCGACTGATGATCAGGCGCGGCGCTTGACAGCGGCCTTGGTGGCCTTCTCGGCGGTTTCGCCGAGGTTCTTCAGATTGGTTTCAGCCAGGTTGGTGGCTTGCTGGGCGGCCTTCTGGACGCTTTCGAAGGCGGTCGAGGCGTTGGTCATGGCGGTCTTGACCATGGCCATGGCGGCTTCGCTGCCTTGCGGGGCGTTCTTGGTGGCTTCTTCGACCAGCGTGCTGAACTGGGTCTTGGCGGCGGCGATCTGGGCTTCTGCCACCTTCTGCACTTCGGCTTGGGTCGAGGTGGCGATGTCGTAGACCTGGCGGCCATAGGCCATGGCCTTGTCTTGCGCCGGCTTCAGGAAATCCTGTTGCAGGGCGGCCAGCTCTTGCGGACCCTTGACGGTCAGCACAGCCTTGGCTTGCTCGGCGGATTGCTCCATCGAGTCACGGGCGGCTTGCATGTTCAGCTCGACCAGCTTCTCGATGCTGGCGAAGGCCTTCTGGGTCAGCTCGACCAGCGTGTCCAGATTGGCTTTGTTGGCAGCTGCCAGTTGTTCGGTGTTGATCGTCATGGTGAAGCTCCAGAGGGGTTTGAATTGTTTTGCTGCACTGCAGCATGGAACACAGTATAGGACGATCGCACCGGGATGCAAGTGATTTGCTGCGGCGCAGCAATGATTGGGGTGCAAGCTCTAGGCTGGCGTCGCCAGGGGGCGCTGCACGCCGGTCAGCGCCTGCTGCACCCGCTCCACCATCGGCGACATGCCACACGCCGACAGCACCAGCGCCTGTGTCGCCCGCGTCATCGCCACATACAGCAGCCGCGCGGCGTCGTCCATCGACTCACCGGGCCACGGCAGCGCCTGCAGCCCGGCGACCAGCACCAGCGCGAACTCCAGCCCCTTGGCGCTGTGCAGCGTCAGCAGCCGGATGCTCGGCTGCTGCCAGTCGAAGCGGCGGAAGTCCGCGGCCCCCATCGAGGCCACGGGCCAGCCGCGCCGCTGCAGCGCCTGCGCGATCGGGGCCATCTGGGTCCGCGTGCGGCAGAGCACGGCGATGTCGTTCCACGCCAGACCGCGGGCGCGGGCGGCCTGGATGTGTCCGGCGATCTGCTCGGCTTCGTCGGCGGCGTCGCGGGCGGTGAACAGCACCGGTTTCGGGCCGTGGCGACCGGAGGTGGCCGGGGCGAGGGTCGGGATCTCCTCGTCCGGTGGTGGCAGCAGCGCGCCTTCGGGCCGCAGCCGCTCGCGGGCGCAGGCCACCGCCAGCGCCAGCACTTCGGCGGTGTTGCGGTAGTTCAGCCGCAGCACGCTGGTGCGGCCCTGCGCCTGGATGCCGACGCTGGCGAAGCTGAAGCGCCGGCGCGTCTGCTGGTAGATCGACTGCGCGTCGTCGTAGAGCACCAGCAGGCTGCGCGTGTCCGGCGACACCAGGCGCGCGGCGGTGCGCAGCCAGTCGTCGTCGAAGTCGTGGGCCTCGTCGATCAGCACGGCGCTGCAGCCACCCGACGGCACCCGCTCCTCGGCGAGCGCCTGGGCGACGACACGCGGCAGTTCGGCGTAGAACGCCTCGCTGCCCGGCTCCGCCGCGATGGCGAGGCCATGCTGCCGCGCCACGTCCTGGCACCAGCGGTGGAAGGTGCGCACCTGCACCCGGTCGCCGACCGGACGCTGGCGGATCAGCATGTCCAGCCGATCGGCCAGCGCGCGGTTGTAGCAGAGCACCAGCACGGGATGCTCCGCCGTCGCCGCGGCGGCCAGCAGCTGCGCGCGCAGCACCAGCACCATGGTCTTGCCCGAGCCGGCGACGCCGTGGACCACGCGGTGGCCGCTGCCCAGCCGGCGGGCGATCTGCTCCTGCGGCAGGTCCATCACCTGCAGCAGGTCCGGGACGGGCGCGGCCTCGGTGTCTGCAGGGTCCGCGGCGACCGGATCGGCATTCAGCCGGAGTTCGGGGAACAGGTGCCAGCGGATGCGGTCACGCTGCGCGGCGCTGAGCGTGTGCGGGTAGTGCACGGTGAACAGGCCGCGCAGCCGCTGCAGGAAGGTGGCCGGATCGACGCTGTCGTCCAGATCGTCGCGCAGCAGGGTCTGCGCTGGCGGGAACACGGCGTCGAAGCCCGGACGCTGCGCCACCTCGCTGCGCCGCATCCCCGAGAGCACGGCGCCCCAGCCATAGGGAAACAGCAGCCGTCCGCGGCGCGGGCCGTCGTCGTGGACCAGCGCCGGGTCGCGCTGCACCAGATCGACCAGTTCCATCGCGTGGTCGCGGGCCTGGCGCAGCGGGTGGTGGTCGGCGACCAGACCGCGCTCGGTGCGCAGGTCGACGGTGTCGCGCGTGGCGTGCTGCAGCGTGCTGCAGCGCCAGTCCTTCACCTCCAGCAGCAGCAGGCCGAGCCGCGGCCCGAGCACGACCACGTCCGGCTGCCGGGCGCGCGGGCCGATCGGCACGTCGTGCCAGACCGTGTGCGTGTCGTCCAGACACCGTTTCAGCTGCTGCAACAAGCGCCGCTCGCCCGCGTTGCAGCGTTGCTCGATCTGGCGGTAACCCTGCGGAAACTGCGCCATCACGCAGAGATCCGTGTCGGCTTACTAGGAAAGTCCATCAGGCGGACAGGTCGGTTCTGCGCGAAGATCGCGTCGTCGGCCACCCGGGTCGGCGCTACATTTCTCAAATTCAGCAAACCCAGCACTCCCAGCACTCCGAAGGGGAATCCACATGAGCACCGTCGCCCAGATCCTGCTGTCCAAACCCAGCCAAGCTGTCCACACCGTGCCGCCGGAGGCCACCGTGCGCGAGGCCATCGAACTGATGGCCCGCCAGCGCATCGGCTCGCTGCTGATCGTCGAGGGCACGCGCATCCTGGGCATCTTCACGGAGCGGGACTATGCCCACAAGGTGGAGGTCCGTGGCCGCACGTCCACCGGCACCCCGATCCGTGAGGTGATGACGCCGGACGTGATGTTCGTGACCCCGGCCACCACCACGCAGGAATGCATGGCGCTGATGACCGACAAGCGCCTGCGCCACCTGCCGGTGATGGACAAGGGCGCGCTGGTCGGCCTGATCTCGATCGGCGACCTGGTCAAGGAGATCATCTCGGAGCAGCAGTTCGTGATCGCGCAGCTGGAAAGCTACATCCACAGCTGAGCGGTCGGCGCGCGGGGGGCGTGGCGTCATGCCGGGTCCATCGGGTGACGCGCCGGGAACTTGAGTGACAGCAGATGGTCCAGCACCAGACGCGGGCACGCCGAGAGCAGCGTGTCCGACCGGCTGCACACCACGAATTGCCGCTCGGCCCACGGCTCGTCCAGCGCCACCAGCGCCAGCCGACCGGCGTCGGCGTGCGGCGCAGCAGCCTCTCTCGGCAGGATCGCCAGGCCCAGCCCGGCGGCAACGATGCGGCAGGCGGCGTCCAGGCTCGACACCTGGATGCGCTGCACCGGCAGCCGCCCGAGCAATGCCGCCTGCCGGCGCAGCAGCGCATCCATCAACCCGCCCGGCGCCACACCGATCGTCACCTGGTCCAGCGTGTCCTCGAAGCGCAGGTGCGGCCGGCGTGCCCACGGATGGCCCATCGGCATGGCCACGCAGAGGTGGTCCCGGCGGTAAGGCTGGGTCTGCAGACCCGTCAGATCACCGGCATCCCACAGCACGCCGAGGTCGGCCACCCCTTCGCGCACGCTGCGCACGATGTCGGGGCTGACACGCTCGTCGAGCTGGATCTGGATGCCGGGGTGCTGCGCCAGGAAGCGGGCGAGGTCGTCGGGCAGGTGCTCGGCCAGCACGGACGGACTCGCCAGCACGCGCACGCTGCCCTGCACGCCGCTGGCGAACTCGCTCAGCTCGGCCCGCAGCCGCTCCATGCCACCGAGCACTTCGCGGGCGCGCCGCAGCAGGGCCTCCCCCGCGGCAGTGGGTGCCATGCCTGCGCGTCCGCGCAGCAGCAGCGCCACGCCCAGCGCATCCTCCAGCGCGCCGAGCCGCTTGCTCACGGCCGACGGCACGATGGCTTCGCGCTCGGCGGCGCGGGCAATGTGGCCTTCCTCGCAGACGGCGATGAACAGGCGCAGCGAGACGGGGTCGAGTGGGCGTTGCATGGGCGTTGCTTGGGTGCGTAGTCCCGGTGGCGTTCCGGTTTTCGTTCCGAACGGGAACGACAGGGCTTCCAAAATAGCACTGACGGCGCGGTCTGGAATGCCTAGAGTGCGCGCACCATGCAAACCCACTCCGATCTGTCCCCGATCACCGTGCGCGAGGTCGGCCTGCGCGACGGCCTGCAGAGCATCGCCCGCACGCTGCCCACCGCACACAAGCTCGACTGGCTGCGCGCCGCCCATGCGGCGGGGCTGCGCGAGATCGAGGTCGGCTCCTTCGTGCCGGCCCGGCTGCTGCCGCAGTTGGCCGACACCGCCGAGCTGGTCGCCGTGGCGCGTACGCTGCCGGGGCTGACCACCTCGGTGCTGGTGCCGAACCTGCGCGGCGCCCAGGCTGCGCTCGACAGCGGTGCCGACCTGATGCTGCTGCCGCTGTCGGCCAGCCACGCACACAGCCTGGCCAACCTGCGCAAGACGCCCGACGAGGTGATCGCCGAGATCGGCCGCATCCGGGCATTGCGCGATGCGAGCGGCGCGCGCTGCATCATCGAGGTGGGGCTGAGCACGGCGTTCGGCTGCACGCTCCAGGGCCGGGTGGACGAGGACGAGGTGATCCGCTTGCTGCAGGCCGCGCTGGACGCGGGCGCCGAGCGCGTCGGGCTGGCCGACACGGTGGGCTATGCCGATCCGCTGCAGGTGGCGCGGCTGTTCGAGCGGGGCTTCGCGGCGGTGGGTGACCGGCTGTCCTGCGGGCATTTCCATGACACGCGCGGCCTCGGCATGGCGAACGTCTACGCCGCGTGGCAGGCCGGCGTGCGCCGCTTCGATGCGTGCCTCGCGGGCATCGGCGGCTGCCCGCACGCGCCGGGGGCCAGCGGCAACGTCTCGACCGAGGATGTCGCCTACCTCTTCGCCAGCATGGGCGTGCCGACCGGACTCGACTTCGCCGCGCTCATCGCCCTGCGCCAGCGCGTGGCACGGTGGCTCGACGGCGAAGCCCTGCACGGCAGCCTCTGGCGCGCCGGCCTCCCGAAAACCCTGCTGACCGCATGCGCATGAACCCGACGCCCACGACGACCACGATGACGACGCCCGCCCACACCCCGCCCCAACCGCTGAACGGCCTGCGTGTCGTCGAGTTCACCCACATGGTGATGGGCCCGACCTGCGGCATGGTGCTCGCCGACATGGGCGCCGAGGTGATCAAGATCGAGCCGATCGACGGCGACCGCACGCGGCGGCTGCTCGGCGCGGGCGCGGGCTTCTTCCCGATGTTCAACCGCAACAAGAAGAGCATCGCGATCGACCTGCACCACCCGGATGGTGCCGAGGTGGCGCGCCGGCTGGCGGCGAGCGCGGATGTCGTCGCCGAGAACTTCAAGCCCGGCACGATGGGCAAGTACGGCCTCGACTACGCCAGCCTGAGCGCCGTGAATCCCCGGATCATCTACGCCAGCCACAAGGGCTTCCTGCCCGGTCCGTACGACCACCGCACCGCGCTCGACGAGGTGGTGCAGATGATGGGCGGCCTGGCCTACATGACCGGCCGGCCGGGGGATCCGCTACGCGCCGGCACCAGCGTCAACGACATCATGGGCGGGCTGTTCGGCGCGATCGGCGTGCTGGGCGCCCTGATCCAGCGTGGCATCACCGGGCGTGGCATGGAGGTGCAGTCGGCGCTCTACGAGAACAACGTCTTCCTCGTCGGCCAGCACATGCTCCAGTACGCGATGACCGGCAAGCCGGCTGCGCCGATGCCGGCCCGTGAAAGCCCCTGGGCGATCTACGACGTGTTCACGGTGAAGGATGGCGAGCAGATCTTCCTGGCGGCGGTGAGCGATGCGCAGTGGGTGACGTTCTGCGACGCGCTCGGCTTCGGCGATCTGAAGGCCGATCCCGCGCTGGCGCTGAACAACCAGCGCGTGCGGGCGCGGCCGACGCTGATGCCCGCACTGCGCGAGCGTCTGGCGCAGCGCAGCGCGGCGGAGCTGTCGGCGACCATGGAGCGGGTCGGGCTGCCGTTCGCGCCGATCCGCCGGCCGGAAGACCTGCTGGACGACCCGCACCTGCTCGCCACCGGTGGGCTGGCCGACATGAAACTGCCGGACGGCGAGCGTGCCGGGCAGACCGTCAAGGCCACGCTGTTCCCGATCACGATGGACGGCGAGCGGCTGGGCGTGCGGCTCGACCCGCCCCGCCTCGGCGAGCACACGGCCGCGCTGCTGGAGAGCATCGGCTACGACGCTGCGCAGATCGACGCGCTGCGCGAGCAGACGGTGATTGCCTGACCACGACCCGACCCATAACCACACCGGAGACACGCCATGACCCAACCCACCCGCCGTGACACCCTGCGCCAGTTCGGCGCGCTGACCCTGGCCGGCCTCGGCGCCACGGGCACGACCGCCGCGCTGGCGCAATCGGATCGCACGGTCCGCATCGTGCTGCCGGTGGCCACCGCCTCGGGCGTGGACACGATCACCCGCGCTGCGCAGGCCGCGCTGAGCAAGGCGCTCGGCCACCCGGTGATCGTCGAGAACCAGCCCGGCGCGGGTGGCATCGTCGGCACGACCACGCTGGTCAAGGCGGCGCCGGACGGCTTCACGCTGAGCTTCGTCTCCAACAACCACGTCATCTACCCGAGCGTCTACAAGTCGCTGCCCTTCGACCCGATCAACGACATCACGCCGATCGCCATCGTCGGCTCGACCCCGCTGATCGTCGTGGTCAATCCGAAGGTGCCCGCGAACAACGGCCGGGAACTGGTCGCGCTGCTCAAGTCCAAGCCGGGCGAGATGACCTACGCCTCGTCGGGCAACGGCACGATCCTGCACCTGGCGGCCGAGATGTTCGTGGACGAGGCGGGGGCGAAAGCGCAGCACATCCCCTACAAGGGCGTCGGTCCGATGCTCACCGACCTGATCGGCGGGCAGGTGCAGATGGGTGTCGCGGCGCTGCCGTCGGTGCAGCAGCACATCAAGTCCGGCGCGCTGCGGGCGGTCGGCACCGGCACGGCGCAGCGCCTGGCCGCCGCGCCCGACATCCCGACGATGGCCGAGCAGGGCATGCCGGGCTATCTGGTCGAGGGCTGGTTCGGCTTCGTCGGGCCGAAGGGGCTGCCGGCGGCGGACGTGAAGCGGCTGCATGACGCGGTGACGCTGGCGTTCGCGGCGCCCGAGGTGCGTGAGGCGATGGCCAGGCAGGGCAACACCATCAACGTCAGCACGACCGAGTACGCGCAGCAGTTCTTCCGCAGCGAGATGGCCAAGTACGCCAAGCTGGTGAAGAAGGCCGGGATCGAGCTGCAGTGATCCGTCTGGCACCGCGCCTGCTGTTCCTGAGCGCCGATCCGCAGCGGGTTCGGGCGCAACTGGCTGGCGAGGCGCTCGACGCGGCGCAGGCCCAGCCGCTGCGCGACGACATCTCGACCGACGAGATCATCCCGCTGCCGGCGATGGTGCATTTCGATGTCTCGCTCGGCCGGTATCCGCTGACCGGCTTCACGGCGGCCGGCGAGCGCCCGATCGGCGTGGACGCGCTGCGCACGGCGGGCATCGAGGTGCTCGTTGCCGGCGCCCGCTACGGCAAGGGCAGTTCCCGCGAACACGCCGTCGTGGCCGAGCGCTCGGCTGGCGTGCGGCTGGTGATCGCGGAGAGTTTCGAGCGCATCTACCGGCAGAACGCGGACAACGTCGGGCTGTACACGTCCACGGACTTCGGTCTGGTCGAGCGTATCCAGCGTGGCGAGCCGATCGCGCTGGATGAACTGCTGGCCGGCCGGGATGCGCTGTCGGCGGCGATCGTGCGGGCGGGCGGCTTGCTCGCGTATGGACAGGCGAAGCTGGCCGAGGCGCAGAGCATTCCCGACGCCCCTGCGGACGACCGGCCGCGCACGCTGTTCGAGAAGATCGTCGCGCGCCACGCCCTCGCCACCCCCGACACGCCGACCGCGCCGGCTGCGCCAGGGCAAGGTGGCTTCGTCCGCGCCGACCTGCGCTTCATCCACGAGTACTACACCGGCATGTGCGCGCACCTGCTGGCAGCGCGCTTCGGCGCGGCGCTGGCGCTGCACGATCCGGCCAGCATCGTCTGCTTCGAGGACCACCTGTCCTACGTCCACCGCAGCCCGGTGCATGTCGCGCAGGGGTTGGTCGGCGACGTGCTCGGGCTGTCGCGGGCGCACCGGGCCTTCGTCGCTCGCCACGGGTTGAAGGACCATGGCTATCTCCAGGCGCTCGAAGCGGGTGACCCCGGCAACACCGGCTCGCAGGGCATCTCGCACGCGATGGTCGCCGAGCAGTACGCGCTCCCCGGTCAGCTCCTCGTCGGCACCGATTCGCACACGCCGCACAGCGGAGCGCTCGGCTGTGTCGCGTTCGGCGTGGGCACGACGGACATGGCCAACGCCTTCGTCACCGGCGCGGTGCGGCTGGCGATGCCGGAGGTGCTGCGCATCGAGGTGGATGGCGTGCTGCCCGCGGGCGTGACGGCCAAGGATCTCGTGCTGCACCTGCTGGCCGCGCCGGCGATCCGCAGCGGTGCGGGGGTCGGCAAGGTGTTCGAGTTCGGCGGCAGCGCGGTGCGGGCGCTGTCCACCGACGAGCGCGCGACGCTGACCAACATGACAGCCGAACTCGGTGGCTTCACCGGGCTGGTCGAGCCGGACGCCGAGACGGTGCGCTTCGTGCGCGAGCGGCGCGGCGTGGACATCGTGGTCGCGCCGTGGATGCGCAGCGACCCGGGGGCGGTGTATGCCGCGGTGCTGCGCATCGACGCGGCGGTGCTGTCGCCATTCGTGGCGCGGCCGGGTGATCCGGGGCGCGGCCTGCCGCTGGCCGCTCTGCCGCCGGGTGAACGTGTGTCGATCGACATCGCCTACGGTGGAAGCTGCACGGCGGGCAAGCGCGAGGACTTCGACCACTACCACGCGGTGCTGGCCTGGGCGGCCGGGCGGGGGCTGCGGGTCGCGCCCGGTGTGCGGCTGTACTTGCAGTTCGGCACGGCGGCCGTGCGCGACTACTGCGTGGCGCAGGGGTATCTGGCGGCGTTCGAGGCGGTGGGCGCGGAGCTGCTGGAGCCGGCGTGTGGCGCCTGTGCGAACTGCGGGCCGGGGTCGTCGACCGAGGCTGCGCAGGTTACGGTGAGCGCCATCAACCGCAATTTCCCCGGGCGTTCCGGGCCGGGACAGGTCTGGCTGGCGAGTCCGCCGACGGTGGCGGCGAGCGCGATTGCCGGGCGGCTGGTGTCGTTCGAGGAACTGCGGGCCCGCGCCAGCGCCTGATCGGAGCGGGTGTCAGCGCTGTCAGCGCATCTGGGCGATCTGCTCGTCCAGCTCCTTGCAGCTCGGCGCGCAGACCTTCTGCGGCCGGCCCAGCACCTGCTTGCTCTTGAGCATGGCCTGCGGTCGGTGCTTGCCGCACAGCAGACAGGACATCGTGCCGCCGACAAAAGCACCCTTGCCGCCAAAGGGCGACCCGGCGGACTTGCTCTTGTAGCGCAGGCCCTTGGAGTCGATCACGGTCTTTTCGTCGTCGTCGTCGAGCATGGTGATGGGGCGCCTGTTGTGTCACCCCATTGGACCACGCCGGTGGGCGGGCGCAAGGTGGGCATACTTTCGGTTTGATCCACCCTCATCGGGCGTTCACGATGGCCAATCCCGCAACCGAAACCGGAACTGAAACCGACGCGCTGCCGCACCCCGGCGAGCAGCGCCGCCGCCAGGTGATGGGCGATGTCTTCGTCGACCGCGCGCTGGCGCTGGCCGACGATTTCTCGCGCCCGCTGCAGGCCCATGTCAACGAACACGCCTGGGGCTCGACCTGGCTGCGCGAGGGTCTGGACCTGAAGCAGCGCAGCCTGTGCACGGTGGCGATGCTGGCCGCGCTGGGCCGCAGCCAGGAACTCAAGGGCCACCTGCGCGGGGCGGTGAACAACGGCGCGAGCTTGCGGGAGCTGCGCGAGGTGCTGCTGCATGTGGCGCCGTATGCCGGAGCGCCCGCCGCGATCGAGGCGTTCCGCGCCGCCAAGGAGTGGATGGCCGACAACGGCCTGCAGTTCGACGAACAGGCCGACTGACCAGACGGCCCAGTCAGACCAGACAGCCCAGTCAGAGAAACCGCTCCATCAGCTTGCGCGAGTGGCGGTCCAGCGCGGCCATGTCCCGCACCGAGAAGACGATGCCGTGGCCGCTGGTGATCAGCAGCCGGCCGCGTTCGGGCAGTCGGCGGATGTCCTCCTCGACCTTGAGCACGAGCGTGGTCGGGCCGCGGTCGGTCTCCACGGTCCAGGTGCTGGGGGTCGAGAAGGTGGAGACCTCCAGCACGCGGCGGATCTCGGGCATGAACTCGCGGTGGGCGAGTTCTTCCTCGATCAGCGTGCGCAGGCGCGCGGGCAGGGCGTCGAGCCGGTCGACCCAGACCAGCTCATGCCCTTCGGCGCTGACGAGGGACAGTCCGGCGTCCGGTGCGGAGACGGGGAATGCGCGCACAGGCGTGATGCCGTGGTGGACCTGGGCGTCTGCGCCGGTGTAGGTGAGGCGGCCATCGGCCTGGCGTTCGAGGGTGAACATCGCGGGATTCCTTCGGCGGGTCAGGCGGCGTCTGCGTCAGCGTCGGTGTCCGGGCCATCGCCGGCATCCGTGCGACGTGCCTGGGCTTCGTAGAGCCGGAAATAGTGGCCTTGCGCCGCCATCAGTTCGTCATGCGTGCCGACCTCGACCACCGCGCCGCGGTCCATCACCACCAGCCGGTCGGCCTTGCGCAGCGTCGACAGGCGGTGGGCGATGGCGATCGTCGTGCGGCCCTGGACGAGGTTGTCGAGCGCCTTCTGGATCTCGCGCTCGGTCTCGGTGTCGACGCTGGCGGTGGCCTCGTCGAGGATCAGCAGGCGCGGGTTGATCAGCAGCGCGCGGGCGATGGAGATGCGCTGGCGCTCGCCGCCCGAGAGGCCCTGGCCGCGCTCGCCGACCAGCGAGTCGTAGCCCTGGGGCAGGCGCAGGATGAAGTCGTGGGCGTGCGCGGCGCGGGCGGCGGCGATGATCTGCTCGCGCGTGGCGCCGGGCAGGCCGTAGGCGATGTTCTCGGCGATGGTGCCGAAGAACAGGAAGGGCTCCTGCAGCACCAGGCCGATGTGGCGGCGGTAGTCGGCCACGGCGAAGCGGCGGATGTCGGTGCCGTCGACGCGGATCGAGCCGTCGGTGACGTCGTAGAAGCGGCAGATCAGGTTGACCAGCGTGCTCTTGCCCGAGCCCGAGTGGCCGACCAGCCCGATCATCTCGCCGGGGCGGATGTCCAGGCTCATGCCGCGGATCACCGAGCGGCTGCCGTAGCGGAAGCCGATGTTGTCGAGCCGCACGGCGCCCTGCAGCTGGCCGGTCGGCACGGGCTGGTCGGGTTCCGGGACGTTGGAGACGTGGTCGAGCACGTCGAAGATGCGCTTGGCGCCGGCGGCGGCCTTCTGCGTCACCGAGACGATGCGGCTCATCGAGTCGAGCCGGCCGTAGAAGCGGCCGATGTAGGCGAGGAAGGCGGTCAGCACGCCGACCGTGATGTCGCCCTTGCTGACCTGCCAGATGCCGAAGGCCCAGACGACGAGCAGGCCGATGTCGGTCAGCAGCGTCACGGTCGGCGTGAACAGGCTCCAGGTCTTGTTGAGCTTGTCGTTGACGGCGAGGTTGGCGGCGTTGGCCTCGTGGAAACGCTTCGATTCGCGGGCCTCCTGCGCAAACGCCTTGACCACGCGCACGCCGGGGATGGTGTCGGCCAGCACATTGGTCACGTCGCCCCAGACGCGGTCGATCTTCTCGAAGCCGGTGCGCAGCCGGTCGCGCACCAGGTGGATCATCCAGGCGATGAAGGGCAGCGGCAGCAGCGTGACCAGCGCGAGCCAGGGGTTGACCGAGAACAGGATGATGGACGTCATGCCCAGCATCAGCACGTCGGTGGCGAAGTCGAGCGCGTGCAGCGACAGGAAGACCGAGAGGCGGTCGGTCTCGGAGCCGATGCGCGCGATCAGGTCACCCGTGCGCTTGGCGCCGAAGTAGTCGAGCGACAGGCCGAGCAGGTGGTTGAACGCGGTCGTGCGCAGGTCGGCGGCGATGCGCTCGGAGACGATGGCCAGCAGCCAGGTCCGCGCCCAGCCCAGCCCCCAGGCGAGCAGCCCCGCGCCGAGCAGCCCGAGCAGCAGCTGCACCACGTACGCGGGGTCGATCTGGTGCCCGTTCTGGAACGGGATCAGCACGTTGTCCATCAGCGGGATGGTCAGGTAGGGCGGCACCAGCGTCGCGGCGGTGGACGCCAGCGTCAGCAGGAACCCCAGCAGCAGCTTCCACTGGTAAGGCTTCGCGAAGCGCCACAGCCGCAGCAGCACCCAGGTCGACGGCGGCGTGGACAGCTCGCGGGTGCAGACGGCGCA
>OFSF01000626.1_pt1 | contig 13427 bp, 14 predicted proteins | sample 1543271 | NCBI WGS metagenome assembly OFSF01 (sample SAMN07774227, study PRJEB24372) | wastewater metagenome | isolation source: Exp Tend VB 100WW | collected 2016-02
TTGCTGATCAGCAGGTACATCCCGAGCGCCAGCGCCAGGCACACGCCCGAGACGAACAGCCGGTAGACCGGGTAGGTCATGCCGTTGCCGATGGCGATCGAGCCCGCCAGCAGCTCCGGGATCGCCACGCCATGCACGTCGTCGCCGACCAGGATGCTGCGCAGCTCCTCGAACACCAGGATCAGCCCGTAGGTCATCAGCACTTGCTGCAGGTGCTCCCGGTCATAGAGGTAGCTGAAGAACACCCACTCCAGCACGTAGCCGAAGGCCACCGCCAGCACGATGCCGACCAGCAGCGCCAGGGGCAGGCTGCCGAGGAGCGAACTCAAGCTGAACGCCAGATAGGCGCCGATCATGTAGAAGCTGCCGTGGGCGAGGTTGATCACGCCCATGATCCCGAAGATCAGCGTCAGCCCCGAGGCCACCAGGAACAGCAGCAGGCCGTACTGCACGCTGTTGAGGCACTGGATGAGGAAGGTGGTGAGGTCCATGCGGGGCTTGGGTGCGGTGCGTGGATCCCCGCTTGCGCGGGGATGACGATCGTGAGGTCGATCAGAGCTTGCAGCCGCGGGCCGGGTCGGCCAGGCCCTTGACGGCGATGCCGATGTTCTTGTTCACCTTGCCGGTGACTTCGCGCAGGTAGAAGTCCTGCACCGGGTTGTGCGCCTTGCTCAGCGTGAACGGGCCGCGCGGGCTGTCGATCTTGGCGGACTCCATCGCCTTGACCATGCCGTCGCGGTTCTTCACGTCGCCCTTGACCGCGACCATGCCGGCGCCCAGCAGCTGCGCCGCGTCGTAGCCCTGCACGGCGTACACGTCGGGCTGCAGCTTGTAGGTCTTGGCGTACTGCAGACGGAAGGCCTTGTCCTTCGGGTTGTTCAGGTCGTCGGCGTAGTGCAGCGTGGTCAGCAGGCCCTTGGCGGCGTCGCCCTGCGCTTCGAGCGTGCCGTCGGTCAGGAAGCCCGAGCCGATCAGCTTGACGCTGTTGCCCAGACCGGCAGCCGCCCAGTCCTTGACGAACTTCACCGCCCCGCCGCCGGCGAAGAACACATAGGTCGCCTCCGGCTTGAGCGAGCCGACTTCAGTCAGCAGCGCCTGGAACTCGACGTTCGGGAACGGCAGGTTCATCTCCTTGAGCACCTTGCCGCCGCCAGCCTCGAAGCCTTCCTTGAAGCCCTTGACCGATTCATCGCCGGCCGCGTACTTCCAGGTGATCGTGGCCGCCGTCTTGATCTTTCGCTCGGCGGCGACCTTGCCCATCGCGTAGCCGGTCTGCCAGTTCGAGAACGACGAACGGAAGATGTTGGGGGCACACAGCGGCCCGGTGATGGCGTCCGCGCCCGCGTTCGGCACGATCAGCAGCGTGTTGTTGTCCTTGGCGACCTTGGCCATGGCCATCGCCACACCCGAGTGCACGGTGCCGACCATCACGTCGACGTTGTCGCGCTTGACCAGCTTGTTGGCGTTGTCGGCTGCCTTGGACGGGTCGGACTCGTCGTCGACCTTGACGTACTCGACCACCCGGCCGCCGAGCTTGCCGCCTTGTTCATCGACGTACTGCTTGAAGCCGTTCTCGATCGCCACGCCCAGCGCCGCGAACGTGCCGGTGTACGGCAGCATGAAGCCGACCTTGAGCTTGTCCTGGGCCATCGCGCCCGTGGTCATGGACAGCAGCGCGGCGGCCACGAGGGCGCTTGACAGGGGGGAGCTGAGGCGGGTGCTGAAGCGAAGAGCGGTCATGGCAGGTCTCCAGAAAGTTTAGGTGTCAAGTAATTGGCGACAAGGCACGATGCATGAAGTCGCACACCCTGCCAATGAGGGTTTCCCGCTGATCCCGGTGCGGGCTGTGGCCGCAGTCGGGCAGCTTGAGCAGCGTGGTGCTGCCGGGCGGGCGCAGCGCGGCGATGCGGTCGATCTGGGCCATCGTGCCGTACTGGTCATCCACGCCTTGCACCGCCAGGACCGGGCCGCGGACCGTGGCGACCTCGGCCTCGATGGTCCAGTCGCGGAAGGCCGGGTCGAGCCAGATGTCGTTCCAGCCGCGGAAGGCGGAGTCGGGGTCGGCGTGGTGTTTGCCGAGCTTGTCGCGCAGGTCGGTGGTGGCGTAGGCGGTGCGCGCGTCGGTGATGCTGGCGATGGACAGGTCTTCGACGAAGAGATGCGGCGCGGCGACGACGAGGGCCGCGACACGCTCCGGGAACATCGCCGCGTGCAGCAGCGCGATCGAGCCGCCGTCGCTGTGGCCGAACAGCGTGTACGGCGCCGACACACCGACCGCGTCGAGCACGGCGGGCAGCACCTCGCGCGCCTGCCGGTGCATGAAGTCCGGCTGCCAGCGTTCGTCGGCGGGTTTTGGCGTGGACTGCCCGTACGCCGGGCGCGAATACACCAACCCTGCGCAGCCCAGCGCCGCGCACAGCCGGTCCGGAAAGTCGCGCCACATCGACACCGAGCCGAGGCCCTCGTGCAGGAAGACCAGCGTCGGCTGCGGTGCGGCGCCTGCTGGCGCGTCGATGCGGCGGTATTCGATGCGCACCGGGCGACCGGCCCAGTCGATCTCAGTGAAGCGGGTGCCCGAGGTGCTCATCCGTTCAGCCCCGCGTCTTTTCCTGGTCGCGCAGCTTGAAGCGCTGGATCTTGCCGGTGGCCGTCTTGGGCAGGTCGGCGACGAACTCGATCTGGCGTGGGTACTTGTAGGGCGCCAGCTTGTCCTTCACGAACGCCTTCAACTCGGCGTCGCTGACCTCGCAGCCCGACTTGAGCACGACAAACGCCTTGGTCTTGGTCAGGCCGTCCGCGTCGTTCACGCCGATCACCGCGGCTTCGAGCACCGCCGCGTGCTGCACCAGCGTCGCCTCGACCTCGAAGGGCGAGACGTAGATGCCGCTGACCTTGAGCATGTCGTCGGAGCGACCGCCGTAGGTGTAGGTGCCGTCGGCGTTGCGGATGTACTTGTCGCCGCTCTTGGTCCAGCCGCCCTGGAAGGTGTCGCGGGTCTTCTCGCGGTTGCCCCAGTACATCATCGCCGCCGACGGGCCGTGGATGTACAGATCCCCCGGCTCGCCGTCCGGCACCGGGCGGCCGTCGTCGCCGCGCAGCTCGACCTCGTAGCCCGGCACCGGCCAGCCGGTCGTGCCGTAGCGCACCGCGTCCGGGCGGTTCGACAGGAAGATGTGCAGCATCTCGGTCGAGCCGATGCCGTCCACGATGTCCACGCCGAAGTGGCGCTGGAAACGTTCGCCGATGTCGGCCGGCAGCGCCTCACCCGCCGAGGACGCCATGCGCAGCACCACCGCCTCGCGCGCCGGCAGGTTCGGGTGCGCCAGCATGCCCGCGAAGCCGGTCGGGGCGCCGAAGAACACGGTCGGCTGCACGCCCGCCTGTGCGTCGGTGGCGCCGAGCCAGCGCTTGAACGTGGCGTCCGGCGTCGGGCGTTCGGCCATCAGCACCGTGGTGGCGCCGACCGTCAGCGGGAAGCTCAGCCCGTTGCCCAGCCCGTAGGCGAAGAACAGCTTGGCGGCCGAGAAGCACACGTCCTGCTCGGTCAGGCCGAGGACGCCCTTGCCGTACAGCTCGGCGGTCCAGTACGGGTTGGCGTGGGAATGCACCGTGCCCTTGGGGCGGCCCGTGGAGCCGGACGAGTAGAGCCAGAAGCCGGGGTCGTCGCCGCTGGTGGCCGCCGCTTTCTGGGCGGGGGCGTGGGCGGCGAGGAAGGCTTCGAACTCGACCTCGGCCGGGTGCAGCGGCGCGGCCGGGCGCGAGACGATGACCTTCTGCACCTCGTGGTCCGACTTGACCATCGCCGCGGTCAGCGTCGGCAGCAGCGCGCCGGAGACCAGCACGGCCTGCGCCCGCGAGTGCTCCAGCATGTAGGCGTAGTCGTCGGCCGTCAGCAGCGTGTTGACCGCCACCGGCACCAGCCCGGCGAACATCGCGCCGAGGAAGCTCACCGGCCAGTCGCAGCCGTCCTGCATCAGCAGCAGCACCCGCTCCTCGCGCTTCAGGCCCATCGCCCGCAGCGCGGCGGCCAGCCGGCGCACGCGCTCGTCGAGCTGGCCGTAGGCTAGCGTGCCGAGGTCATCGACGAAGGCGGCCTTGTCGGCGCGGGCGGTGTTCAGCGACAGCAGGTGCTGCGCGAAGTTGAAGGGCTGTCCGGCGGTCGGGGCGGTCATGGGGTGTCCTTTCGCGATCCGGTCATTGGCCGGTGAATTCGATGGCGCCCTGCGGCAGCAGGTAGAGCACGAAGGCGCGCCCCTGCGCCACGGTGGGCCGGTGCGCGGTGTCCGGGCCGTAGACGAGCCAGCCGGCGCCGCGGCCGTCGAAGGTGGCGCCGTCGTCGACCGGCACGATCAGGTCGATCTCGCCGTTCGGGTGGCGGTGGTGCGGGCCGACGAGGTCGTGCATGTCCACCACGTCCACCGAGCAGCCGGCCAGGTCGTCGGCCGCCTTGAAGATGCGCCCGTAGCGGATGCCGCCGCCTTCGCGGTTGCACAGCCAGCCTTCGGCGACGCCGGTGCGGATCTCGTCGGCCAGATGCTGGTAGGTCACGCTGTCTGCACCATGGTGCAGGTTCAGCCAGGCGTCGAGGTCGGCATCGAAGGCACGGCCGGCGATCTGGGCGCCGAGTTCGGCCAGCGCGGCACGGAAAGTGGCTTGCGACATGGGGGTTTGATCCGGGTTTGATCTGGGAGGGCTTGCGGCCCGCATGAACATGCACTATTGTGCTTTCGCCGGACGATAGTTCTCGTCCCAATCAGTGTCAAGCAATATAGTGCATACATAGTGTTTCCCCTTAGACCCTGAGCGGAAGCCAAGCGACATCACCATGCAGGTCAATTCCATCGAAGCGGCGGCGCTGGCCGCCATTCCGTCGCCGGCCGAGGAGGCCAAGAACCCGCTGCTGGTCACGCTGGGCGAGCGCGTGCGCGACCTGCGCGCGCGGCGCGGGCTGACACGCAAGGCCGTGGCGCTGGCGTCCGAGGTGTCGGAGCGGCACCTCGCGAACCTGGAGTACGGCACCGGCAATGCGTCGATCCTCGTGCTGCAGCAGGTGGCGGGCGCGCTGCAGTGCTCGCTGGCCGAGCTGATCGGTGACGTGACGACCTCGTCGCCGGAGTGGCTGATGATCCGCGAGCTGCTGGAGGGCCGCAGTGACGCCGAGCTGCGCCGCGCCCGCGAAGCGCTCGCCACGCTGTTCGCCGCTGGCACCGCCGCGCAGGCTGAGCGCGGCCACTGCATCGCGCTGATCGGCTTGCGCGGGGCGGGCAAGTCCACGTTGGGGCAGATGCTCGCCGATGACCTGGGCTACCCGTTCATCGAGCTGAGCCGCCAGATCGAGGCCTTCGCCGGCTGCAGCATCAGCGAGATCCACAACCTCTACGGCACCAACGCCTACCGTCGCTACGAACGCCGCGCGCTGGAAGAGGCGATCCAGATCTACCCCGAAGTCGTCATCGCCACGCCGGGCGGGCTGGTGTCGGACGCCGCCAACTTCAACCTGCTGCTCGGCCACTGCACCACGGTCTGGTTGCAGGCGACGCCCGAAGACCACATGCGCCGTGTCGCCGAACAAGGTGACCTGCGCCCGATGGCGGGCAGCCAGGAGGCGATGGACGACCTGCGGCGCATCCTGGCGGGGCGGTCGTCGTTCTACGAGAAGGCGGATCTGCGCCTCGACACCAGCGCACAAGACCTGGCCGCCAGCTTCGACCTCCTGCGCGCCACCCTGCGGCAGAGCCTGGGTCTGGCGGGCTAGCCCGCCGTTCCCGCTGTTCCTGCCCCTTCCCCCCTGGACTCCTTGACCCTCTGACACCGGAATCGGCCGGAAAAACCACTTCATCCAAAATAATACTGCTCAGTATAAGATTGAACTCACAAGGGCAAATTTTCCCCTCAGGAGTCGATCATGAGCATTTCCCGACGCAGCCTGTTGATGGCCGCGACAGCAGGCGCCACCGCGGCGCTTCTGAGCGCTTGCGGTGGTGGCGACGACGATGACAGTCCACACCGGAACATCGTCGAAACGGCCCAGGCAGACCCGCAGTTCAGCATCCTGGTGGAAGCCCTCACCGCGGCGAAGCTCACCGGCACTCTGAGTGCGGCGGGGCCGTTCACGGTCTTCGCGCCCACCAACACTGCCTTCGCCGCGCTGCTCACCGAACTGGGCATCACCAAGGCCGCCTTGCTGGCCGACACTGCGTTGCTGACGTCGGTGCTCACCTACCATGTGCTGGCCGGCAAGGTCGAGGCCGCGGCCGTGGCCACGCAACTGGGCGCGGCGATCACCACGCTGCAGGGTGGCGTGTTCAAGATCGAGCGCGGCACCGGTCTGGCGATCACCGATGGCCGCAACCGCCAGTCGACCCTCACCGCGACCGACATCCAGACCACCAACGGCGTGATCCACGTGGTCGACAAGGTGCTGCTGCCGGCCAACAAGACCATCGTCGAGACCGCGCAGTCCATCAGTGACTTCAGCATCCTGGTGGAAGCCGTGGTCGCAGCCGGCCTCGTGCCGACCCTGAGCAGCGCCGGCCCCTTCACAGTGTTCGCGCCGACCAATGCCGCCTTCGCTGCCGCCCTGACGGAGCTGGGCATCAGCAAGGCGCAACTGCTGGCCAGCTCTCAACTGGGTGACATCCTGAAGTACCACGTGCTGAGCGGGCGCGTGCTCAAGGCGGGTGTGCCGGTCGGGGCCCCGATCACGACTGTCCAGGGGGCCACGTTCACCGTCGACGCCCGGCTGGCGATCACCGACAAGCTGGGCCGCACGGCGGGCATCACCGCCACCGATGTGTTCACGAGCAATGGCGTCATCCATGTGCTCGACAAGGTGATCCTGCCCGCTGCGCTGGCGTGATCCTCTCCGTTTCCCAAGTCCTGTTCCCAGTCTCCAACCCTGTCAAGGAAGTTCCATGAAAAAGCTCGTTCTCTGCGCCGCCCTCAGCCTGGCCGCCTGGTCGTCCGCCCACGCCAAGGATCTTGTCGACACGGCGGTGTCCGCAGGCAGCTTCAAGACGCTGGTGGCGGCGGTGCAGGCCGCGGGTCTGGTCGACACGCTGAAGGGGCCCGGCCCGCTGACGGTGTTCGCCCCGACGGACGCGGCGTTCGCCAAGATCCCGAAGGCGGAGCTGGATGCCCTGCTCAAGGACAAGGCCAAGCTGACCGCCGTCCTGACCTACCACGTGGTGGCCGGCAAGGTCATGGCAGCCGATGTCAAGGCCGGCAAGGTGAAGACGGTCCAAGGCTCGGCGCTGACCGTGCGCACGGAAGGCGGGGTGAAGGTCGACGACGCCAATGTGGTCCAGACCGACATCCTGGCGGACAACGGCGTCATCCACGTCATCGACACGGTCGTCCTGCCGCGCTGAAGACGGTCGGGCCAGACCGGGCTCGGGCGGGGTCTGCCTCAGGCGCTCCCGTTCGCGTCCGGCCCGGCCTGGTCGAGCAGGTCGCGCTGCAGATTGGCATTCAGCGCGGCCTCGATCCTGTCTCGGAACGGGGACAGGAAGTGTCCGAGCTGGAGGTCCAGTTCGAAATGCGTCTCGCCCACACGAAGCACGCCCTGCAGACCGACGCGGGAAAAACGGAGGTGGTCTGCTCCCAGCTCCGGGTCGTCCCGGAACACCAGCAGGAGCCGTGTTTCCCCGTCCTTCCGCCAGCGCTGCGCCAGAGACCGCGCGCCGGCCCAACCCAGCGTGTGGTTCGTGCGGAGGTGGACGGTGGTCGGCAAGGTGGTGCTCAGGCGCTGTGGGCGCTGTCGCGGCTGTTCAGGCCGCCGAAACACGTCTGCATCACCAGCGCGATGATCTCCTCGTCGGTGTGCAGACTGCTGTCGCGCAGGAAATCCAGCACAGGGTCGCAGGCCCGTGCATAGCAGGTGTACAGCACGACCAGCGGGGGCAGCTCCCGTGACACGTCGCCATCCTCCTGCGCCTGGACGATCCACCCGGTGAGCATCTCCGACGCGGTCATCAGGCTGTTCATGTAGGCCGGTGACTGGGCCAGCATCGTGCGCAGGGCCGAATTGCGGGCTGGCAGGTTGGGCATTTCGCCCTGCATGCGCAGCGTCATCAGCCACCGCACCACGGCGCGCAGGCGCGCCACCGCCGACAGGCTGCTGTCGAGCGACTCCAGAAACACCACGCCGCGCTGCATCGCCGCCACCATGGCGGCACAGGCCAGCGCTTCCTTGCTGTCGTAGAGCTTGTACAGCGATGCCTTGGCGATGCCCACTTCGGCGGCCACCTCGTCCACTGTCATCCCATCGAAACCTTTGGTCGACAGCATGCGGTTGACCGCGCTGATCACGGCCTGTTCGCGCATTTCCTGGACGCGCAGACGGAAACTGGGGCGGGCGGTGGCGGTGTTCATGGGCGTTTGGGGGCTGGGCGGCAAGGGACCAAGGGGTCGGAGCACAGGCCGTTTCGACTGCGGCGATCCTGCCGAGTGGTCAATCAGACCTGCAGATCACATTCTGAACTTACAAGTCTGTTGCCGGTCGGGTGGGTTGTGCCGAGGCGACGCCGGGACCGTGATTTCCCGGACGGGTCGGCGATCTCACGGCCGCGCGCGCGGTTTTTTTGCGCAGCGGTCTGCGTGTCTGATCCTGCGTGAGGCGCAGCGTCAGCGCGCCTTGGTCGGCACCGCCACCAGCGACACCGGATGGAAATACGCCTCCACCCGCTGCCCCTTGTCGTCGATGGCGTAGACCTCGTAGCAGCCGCCGTCTTCCTTGATGCGGCGCACCTGCCAGCCCTGGTCGGTGAGCTGCTTCGTCAGCACCTCGGTGGTCTTCCAGCCGGACTTGGGGCCGGATTCGCAGGTGGCCAGGCCGGTGGCGTGGGCGGGGGTGTGCAGGATGGCGACTGCACACAGGGCGAGGCCGAGCGGGGCGATGGCGCGGCGGAGGGTGGCGATGGCGGTCATGCGAATCTCCTGGTGAAGCGTTGAAGCATGGAAGGGATGTCGGTGCACCATGGTGCGTCGCCTCTGTTGCTCGCAGGTTGCGCTGCGGTTTTCTCCACCTCTCCCATTCAGACTCTGCTCAGGTCGGGTTGCCATGAAACCATTGCTTGTTCCCTTCGTCCTGGTTCCGCTGCTGGGGTGGTCGCTGACCCCCTTGGCGGCCGAGCTGCCCGCGCGCATCGCCCGCGTCACCGTCTACCCCGGCACCGCCGTCGTCGAGCGCACGGCCCGCGTGCCAGCCGGCGCCCGCGAGGTGGTGCTGAACTGCCTGAGTCCGCAGTTCGACATGGCCTCGCTGCGCGTCGAGGCCGATGCCCCGATCCGCCTCGGCCCGGTCACCGCCACCACGCACCCGCGCAGCGAGTCGCCCGCCTGCAGCACCAGCCCGCTGGACGGCCGCATCACGGCGCTGGAGGACCGCATCGCCGCGCTGACCGCCGAACATGCGTCGCACGAGCTGGTGCTCGGCCTGCTGAAGGGCACGACCGCGACGGTGGCCGCGAACACGCCGCTGGCCTCGACCCTGCCCCTGGTCCAGCGCGCGGGGCTGGATGCCCTGCAGCAACAGCACCGCCTCCAGCGCGAGCGCGAGAAGCTGGAGCGTGAACTCGCCCCGCTGAAGGCCGAGCGCGAGCGGCAGCAGCCCGTCGACGGCGAGGTGCGCCAGTTGCGGGTGCAGCTCCAGGCGGGCGCGGAAGGCGAGCTGCGTCTCCAGTACCAGACCGCCGGCCCGACCTGGGCGCCGGCCTACCGCGCCACGCTGGACCCGACGGCCGCGACGGTCGAGATGGAGCGCCAGGCGCAGGTCAGCCAGAACACGGGCGAGGACTGGGCCGGCGTGGCGCTGCGGCTGTCCACGGGCTCGCCGCAGTCGGCCACCAGCGGGCCGGCGCCGCGGCGCTGGGAGATTTCACCGCGTCCGCCGGTGCCGGCTGCGCCCGTCGCGATGGCGATGGCGCTGGCCGCTCCCGCGCCCATGGCGTCGCTGAGAGAGCGCAAGGCTGCGGCGGTCGAGCCGGCCGAGTCGATGGACTTCGCCGTGCAGGTGGTCCAGGGCGAGTTCGCTACCGAATTCGAGGTGCCGGGCAAGGTCGACGTGAGCAGTGGCGGGCAGCGGGTGGCCTTCGCGCTCGGCAGCCAGCGCTGGCCGGCGCGTGTCAAGGTGCAGACCGTCCCGCAGTCGGACCCGAGCGCGTGGCTCATCGCCGAGGTGGCGCGGCCGGACGGCGTGTGGCCGGATGGCAGCCTGCAACTGGTGCGCGGCACGCAGGTCGTCGGCCGCTCGGTCTGGCGCACCGGCGAGCGCGCGCAGATCGCGCTGTCCTTCGGCCGCGACGAGCTGGTACGCGTGCAGAACCTGCCCGTGACGCAGCAGACCGCCAGCGCCGGCTTCATCGGCAACCGCACCGAGCGCCGCGTCGGCCGCCTCTATGAGGTCGAGAACCGCCGTCGCACGCCAGTGACGCTGGAGGTGCTCGAATCGACGCCGGTCAGCACCGACGAGAAGATCACCGTCACCCGCCAGTTCACCCCCGCGCCGCAGCCCGGCGACTGGCAGGACCAGCCCGGTGTCGTCGCCTGGACGCAGACGCTGGCGCCGGGGCAGAAGGCGCGGTTCAGCGCCGAGTACCTGATCGGGCATGCGAAGGATCTGCAGGTGATCGAGCGGCGATGAGGCGCAGGGGCGGCCATGCTGTATTGACATCCGCTACACAGGTTTCTATGCTGTGGCGCTGTATAGCTGTTGTGTAGCCATCTTCTGGAGAAGCCCATGCGTGATGCCGCCATCAACTTGCGCGCCCTGCCCGAGCAGCGCGACCTGATCGACCACGCCGCGAGCCTGCTGGGCAAGAACCGCTCGGACTTCATGCTGGAGGCCGCGTGCGAGCGCGCCCAGGCGGTGGTGCTGGACCAGGTCTTCTTCCGCCTGGACGAGGACAAGTTCCAGCAATTCACCGCCTGGCTGGACGCGCCGCCGGCCGCCAATCCCGGTCTGGAACGCCTCATGGCCGTGCAGGCGCCCTGGCCCACCCGCGCGGGCGACTGATGCAGGCGCTGTCCGCTCCTCAGCCGCTGGACACCACCCACCAGTTGACGGCGTTCGATTGCGGGGAGCCTTCGCTGGACGAATGGCTCCGGCGCCGGGCGCTGACCAATCACCTGAGCGGGGCCAGCCGCACCTTTGTCGTGACCGATCTCGACGGCGTGGTGCGCGGCTATTACGCACTGGCGGCCGGCGCGCTGGCCCATGAGATGGCGACCAGCGCGGTCCGGCGCAACATGCCGGACCCGGTGCCGGTCATGGTGCTGGCCCGGCTGGCGGTGGATCGGCGTGCGCAGGGCGGCCGGGTGGGCGCAGCGCTGCTGCAGGACGCCGTGCTGCGGTCACAGGGTGTGGCCCGGAACGCTGGGGTGCGGGCCTTGCTGGTCCATGCGCTGCACGAGCGTGCGCGGCAGTTCTACGAGCACTACGGCTTCCAGGCCTCGCCCGTCCACCCGATGACGCTGATGCTGCGGCTGAGCCCGCTTTGAGCCTGCTTGGGATCTGCTTTGAGCGCCTCAGGCATTCGACAGGTTGATCCCCGCCAGTTGCCCCAGCAGTTCCAGCACGCTGGCCAATTGCTCGTCCGACACCGCCTGCGTCGCCTCCCGGCAGATCGCCTCGGCCGACGCCAGCGCGTAGCCATGCAGTTCCTGACCCGCCGAGGTCAGCGTCGCGTAGCCGACCCGGGCGTCGCGCGGATCTGACTCCCGCCCGACCAGCCCGATCTTCTCCAGTGGCAGCAGCGTACGCGTCACGCCCGAGGCAGTCAGCCCCATGCGCTCGGCCAGATCGATGCGGCGCAGGCGCGCACCCTCGGCGCGCGACAGGCTGTGCAGCACCATGAAGTCGCTGAAGCTCAGGCCGTGGACGCTGGAGAGCTTGTTGTCGAGCCGGCGGGTCAGCACGGCGTAGGCGCGGGTCAGGCGGAAGCAGAGTTCCAGCGAGGTGCTGGAGGTGGGTGCGGTCATGATGAGCGTGGACATGGAGATACTTTCTTGATATTTGAATAATCAACTATAAAGCAAGCAATTCGATCCTGCAAGGCTCCGTATTTACCCGGATTCCAGCCAACACGCACTGGAATGCATTGCGCTACGTCAGTACATGCAATATCATGCATTCACTGATTCACCCGATCCCCACCAGATGCACCATCGTGCGTCTCGCCTCTGGAGCCTGTCCCATGAGTGATGCCGCTGTTGCTACCGCTGCCCCCGTTGCCACCGCTGTCGATTACCGCACCCACCCCACGCGCTACCGCCACTGGAAGCTGTCGTTCGAGGGTGCCGTCGCCACGCTGGCCGCCGACTTCGACGAGAACGCCGGCCTGCGCCCCGGCTACAAGCTCAAGCTCAACAGCTACGACCTGGGCGTGGACATCGAGCTGAACGACGCGATCAACCGCGTCCGCTTCGAACACCCGGAAGTGCGCACCGTCGTCGTGACCAGCGCCAAGGAAAAGGTGTTCTGCTCGGGCGCCAACATCTTCATGCTGGGCGTGTCGAGCCATGCGTGGAAGGTCAACTTCTGCAAGTTCACCAACGAGACGCGCAACGGGCTGGAAGATTCCTCGGCGAACTCGGGCCTGAAGTTCCTGGCCGCGGTGAACGGCGCCTGCGCTGGCGGCGGCTACGAGCTGGCGCTGGCCTGCGACGAGATCATCCTGGTCGATGACCGCTCGTCCGCCGTGTCGCTGCCGGAAGTGCCGCTGCTGGGCGTGCTGCCGGGCACGGGCGGTCTGACCCGCGTGACCGACAAGCGCAAGGTGCGCCACGACCTCGCCGACCTGTTCTGCACCAGCGTCGAAGGCGTGCGCGGCAAGAAGGCCAAGGACTGGCGCCTCGTGGACGACATCGTCAAGCCGGCCCAGTTCGCGGCCAAGGTGCAGGAACGCGCGCTGCAGCTCGCCGCGCAGAGCGACCGCCCGGCGGATGGCAAGGGCGTCGAGCTGGTGCAGGTGGAGCGCACGGTCGAAGCCGACGCGCTGCGCTACGCCAACGTCACCGTCGAGATCGACCGCGCCAAGCGCACGGCTACTTGGACCGTCAAGGCCCCAACCGGCGCGCAGCCGACCGACATCGCCGGCATCGAAGCCGCTGGCGCCGCGTGGTATCCGCTGGCGATGGCGCGCGAGCTGGAAGACGCGATCCTGTCGATGCGCACCAACGAGCTGGACATCGGCACCTGGCTGATCAAGACCGAGGGTGACGGCGCGGCGGTGCTGGCGATGGACGCCACGCTGCTGGCGCACAAGGACCACTGGCTGGTGCGCGAGACGATCGGCCTGCTGCGCCGCACGTTCAGCCGCCTCGACGTGTCGTCGCGCAGCCTGTTCGCGCTGATCGAGCCGGGGTCGTGCTTCGCGGGCTCCTTCCTCGAACTGGCGCTGGCCTGTGACCGCAGCTACCACCTGGCG
>OFSF01000627.1_pt1 | contig 13423 bp, 7 predicted proteins | sample 1543271 | NCBI WGS metagenome assembly OFSF01 (sample SAMN07774227, study PRJEB24372) | wastewater metagenome | isolation source: Exp Tend VB 100WW | collected 2016-02
CACGCAGGACGCCGTCGCGACCGAAGCCTACCTCGGCACCGCCCGCCGCCGCACCTCGCTGCGCCGCCACGCCCGGCTGCTGGACTACCCGCTGCACGACGGCTGCAACGCCCGCGTCTTCGTGACGTTCGACGTGGCCGCCGCTGCCGATGGCGGCTCATTGCCGGCCGGCCGCCCTTTGCTGGCCCTCACCGACCAGGGCGGGCCGGTGCGTGACAGCGCGATCCTCGACCAGCTCCCGCAGCCCGGGATCGAGGTGTTCGAGACCCTGCACGACCTGGTGCTGCACGCGGCGCACAGCGAGATCGCCCTGCACGACTTCGCCGATCCGGCCTGCTGCCTGCCGCGAGGCACCACGGCGGCCGCGCTGGTCCACCCGTCGGCACCGGCGCCAGCGCTGGCGCTGGCCGTCGGCGATCTCCTCATCTTCGAGGAGATCCGCAGCCCGACCACGGGGCAGGCCGCCGACCGCGACACCCGCCACCGCCACCCGGTTCGCCTTACCGCCGTCCAGCCCGGCCGTGACGACCTGACCGGCACGGACTTGCTGCTGGTCCGCTGGCATCCTGACGACGCGCTGCCGTTCCCGCTGTGTGTCAGCCAGGAGTTCGAGGTCGGGGGTGCGCTGGTCAAGCGGGCCATCGCGGTCGCCCGTGGCAATGTCGTGCTGGCCGACCACGGCATGACCCGGCCTTGGCAGGCGATGGAGCCGCCCGAGGTTGGCGACGGGGGAACACCAGCCCTGCGCCGCCCCTATCGGCCACGCCTCAAGGACACCGGCCTCGCCTTCGCCGAACCCTACGACCATGACGTGGCCGCCCACCACGAGCGACCGCTGTCCGCCCGCCGCACCCTGGACCAGGCCCCCCGCCAGGCGCGACCGGCCGGCCTGCGACTGCAGGCTGATCCAGGCGATCCGAATGAAACGCCGTGGACGCCGCAACGCGACCTGCTGGGCAGTGACCGCTTTGCCCGCGAGTTCGTCGTCGAGACGGAGAACGATGGCAGTGCGTGGCTGCGCTTCGGTGCTGCCCCGTTCGGTGCGGCGCCGAGCCCTGGCAAGGGCCTGCTGGCCCGCTACCGGCTGGGCGGCGGCCCGCAAGGCAACGTGGGCGCCGAAGCGATCAACACCCTGGTCTTGCTGGCCGGCGACGATGCCCGGCTGACCTCGGGCATCAGGGGGCTGCGCAACCCTTTGTCCGCGCAGGGTGGCGCCGAGCCGGAAACGCTGGACACCATCCGCCTCAACGCCCCGGAAGCCTTCCGCACCCAGGAGCGCGCTGTCACCGCCGACGACTACGCCCGTGCGGCCGAACGCCACCCCGACGTGCAGCGGGCCGCCGCCCGCCTGCGCTGGACCGGCTCCTGGCACACCGTGTTCCTGATGCTCGACCGCCGCGGGGGCCAGCCCGTGGACGCGGCGTTCAAGGCCACCCTGCGCACCTTCCTCGAACGCTTCCGGCTGGCCGGCCACGACCTCGAATTTGCCGACCCGGTGCAGGTGCCGCTCGACCTCCAGCTCCAGGTCTGTGTCGCCCGCGGCCACTTTGCCTCCGATGTGAAGGCCGCCTTGCTCAGGGCCTTCACCGCCGGTCTGGACCCGCAGGGCCAGCGAGGTTTCTTTCACCCCGATCGCTACACCTTCGGCACGCCGCTCTACCTGTCGGCGGTCGTCGCCACCGCGATGGCCGTCGCCGGTGTCGCCTCGGTGTCCCCTCGCCGGTTCCAGCGCTGGGGGCGCAGCGCCAAAGGCGAGCTGGCGGCCGGGGTCATCACCCCCTCGGCCCAGGAGGTGCTGCGTGCCGACGGTGATCCGAATTTCCCGGAAAACGGCCAGATCAGCTTCATCGTGGAGGGCGGCTCATGAAGACATCCGACAACTGCGGTTGCTGCAGCGGCGTCCGTGCGCTCACCCCGGTCGATGAACGCCAGCCCCCCGGCCAGTCGGCGCTGGCGCTGCGCATCGGCACCCATGGGCATTTCCACCAGAGCATGCTGGCCGACCTCGCCCGGGAAGCGCCACTCGCCGGCCTCACCACCCGCGACGGCGACGACCCGGCCATTGCGCTGCTCGACGGCTGGGCCGCCGTGCTCGACGTGCTGAGCTTCTACCAGGAACGCATCGGCAACGAGCTCTACCTGCGCACCGCCACCGAACGCCGCTCAGTGCTCGAACTGGCCCGCGCCATCGGCTACGAGCTGCAGCCCGGCGTCGCCGCCTCGACCTGGCTCGCCTTCACGCTCGAAACCGCCCCGGGCGCCCCGCTCGAAGCCCGCCTCGACCGTGGCACCCGCGCCCAGAGCGTGCCCGGCCAGGACGAGACCGCCCAGACCTTCGAGACGCTCGACACCCTGGAGGCCAAGGCCCGCTGGAATGCGCTGCCGGTGCAGTCCACCGAAGCCGTGCCCCCTCACATGGGCCAGCGCACCCTCTACCTAGTCGGCACCGCCACCCGGCTGCAGCCGGGCGATGCCTTGCTCGTCATCGGCGACGAACGCAGCAAGGGCCAGGACTCCGCCGGGGACGAGCACTGGGATTTCCGCCGCGTCACCCGCGTGCGCGAAGTGTTGCCGAGCGATCCGGGCGATCCGAAGGACACGGGCTGCACCGTCGTCACGCTCGATCGAGGACTCGACAGCCTGCGCCGTGGTGCCTCGCCGGCCTTCGTCAATCCGCGCTGCTTCGCCCTGCGCGCCCGCGCCCACCTGTTCGGCCACAACGCCCCGGACTGGCGCGCCATGCCGGCCAATGTCCGCGCCAACTACCTGGAACAAGCCGACGAGGACATCAAGCCGTCGATCATCGATCACTCAGAGTGGCCGCACTTCACGCTGGCCGAGGTGGCCAACCCACCGGATGGCAAACCGGACCCGCGCGACCCGTCCGACACACACCGGCTCTACCTCGACAACAGCTACCCGAAATGGCTGGCCGGTGGCTGGGTGGTGCTGGCCCTGCCCGATGACAAGGAGGTCTACCGCATCCTGCGCGCCGAGGACGGCGCCCGCACCGGGTTCACCCTGTCCGCCACCGCCACCCGCCTGACCCTGCAAGGCGAACGCTTTCGGGAAGTCTTCAGCCCCGAGCTGCGCGCCACCCTGGCCTTTGGCCAGTCCGAGCCGCTGGACTGGGGCACCCGGCCCCTTTCCGGGCTGCTGGAGGGGAAACAGCTCCTCCTGGCCAGCGACGAACCGGATCTGGCAGCGGGTCGCTGGCTGGCCGTGTCCGGGCTGGTGCTGACCCCTTCGCCCGACAGCGACCAGGCGCTGGCCCGTCTGCAGAAGAAAGAGGCCCTGGCCGTCATCCGCCTCGCCCGCGACCGCAAGACGGCCGAACTCGAATTCGAGGATTTCCAGAAACTCACCGTGACCCTCGCCCCGGTCGCCGAAATCGTCCGCATCCGCCAGAACGACAGCAGCGGCGCTTGCACCCGGCTGCTGCTCGACAGCGACCTTCGCCACGCCTACCTGCCGGCCACCGTCCGCCTCAACGCCAACGTCGCCCCGGCCAGCGCCGGCGACAGCAAGCAGATGCGCCTGCAGCCCGAACCGCTGGGCAGTGGCGACGGCAGCCGCAGCCTGCAACGCTTCCCCCTGCGCCAGGGGCCGCTCACCCACACGGCCGCCGCCACCCCTAGCGGCACGGCCAGCACGCTGGAAGTCCGCGTCGATGGCCTGCGCTGGCAGCAGGCGCCCCGCTTCACCGCCCTTGGCCCGACCGAGCGTGCCTACACCGTGCGCCTGGACGAGCACGGCGGCGCCACCGTGCAGTTCGGCGATGGGGTGCATGGCACCCGCCTGCCGACCGGCAGCGGCAACATCGAGGCCCGCTACCGCGTCGGTCTCGGCGCCGCCGGCAACGTCAAGGCCGAGCAGATCAGCCTGCTGCTCACCCGGCCGCTCGGCGTGAAGGCGGTCAGCAACCCGGTCAGGGCCAGCGGCGGCACCGATGGCGAGGCCGGCGACGAAGCGCGCCGCAACGCCCCGCTGACCGTGCGCACGCTGGAGCGCATCGTCTCGTTGAGCGATTTCGAGGACTTCGCCGCCGCCTTCACCGGCATCGGCAAGGCCCAGGCGGTGTGGCTGTGGGACGGCGAGCAGCGCCTGGTACACCTCACCGTGGCGGGGGCCGACGGCGCGGCACTCGATCCGCTGTCCCCCCTCTACCTCAACCTGCTGGCCGCCATCGACGCCGCCCGGCCGCCGCACCAGCCGCTGCGTGTCAGCCCCTGCCGTGACCTGCGTTTCGGCCTGACCGCTGGCCTGTGTATCGCCCCCGACCATGAGCCGGCCTCGGTGCTGGCCGCTGCGGTGACCGCCCTGAAAACGGCCTTCTGCTTTGCCGCCCGCGATTTCGGGCAATCGCTCGACGGCAGCGAAGTGCTGGCCGTGCTGCAGCGGATCCACGGCGTCCTCGGCGTCGATCTCGACCAGATGGTGCAGACCGAAGCCGGGGCGAGCCTCCTGGCGGTGACCGGCCCGGCGGGTCGCCTGCCCGCCCACACTGCCCGCTGGCAGGCCGGCCAACTGCAACCGGCCGACCTGATGCTGCTAGACGCCCCTGCAGTCAAGCTCACGGAGCGCCCATCATGAAGCTCGACGCCGACACCCTGCTCGCCCTGCTGCCCGCCTTCTACCGCGAACGCGACGCCGAACGGGGCGGCCCGCTGCGCGCCCTGCTCGGTGTCATCGCCCGCCAGGGCGCCCTGCTCGACGCCGACATGGCACGGCTTTACGACAACGCCTTCATCGAGACCTGCGAAGACTGGGTCGTGCCCTACCTTGGCGACCTGCTGGGGGTGCGCGCCCTCTACCCGGTCAGCGGCACGGCCAGCTTCAGCCCGCGCGCCCTGGTCGCCAACACCTTGCGCCTGCGTCGGCGCAAGGGCACGGCGCTGGTGCTGGAAGAACTGGCCTTCGATGCCACGGGCTGGCGCGCCCGCGCCGTCGAGTTCTTCGAACGGGTCGGGACCACCCAGCACCTCAACCATCTGCGGCCACAGGCCCTGCGCACCCCGGACCTGCGCCAGGCGCGTGCGCTGGACCGCCTCGACGGCCCCTTCGGTCACGAAACCCACACCGCCGACATCCGCGCCCTGCCGGCCGACCGCTACAACCTGCCCCATGTCGGGCTGTTCCTCTGGCGGCTGCAGGCGCGTCCGGTGCAGCGTGGCACCGCTCGCCCGGCGACGACCCGGCCCGGTCTCTACACCTTCGACCCGCTGGGGATCGACCGGCCGCTGTTCAACCGACCACGCACGGAAACCGACATCAGCCACCTGGCGGAGCCGGTCAACGTCCCGGAAGCCCTGCGCTGGCACGATCTCCACGCCGAGCTGGAGGCCCGCCGGCAGGCCCTGACCGACGGCGAAATCCCCGATGACCGCTACTTCGCCGACCGTGGTGGCGGCCCGGTGCTGCGCGTCTGGGTGGATGACCAGGCCGTGCCGGTCGAAAACCTGGTGGTCTGCGACCTCAGCCCGATCCCGACCGTGGTGCCAGAAGACTGGCGGCGCCCGCCGGCGACGCTCACCGTCACCCCTCGCCGGGCCGGCCGCTCGACCAAGTCCTTTCCCGAAGCGGCTGGAGTGGTGGTCGGGATCGACCCGCGCCGAGGCCGCCTCGCCCTGCCCGACGGCGTCACCGCGAACCGCGTCGAGGTGGGTTACGCCGATGGCTTTCCTGGCGATGTCGGGGCCGGCGCCTTCGATCCGAGTCCCGGTCCCGAGGAAACCTCTCCACTGGCGGCCCTATCCGGTGCAGCCGATTTCGACGTTGTCATCCACATCCCCAGCGCCGAAACCCCGACCCTATCCTCCGCCTTCAATGCCCCCACCGGTCCAGCCGACGCCGTCCACCGGGTCGTCGCCGGCAAGCGCACGCTCGTCGTGCTCGACACCGACGCGACGGAAGCCGTGGCACCCGACCTCGACCTGCCCGACACTCACCTCGCCCTCCAGGCCGCGACGGGTCGCCGCCCGGTGCTGGCCGGCGATTTCGCGCTGAAAGGCAATGCGAGCACCCGGCTCAGCCTGGGCGGCCTGCTGCTCGACGGGGCGCTCAGGCTGCAAGGCCCGCTGCGTGCCGTGACCTTGCGCCACTGCAGCCTCGTGCCCACAAGAGGCGGCATCGTCCATGCCGGCACGGGCACGGACCTGGACCTCGGTCTCTACCGCTGCCTGAGCGGCCCGCTGCGCAGCGAACGGCCGCTCGCCACCGTCCAGGTGCAGGACAGCCTGGTCGATGGTGACGACGGCAGTGGCAGCGGCGTCGCCATCGACCTCGACGACAGCCCGCTGACCCTGCTGGCCTGCACCGTGCTTGGCAGCACCGGGGCCGGTCGGCTGGAAGCCACCAACAGCCTGTTCACCGCACCGGTCACCATCGCCCGCCGGCAGGAGGGCTGCGTCCGCTGCTGCTACCTGCCGTTTGCGTCCCGGACCCCGCGCCGCCACCGCTGCCAGCCCGACCTCGTGCGCACCGACCGGTCCGATGCCGACGCCCGGCGCGAGGACATGCGGGTGACGCCAGCCTTTGTCAGTGTCCGTTTCGGCACACCGGGCCACGGCCAGTTGACACGCGGCACGGCACTGGAAATCCGCACCGGCGCCGACAACGGGGCCGAAATGGGCGTCTGGAACCTGCTCCAGCAAGCCCAGCGCGAGGCCAATCTGGCGCTGGTGCTGGACGAATACCTGCGCTTCGGCCTGGAAGCGACCGCCCTCTTCGTCAATTGAGTCCATTGAATCCATTGAGTCCACGGGAGACCCCCATGAAAGCCGACCTCAGCCGCACGACCTTCGACCAGGCCCGCCGCTACCGCAGCGTGCGGATGCAGCAGGGTCGCGTGCAACTCGACGCCGATTTCAACGAGCAGCAGGACATCCTCAACCACCGCATCGAAATCGAGACGCTCGACAGCCTGGGGCCGGTGGCCGTGCCGATCCACAGCGCTGGGTTCAAGCTGACCCCGACCCCGGCCGGCACCGACCTGGACATCTCGGCCGGGCGTCTCTATGTCGAGGGCCTGCTCTGCGAAAACCCCACACCGACCACCCTCGCCCACCAGCCGGACCTGCCCGAGGGCATCCCGTCGGTGCCACCCACCGAGGGCACCTACCTCGCCTACCTGGAAACCTGGCAGCGCCACCTGACACCGCTCGACCTGCCAGTGGACGACACCAGCATGCGCGAAGTGGCACTCGGCGGCCCCGACACCTGCACCCGCGAGAAGACGGTCTGGCAGGTCAAGCGGTTGCGTGTCGGTGAACTCGGCGCCCCGCTGACCTGCCTGTCCACCCCGGATGCCTGGACGGTCCTCACCACACCGCCCGACGGCCGGCTCGCGGCCCGCGCCGAAGCCAGCCTGCCGCCCAAGACCCCGTGCCAGTTGCCACCGGAGGCCGGTTACCGCCGTCTGGAAAACCACCTGTACCGGGTCGAGGTCCACGACGATGGCACCGTGACCGGCCAGGCGCTGTACAAGTGGTCACGCGACAACGGCAGCATCCTCAGCCGCGTCACCCGCTGGTTGAATGGCCCGCTCGCCGACGAATTCGAGGTCGCCAGCCTGGGCCGCGACGACGTGCTGGCGATCACCGCCGACTGCTGGGTCGAGTTCACCGACGACACGCACGAACTGCTGGGCCGGCCCGGGCCGCTGGTGCAGGTCCGCAGCACCCAAGGCCATGCCGTCACCCTCGACCTCACGACCCGGATCGGCCATGACCTGGACGCCTCGTGGTTCCCGAGCAACCCGCGGGTTCGCCGCTGGGATGGCGTGGGCAAGCTCACGCCGGTCGCCATCACCGACACGGCGGCGGGCTGGCAGGAAATGGCGCAGGACGGCATCGAGCTGAAATTCGCCCCTGGCCGGTACCGCACCGGTGACCACTGGCTGATCCCCGCCCGCACCGCGACTGCCAATATTGAATGGCCCCAGGACAACGGCCAGGCCGCCTTCCTGCCACCGGCTGGCGTGCTGCGCGCTTTTGCCCGGCTGGCGCTGCTCGAATTCAGGGCCGGCGCCTGGAAGACCCTCGGCGATTGCCGCCCACTCTTCCCCAGCCTCGGCGAGCTGACCCAGCTCCACTACGGCGGCGGCGACGGCCAGAGCGTCAAGCCCCATTCGCCATCCAACGCCCCGGCGTTCGTGGCCCTGCCCAGCAAGCTGCAGGTGGGCGTCGCCAATGGACAGTTTCCAGTCGCGGGCGCCCATGTGCGCTTCACCGCGCTGCAAGGACGGTTCGAGAACGGCAGCGCGGTGCAGGACGTCGAGACCCAGCCTGACGGGACCGCCAGCGTCACCTGGTCGCTGGTCAGCAACCCCGCTCAGCCGGTCCAGCACGCCAGGGCCGAGTTGCTGGTGGCCGGCCAGGTCATGCCGGGCCGCTACCTGCCGGTGGATTTCAGCGCCCAGTTGGCACTCGCCAGCGGCATCGCCTACGACCCGAGCGGCTGCGCTGACCTGCTGGCGGTGAACGCCTACACGGTGCAGAAAGCCATCGACGCGCTGTGCCAGCGCACCCATGGCGGCAGTTGCTGTGTCACCGTCGGCAAGGGCGGTGACCACGAGACGCTGGACACCGCCTTGCGCACCCTGCTCAAGCGGGGGCTGCGCGACCTCTGTCTCTGCCTGCTGCCGGGCGACCATGTGCTGAAAGACAGCCTCGGTCTGGAAGGCAGTCCAGACCACCATGTGCTGATCCATGGCGCAGGGCCGGGCAGCCGCCTGAACCTCAATGGACAGGACTTTGCCTTCGGCACGTTCGGCGCCCTGACCCTCCAGGACTTCACCATCACCTCCCGAGGCGATCCGCGCAGCCTGATTTTCCAGAAGATTGGTGACCTGCGCCTGAGCCGGATGGACATCGCGGGGAGCAGCGTGATGGGAACCAGCCTGCTCCGTGTTGGCGGCTGTCAGCGCCTGCTGATCGAAGGCAGTCGCCTGCTGACCAGCGCGATCAAGGACAACACCCCGGCCTTTGCGCTGGCCCTGGCAGACATCGATGACGCCAGCCTGATCGACAACCGGCTGACCGGCCAGATCACGTTGTTCGGTGAAAGCGACAGCCTGCCCGACCTCAACATGGACCGACTGGGCCGCCTCAGCGGAGCGCTCAAGACGGGCAAGGTGACCATGAAACCCAGCGGTGACCGCCTGGTGCTGGAGCGCAATGAGCTGCAAGGCATGCTGATGAACGGCAAGGCCATCAGCGGCGCCATCATCGACGCCCAGGGCAGCTTGCCGGTCTGGCGCCACCTGCAGGTCACGAACAATCGCCTCCACGGCATGCAGAACCACTACCCCGGTGTCAATTGCGCGTTCAACGGCAACGCACTGGAGCCGGAGTCGATCAGCAGTGGTGACATCGGCGTGCTGTTCGCCAGCCAAGCCAAGGCCATCGGCAATTTCGCGCACGGCGAGTTCCGCATGTTCGTGGTCGGAGCAACCCCGGAGACCTTTGGTAATGGGGGATTGACGGTTATGGCCGTGTAATGACCTTCGCATCATCGCCCTGCGTGATCCGTACCGGGGCGAGAGCGTCAAGGCGTGCATCGTCCCTCGCGCCGACCATGCCGATTGCGTCACCCGGCTTTGTTGCACAACCCTGACCAGCGAGCTGGTGGTTGTGCGGTGAAGTAGGCTGACAGGATGAGCAAGCCAGCCAAGCAGAAGTACAAGACGAAGAACTGGGCCCCCTACACGAAGGCGTTGAGGGCGAGGGGCTCGCTGACGATGTGGCTGGACCGGGACATGGCGTGGCAGGGTGCGCCGGCCAGCGGCAAGCCGGGGCGACCGGCGACGTACAGCGACGCGGCGGTGCAGTGCTGCCTGAAGATGAAGGTGCTGTTCGGGCTGCCGCTGCGCCAGACGCAGGGGTTCGTGCAGAGCGTGCTGGGTCTGTCAGGACTGGGCTGGCAGGCGCCGGACTACAGCACGATGAGTCGGCGCGAGAAGCGCCTGACTGACGGTGGAGATTGCAGCGCGGCCGAGCCGAGGCGGACTGCACCTGCTGGTGGACTCGACCGGGATCAAGATGCTGGGCGAGGGTGAGTGGAAGACCCGCAAGCACGGGGCGGAGTACCGCAGGCAGTGGTGCAAGGTCCACTTGGGTATTGACGCCGAAACCCTGGAGATTCGGGCCATCGAGGTAACGGACAACAGCGTGGGGGACGCACCGATGCTGCCGGAGTTGCTGATTCAGATTCCGGCCGAAGAGGGGGGTGCTGTCGGTGAGCGGGGACGGGGCGTATGACACGCAGGGCTGCCACGACGCGATCGCCAGGCGAGGGGCAGAGGCGATCATCCCGACGCGCAAGAATGCCAAGCCGTGGAAGGCCAGGAGGCCAGGGGCAGCAGCGCGCAACGAGACGCTGCGGGCGACGAATCGGCTGGGCCGGGCGATCCGGAAGAAGTGGAGTGGCTACCACCGAGAGCATGAGGATTTGTGGGGTCTCAAGCAGCAGCCCATGCCGCCTCGTGCGCATCATCTCCGCCATCTTGGCCAGCCCCAGGTTGATCGCGTCGGCGAGGATTGTCGTCATCAGCAGGGCGTGGTCCGCTGCCACCTCGCCGGTCTTCAGGTGCGTGAAGTGCTCGGAGAAGCCCGTCCACGCGTCCACCTCCAGCAGCAAGTCGGTGATCTTGATGCGCGGCAGCAACCCGGCCACCTGATCGATCAGCGCCTGGGCCGTGTCGGGAACCACGGTCTGTTGCGGCGTGATCTTCAGCCCCGCTGCCGTGATGAGCGCGTCCGGCAGGGCCTTGGTGCCGGCCAGGCGATTGACGGTGGCGAGTTGCTCGTCGAGCAGCGACAGCCGCTCGCGCAGGTAGGTGTCGCAGTCGGTGGCCACGCTCAGCCGCAGTGCATCGGTCTGTCGCTGGACGGTGAATGCCTGCGTGGGTACCAGATAGGTGTCGAAGTCCTTGAACTGGCGTGACCCCTGCACCCAGATGTCCCCCGAACGCAGCGCGTTCTTCAGCTCCGACAGCGCACACAACTCGTACTGGCGCCGGTCGAGCCCGGTGTCGCTCACCACGAGTTTCTCCCAGCGCCGCTTGATGAACCCGGTCGGTGCGTCGGCCGGCAGCTTGCGCGAGCCGGTGGCGTTCATGACACGCAGCACCTTCAGCGCATCGAGCAGCACGGTGGCCGCCGGTGCCGCCCGCAAGCTCAGCACCTCCAGGAAGGCGGGGGCATATCGGCGCAAGGCGCTGTAGCCTGCATCGATGAGGTGCAGGAAGTCGAAGTCACCCGGGCGGGCGAGCTGCTGCGCCTCGCTGACGCTGGCGGTGAAGTCTGCCCAGGGCAGAACCGCCTCGATCGCCGCGAAGGCATCGCCGCCCTGGTTCCTGGCCTCCAGCAGGGCCTGGCCGATGCGACCGTACAGCCGGACCTTGTCGTTGATGGCCTTGCCCGAAGCCTGGAACTGCTGCTGGTGCTTGTTCCTGGCGGCGCTGAACAGCCGGCCCAGGATGCGGTCGTGCAGGTCGATGATCTCGTCGGTGACGGTGGCCATGCCCTCGATGGACAGGGCCACCAGGGTGGCGTGACGGCGCTGCGGCTCGAACTTGGCCAGATCGGCCGGCGTCATCTGGGCCCCTTCACGGGCGATCTTGAGCAGACGGTTCTGGTGGACCGTGCGCTCAAGGCCAGTGGGAAGGTCCAAGGCCTGCCAGGCCTTGAGCCGCTCGATGTGTTCGAGCATGTGGCGGGAGTTCGGTCGGATGGGTGACTGACGCAGCCATGCCAGCCACGTCAGCAAGCTGCCCTCCTTGCGCTTGAGCAGGGCGTCCAGGCGGTCGCGATGAACGCTTGACAGGGATGCGGTCAAGGTCACGTAGAGGCGCCGGTTGGCCCGCGTGATCGCCTCGGCGCAGATGCGCTCGATCACGGGCAGTGCAGGCAACAGCACGCGCTGGTCCCGCAACGCGGCCATCAGCGCCGAGGCAAGGACGATGCCCTTGTCGGTCTGCCAGGCCAGATCGTCCAGACCATGCACGGCGGGTCGGTAGTGGTGCATCGTGGTGAACGACTGGAAACCGAACAGGGCTTGCAACTCGACCAGGTGCTCACGGCGTGTCTGTTCGCGCTGACCGTAGTCGTCCCAGCGCTGCATGGACACCTCGATCTGGGCGGCCACCATCTCCAGCAACGGCCCGGCCGGTCGTTCATCGACACCCAGAACCCGACCAGGAAATCGCAGGTAGCAAAGCTGAACAGCAAAGCCCAACTGGTTGGCCGGTCCGCGATGCTGTCGAATGATCGACAGATCGGCGTCGTCCAGCGTGTAAAGCCGGATCAGCTCGTCCTTGGCCTCGGGCAAGCCCAGCAAGCCCTCACGCTCGGCAGCCGACAGAATGGAGCGACGAGGCATGGGGACTACCGGACAGGGAAGAACGGGGGATGCGCAAACGTTCGTTTGTGCATCACGGGCAGGAATCCCGGCGGCGCCTGCTGCAAAAATGTATTGCCAAACCAAATCGATCGGCAACAGGTTTGTGCGGATGCACAAGACCAGGAGAACCCCATGCGCATCGGCTACGCCCGCGTCTCTACCCAGGAACAAGACAACGCCGCACAGATCGCAGCGCTGCGTGCCGCAGGCTGCGGCCGCATCTTCGAAGAGAAGGTCTCGGCCGGGCGATGGGACCGTCCGGAACTGCGCCGCCTGCTCGATCAGCTACGCGAAGGCGACGTGCTGGTGGTCTGGAAGCTCGACCGGCTGTCACGTTCGCTCAAGGAGATGTTGAGTCTGCTGGAGAAGGTTCAATTGGCCGGTGCCGGGTTCCTCAGCCTGACCGAGGTCGTCGACACCACCACGGCAGCGGGCCGGATGATGATGCAGATGGTGGGCGCCTTCGCCGAGTTCGAGCGCGCCATGCTGCGCGAGCGCACGCGCAGTGGGCTGATGGCGGCGCGTCAGGAGGGACGCATCGGTGGGCGCCGGCCCAAGCTGACGGCTCGACAGCAGCAGGAGGTCGTTCGCCTGGTGGGCTCCGGTGAACAAACGGCAGCCGACGCCGCCCGGTTGTTCAATGTTCACCCCTCCACCATTGCCCGGCTGCTGGCCAAGGTCAGGCTGGGTTCGCAGGCTTAGCGTACGATTTTTTCCGTTTTCTGCGGCGGCCCGTTCTTGCCGCTCGCGTGTTCCTGGTAGATAGGTTCACAGCCGTGAGCCTTGAGTGCGTCGATCTGGAGATCGAGGATCTGATCATCCGTCGATACTCGGGCGTAGCCGATATGCATAGTTGGTTGAGGTTATAGAGATGGGGAACGGACTCTTGGTCAGGCCCATCCCATTACACACAAGTCCCCATCTCCTTGGCGAAGCGCGCGCCCCGCACGAAGGTGTTGATCTCCCGCATGCCCAGCCAAAGGGTCTTCGCCCCGGGCTCCCCATCACCCTTGCGCGCCAG
>OFSF01000629.1_pt1 | contig 13406 bp, 12 predicted proteins | sample 1543271 | NCBI WGS metagenome assembly OFSF01 (sample SAMN07774227, study PRJEB24372) | wastewater metagenome | isolation source: Exp Tend VB 100WW | collected 2016-02
TGAAGCAGCTAGATAAACATCTTCGCCTTCATCATTGGCAATAAAACCAAAACCCTTTTCTAGGGAGAACCATTTAACGCGTCCTGTAGGCATGGGGAGGGCTCCTTGATTATTTCGTGTGTTCGTTTAGCCGCGGGGGTTGCGGTCAGGGCTTTAGTTTATCACCAGGTCAGTGAAGGTCGCTTCCGAGTGAGCGCCGCATCCATGATCAACAGAGACCACGCGAGCATCATTGGGAGAAATTGCATTTGCACACACGCCAAAGGTTGCGCGTAGTGAGCCTGCGATTGGAAGAAAGAATCCGCATGAGTGACATGGCTTAGGAGCAGCTTGTGCCAATGGTGCCTGTGGTCCACGGTCCCCGTCATACCAACGCTTAGCGGCTTGATCGCGACCTTCAATAGACATTACTCGTGCACGACCAAAACCTAATTCAACTGCCATTGCAGTATCTAAATCTTCATCTTGTGGCAACGCTGATTGTCCAGGAACTAAACGAGCATCATCTAGTGAACTTGGAACGATGTCACCAACGCCAACATCACCCGGCAAAATGCGATCGCGATATGGAATCCACTCTGGTGCAAGAAGTGCATCTGGTCCAGGAAGAACAACTAGATCACAAACTGTTGGTGTTGCATCTGCATCAACTTTTGCAATGGTGACGCACCAACGCCAGCCTTTATAACCAGCTAGGTTTGCATTAAAAAGATATGTGGCAACGCGGTTCTCATCATCAAACTCAACGCTAATAAATGAACCAACATGATCACGCTTTTCTGCGTGTTCATAGATTGCAGTGTGGGCAAGATTTTTTGCATCAAAAGGAGCAGGCGCATTTGATGCAACCTTCTTTGATGTCTCCTTTGGCGCTTTTTTCACCAATGATTTCTTTGCCATGTGTATAGGGTAAAGCAGAACGCCGCCCTCGCGTTAATCGAGGACGGCGTTACGCTTAATTTGTGGGCTTTAGAAGTCCATATCTCCGCCACCTTGTGGCATTGGTGCTGGATTCTTTTCTGGCTTATCTGCAATCACTGCTTCAGTTGTGATGAACAGGGCTGCGATAGATGCAGCGTTCTGTAGCGCAGAACGTGTGACCTTAGCTGGATCAATAATTCCAGATTTGATCATGTCCACATATTCACCAGTTGCAGCGTTGAGACCTTGTCCTGCTGGAAGATTACGAACCTTCTCAACAACAACTCCGCCTTCAAGTCCTGCGTTGATTGCGATTTGCTTGAGTGGAGCTTCGATTGCGAATTCAACAATCTTTGCACCAGTTGCTTCATCACCAGTTAAACCAGTTAACTTCTTAAATGCTGCTGTTGCTGCTTGGAGAAGTGCAACGCCACCACCGGCAACGATTCCTTCTTCAACTGCAGCCTTTGCATTGCGAACTGCATCTTCAATGCGGTGCTTGCGCTCCTTGAGTTCAACCTCAGTTGCAGCTCCAGCCTTGATAACAGCCACGCCACCAGCAAGCTTTGCAAGACGCTCTTGCAACTTCTCGCGGTCATAATCTGAATCGCTCTTCTCAATCTCTGAACGGATCTGTGTGACGCGGCCCTTAATTTGTGCCTCATCGCCAGCGCCTTCAACGATTGTTGTCTCATCCTTGCTGATAACAACCTTGCGAGCGCGACCCAATAGTTCAAGTCCTGCTTGATCTAGCTTGAGACCAACTTCTTCAGAGATAACAGTTGCACCTGTAAGAATTGCAATGTCTTGAAGCATCGCCTTGCGACGATCTCCAAAGCCAGGTGCCTTGACTGCTGCTGAGCGGAAAGTTCCACGGATCTTGTTCACAACAAGTGTTGCCAGCGCTTCGCCTTCAACATCTTCAGCGATGATTGCAAGTGGCTTACCTGATTGCATAACCTTTTCAAGAACTGGCACGAGATCTTTAATATTTGCAATCTTTGAGTTCACGATCAATACGTAAGCATCTTCTAGAACTGCTTCCATGCGATCCTGGTCAGTTACAAAGTAAGGAGAGATATAACCCTTATCAAAGCGCATACCCTCAGTGAGCTCTAGCTCTAAACCAAAAGTATTTGACTCTTCAACAGTGATAACGCCTTCTTTGCCAACCTTGTCCATCGCTTCAGCAATCATCTCGCCGATAGTTGCATCTGCTGCAGAGATAGATGCTGTTGCTGCGATCTGTTCCTTTGAATCAACGGCTTTAGCCATAGACAAAAGCTCAGCAACAATCTCTGTCACTGCCTTTTCCATACCGCGCTTAAGGGCCATTGGGTTTGATCCGGCAGCCACGTTGCGAAGTCCTTCACGCACTAGGGCCTGGGCCAAAACTGTTGCGGTAGTTGTTCCATCGCCTGCGACATCATCTGTCTTCTTAGCAACTTCCTTAACTAGCTCTGCGCCAATCTTTTCCCATGGATCATCTAGATCAATTTCTTTAGCGATGGAAACACCATCGTTAGTAATAGTTGGGGCGCCCCACTTCTTCTCAAGGACAACGTTTCGTCCACGAGGTCCAAGGGTTACTTTGACCGCATCGGCCAAGATATTCATTCCGCGCTCTAATCCGCGGCGGGCTTCTTCATTAAAGGCAATCTGCTTTGCCATGAGTTGTGCTCACTTTCATGTAATCGTTCGTTAGCGGGGGCTTTATCACTCGCACCCCGAGAGTGCTAACGCCAAATCTACGGGAGTTATTTCCCAGGCGCAAAACGGGTGGGTGAGGGCTTAGTGGGCGATGCGGGTGTTCATGCGGGCCTCGCGCAGGCGGCGTAGGCGCTTCACGAGCATGGGAGAGGCAGCTAGAGCATCATCACGATCGATTAAGTCATTAAGAAGTTGGTAGTAGCGGGCAGCCGATAGGTCAAATAGCTCCTTTATTGCCGCCTCTTTTGCCCCTGCATAGCGCCACCAGCTCGCTTCGAAATCCAGGATGCGGAGTTCAAGCTCGCTTAGACCTGCGGGCATGGCGGACTCTTCTTGCGCGGACATAGGAGAAATCGTATCGGGTGAGCGCGAAAAATGTGGGATTTAAAGGGTGGAGAGAATCAATTTAATATCGCTGATTTTCGTCCATGGATTAACGATTGCAAATCGCAAAATTGCCTGGCCATTGTGAGATGAAGGTGGAATAAAACCGATTTGGTCAGAGAGTAATTTGTCAGACCAGCTTTGATAATCACTTGCCGACCAACCTTTGCGTGTAAAGGCAACGATTGAAAGTTCTGGTTCACACACTAACTCTAAATCTGGATGTGCTTTTACTAATTCGGCAGCTTGATGAGCAACTGTTAATGATTGCTCCATTGCTTCGGTATATGCATCAGTGCCATAGGCAGCAAGTGAGAACCAAAATGGTAATCCTCGCGTGCGACGAGTTAGTTGAATTGCATAATCAGATGGGGAGAATGCCCCATCTTTTAATGTGTCTAAATAAGAAGCATGTTGTGAGTGAACTTGGCGGGCAAGTTCGGGTTCGCGATAAATAAGTGCGCAGGCATCATATGGAGCAAACAACCATTTGTGTGGATCAACGATGAGTGAATCAGCAGCCTCTACCCCATCAAAATGTGATCGCACAGATGGAGCACAGAGTGCAGCCAATCCATAAGCCCCATCAACATGAAACCAAATCCCCCGCTCATGTGCTGCGCTGCCAATGCCTTTGAGGTCATCGATGATTCCAAGATTTGTTGTGCCAGCAGTTGCAACTACTGCAAACACCCTGTGTGTGGTTGTTAAATGCAGATGATCAATGGCGTGGGCAACGGCATCTCCCATTAACTTTCCATTAGCTGCAACTGGCACCTTTAAAACATCAACATCCATCACATTTGCAGCGCTAACAATGGATGAATGTGCTTCTTCACTACAAGCAATCACCCAACGAGAAGCACCTGGGTGATTTTTACGGCCCTGCGCACGTGCCACAACTAAGGCTGAAAGATTTCCAATCGTTCCGCCCTGCACAAAAACTCCACCGGATTGCTCTGGCAACTTCGCTAAATCAGAAATCCAACGCAGGGCTTGATTTTCAGCAAATACCGCCCCTGCTCCTTCTTGCCAAGAACCGCCATAGAGCGCACTTGCTCCCACTACTAAATCAAAAAGGTTTGCATACTCACTAGGAGCAGATGGAATAAAAGCTAAATTGCGTGGGTGATCTGTTGAAATACAGGCTTTGGCTAAGACTGATGTGAAAACTTCTAGGGCCTCATGTCCACCCAGACCACGAGCAGTAATGGTGTTTCCTACTTCGGCAAATAAATCCTCTGCAGTGCGAGGACCATCAAGTGGTGGATCGTTCTTTAAACGATCAAGGCTATATGCCAAAACTTCAGCAGCTAGGGCTTGAACCTCTGGAGTGAACTCATGCACTGCTTCTAGCTTTCTTCACAATGTTTCGCAGCATTGTTGGAAAGACAAAGAGATGGAACGGTGCAACTGCATACCAATACATCTGCCCCCCAAGTCCACGAGGATTAAAAGTTGCCTCTTGAACAATCTTTGTCTTGCCATTAACTGTTGTCACTGTGAACTCTAACCATGCTTTGCCAGGTAAAACCATTTCAGCATAAAGTTTTAATCGCACGCCCGGTTCTAACTCGTCCACTCTCCAGAAATCCAGACTCTCACCCACGCGCAAGAAATCAGGATCTCTGCGACCGCGACGTAATCCCACTCCGCCAAAGAGGAATCGATCTAAAACTCCACGTGCCCACCATAAGAAATCTGAACCAAACCAGCCGTTGTCACCGCCGATTCGCTCTATTTGTCGCCACACTTTTTCTGCAGGAACATCTGTAAGGGTTTCTCTGCGATCACGCAAAACCATTTCACCTGCCCACTCAGGATCTCCTTGGGCTTTTTGCCAGGGTGCTATTGGCATCGCCGCATCTGACCAACGTGTTTCAACACCATGAGTTGTAATCTTTGAAAGCGCTAGAGAGATAGCGTTTTCAACATCAGTGAGACCCTCTGCAGGCTTTGGAACTAATGCATCAATAGATTTCGCGGGATCTGCAACGACTTCACTAATCAGTGATCCTACTAATGGCCGGGCAAGGGCCGTTGGAACAGGTGTAACTAAACCGATCCATAAACTTGAAAGCCCAGGTGTTAACACAGGAATTTTAATAATCCAGCGCTTTTTTAATCCTGATAATTTGGCAAACTTTTGCATCATGTCTGCATAAGAAAGGACCTATGGGCCACCGATATCAAATACTCGATTAACGGGTGTCTCTAACTTTGCAACTGCTTTTAAGTAATACAGCACATCGCGAATAGCTATTGGGTGAGTCTTATTCATCACCCATTTTGGGGTAGTCATAACAGGTAAGCGGTGAGTCAAATGGCGCAACATTTCAAAGCTTGCAGAGCCAGAACCGATGATGATTCCGGCACGCAGCTCTAGAACTGGAACAGAAGTAGTTGCTAATGATTTTCCAGTCATTGCCCGTGATGCAAGGTGCTTACTAATGTTGACATCGTTAGCGATTCCACCTAAATAGATAATCTGTGAGACTCCAGCGCGCTGGGCTGCTTGAGCAAAGTTTTTCGCCATCTGGCTTTCAATCTCATCAAAGTTGGGCCCTAAGTTGATTGAGTGCAAAAGGTAGAAAGCTGTGTGGACACCACTTAATGCCCGGTCCATGTCAACCATGTTTTCAGCACTGCCCTCACAAATATCTACTTGCGTAGCCCACGGTTGGCCAAGGATCTTGTATTTATCTCGCACTAAAATTCGAACATCGCTACTTTCATCAACTAACGCGCGCACTAAACGGCCACCCACGTAGCCAGATGCACCTGTGACAAGGTACTTGCGGCTTTGATTGGGCACGGACATGTTGTGAAGCCTAGACTTACTCCATGGAAAAGACATCTCAGAAGCCTCGGGTTGTAATACTCGGGGCCGGCTTTGGTGGACTCACCGCTGCCCGAGCCATGGCAGATACTGCCCATGTCACCGTGGTTGATCGCCACAACTTCCAAACCTTTTTACCGCTGCTCTATCAGGTCTCCACGGCAGGTCTTGCAGCAGATCACGTTGCTCACCCCATTAGAGGCGCTTTACGAAAAACTGGAGTTCAGTTTCGAATGGGCTCTCCTATTTCTGTGGATCATAAGAACAAGACAATTAAGTTAGATAGCAGTGAAGTTTTAGAGTTCGATCAACTAGTTGTTGCACTTGGCTCTGTGACTGCAGATTTTGGAATCCCAGGGGTCACAGAACATGCTCTTGGAATGAAAAGTGTGAGCGAAGCTTTGTTGATTCGCGCAGAGGTGATGCGTCGTTTTGAAGATCTCTGCCGTTTTGAAGATGACACAATCTTTTCAATTTGTGTCGTTGGTGGTGGGCCAACCGGCGTCGAGATGGCTGGCGCCTTTGCTGAATTAGTTCGCGGCCCTCTTAAAAATGATCAAGCTCATGCGGCATCACACATGCGAATCAGTTTGATTGAAGCTGGACCTCGTGTTCTGCCTATGTTTTCAGAGAAATTATCTGCACGTGCCAAAAAAGATTTAGAAAAGCTTGGCGTGAATGTTCTAGTAAATACTGCAGTGGCAGAGATAAAACCACGGTCGATTATTACAAAGAATGGTGAATCAATTCCTTCAGAGATAACTATTTGGGCAGCTGGCGTTAAAGGTGAGCCTGCCAGCGAAAAACTCAATCTTCCACTCGTAAGCACACGCATTGATGTCGATAACACATTGCAGGTCAAGCATTATCCAGGCATCTTTGCTATCGGAGATGTCGCAGGTTTTGTTGGAAAGGATGGACGTTTTCTTCCCATGGTTGCACCTGTTGCCATGCAGCAAGGAAGATTCATCGCAAAGCAGATAAAGCGCTTAGCTAACGGACAAGCATTAGAAGATTTCAAATATATAGATAAAGGATCAATGGCCACCATCGGGCGACACAAAGCAGTCGTTGAAGTGAAGAGTTTTCGAATGGCTGGAATTCCAGCCTGGTATGCCTGGTTATGGTTGCACTTGTTCTATTTGGTAGGCGGTCGCAACAAGATTGGCACAATGGCCGACTGGACCTGGAACTACTTAACTTTTGATCGCGGTAATCGTCACATTATGGATTCCTTGTAGTGCCTGAGTATATAAATCTGCGAAATCATCCGGTCTATAACTATGAGTGGGATAACGATGGCGAGGCCGTTGTTTTACTTCATGGAGGCTTGAGTAAGACCTCTGCCTGGGATTACTTAATGGTCCCACCACTTGAAGATGATTTCCATGTATTTGCTTACGATCGCGCTGGACATGGTTTCACCGGTGATCAACCTGGAAGTCTGCACTTTGAATTTCAATGCAAAGAGGCAATTGCATATTTAGAAGATGTCGTGAAAGAGCCTGCTCATCTCATTGGTTATAGCGATGGCGGAATCATTGCCCTCATGGTTGCAATAAAGCGACCTGAGTTAGTGAAATCAATTGTGGCAATTGGGGCTAATTATCATTACAGCGCACCCTTGAGTGATTTTGAAGAGGCTTTTGTTTCAGAGGAAGATCAAGCTGAATACAACTTAATTTCACCTGATGCTCCGCATACTTTGCTGGAAAAAATTAAGCGAATGAATGAGATTTGGAAGACCGAGCCTGATATTTCCCTAAGCAAGATTGCTTCTATCCAATGCCCTGTTTTAGTTATGGCAGGAGATGACGATGTGATTGCGCACGATCACACAATCTCACTTTATGAGGCTTTACCGCTTGGCCAGTTAGCAATTATCCCTGGAACTTCTCATGGATTAATTAAGGAAAAACCTGCACTAGCTATCGCGGTCATGATGCAGTTTCTAGAAGATCTGAGCTATCCGATTACTCGCGATCCAATTCGACGAACTAACAATCAATCGGAGTGATTTTTCCTGTCGCAACATCATAAATTGCACCACCCACTGACACACCCTTATTGAGTAAACGATAGTTTCGAACCAACTTCACATCTTCAATCAAGGAAGCCTTTTGATCTGCCACGGTCTTAAACTCAAGCTCTGATGTGTCAATGCCGTATTTAGTATCAATCTCACGGTGAATTTCAGCCTCATCCACTTGTGCCATACGGCAGTTGGTGTGAGGCATGATCAGGATTCTCTTAACACCTAACAAATATGTAGCCAAAACCAGAGTACGTAAAACGTCATCAGTCACACGGGCTCCAGCATTGCGCAAAATCTTGGCATCCCCTGATCGCATTCCAACAACTGATAAGGGATTAATGCGTGAATCCATGCATGTGACAATGGCTATGCCCTTTTGGGCCGTACCGGTTAGCCCTGAGTATTTGAATGTCTTGATGTATTCATCATTGGCTGCCAAAGCTTCGGCAAAATCATCATAAGGAAACGTAGACATAATTTCCCCTTCCTAAAACTTACGAGCCCCCCGTCAGGATTGAACTGACGACCTGCGCATTACAAGTGCGCTGCTCTACCACTGAGCTAGAGAGGCCTACGTGCGAACACGTATCGATCTTTCGACCAACGGCAATTATGGCAGTGGAATCCAAAAACTTAAAATCGTGGGTTCAGCCCAGCCTCAACGATAGGTTATGCCGGTGAGATTAGGCGTTCTAGATGTGGGCTCAAATACCATCCATTTACAGGTGATGGATGCACATCTGGGCGCTCGTCCATCCCCAGCCACAAATTTCAAAGTCGAACTACGACTCACTGAATATCTTGATACAACTGGCTCGATTAGTGCCAAAGGCGTTGAACTGCTGCATCAAGCTGTTGCTGATGCTGTGGCACACGCTAATGAAAACCAAACAGATGAGATTTTGGCATTTGCAACCTCGGCTATTCGTGATGCTAAGAATGGTCCAAAGATTATTGAAGATATCAATCAACGCCACCAGATTGACTTACAAATCCTCACTGGCGATGAAGAAGCTCGAATGACTTTCTTGGCTGTGCGCCGCTGGCTCGGTTGGTCTGCTGGAAAACTCTTAGTTCTAGATATTGGTGGCGGCTCACTTGAAATAGCTTTGGGTGTTGATGAGAATCCAGAAGCAACATTATCTTTACCATTAGGTGCTGCGCGATTGACCAGAGATTTCTTGAGTGGTGATCCCTACAATTCAAAAGGAGTTAAGTTTTTGGAGGATTTCGTGAGCAGTAAGTTAGAAGATGAACTTCCTGCAATTCTTCGTGCGCATGATGCCAATCATTTTGTTGCAACGAGCAAGACTTTTAGAACCCTAGCCCGTTTAACTGGACACATGTTTAATGAAAACCCAAAGTATTTGGAGAGTGCAAACCTAAAGGCAATGATTTCAAAGCTTGCAGAGATGAGTGATAAATCTCGGGCAGAACTTCCGGGTGTGTCAAATAGTCGAGCTCAACAAATTGTTGCTGGGGCAATAGTTGCACGGGCAACTATGATGGCATTGGATCTAGATCGTGTGGAAATATGCCCATGGGCGCTGCGTGAAGGTGTTGTGCTGCGCCGCTTAGACTGGCTTAATAATTAAGCTTTGGGTGCTTCAACCCAGTCAATAGCAATGATTTCACCATCTCTGTAATGCAAAACCCATGCCTCACCAGGTTCAAGCTTTTGGTCAAGCTGCTTAAAGTTCTTTTTACCAATTAACTTCTTTAATAGATTAGGCAAAATAGGGTTATGGCTGCAGATAATCACACTTTTACCTTGATCCATTAAATCTTGTGCATAATCAAGTGGCGCTTCTTTATCTTTAGCAAAGCTGTGTTCACTTAAATCAGCAGAGTAAATCGGATTCATATCAAGTGAACGAGCCATCGGATCAATAGTTTCAATGCAACGCTGGGCATCTGAAGAGTGAATCTCTTGAATTCCATATGGTAGATAGAGCGAGAGCATTCGCTTAGATTGAATCTGTCCAAGTTGAGCTAACGGACGATCTCCATCATCTCCATCCCAATCTTCGCGCTTAACCGCTTTAGCGTGGCGCAGAAGAACAAGTGGTGTTGTGCCAGAGTTGAACTCTAGGAAGAAGTCCACGAGTGACTTGTCATCTTCTAGCGTTAATTTCTTCTTGGCATCAGCTGGTGATAGCCAGAGTATTTGGTCAACTTCGTGCAGATCAGTAGTTCCTGTTGGTTCCCCTACGGCTTGAGCTGACCAATACTTAACAATCTTTCTTATGCCATCAACTTCATATGTCACGTCACCAATTTCTGGACCGAATATTGGTGCGTATCCTGTCTCTTCCATTACTTCACGATATGCGCAGCCAATCATGGTTTCATTGGGATCTAATTTTCCCTTTGGTAATGACCAATCGTCATAACGCGGACGATGGATTACTGCTAACTCAAGCTTCTTCTTTCCCACTTGGCGCCAAAGAACTGCGCCAGCGGCGAAAATAACTTCTCTATCTGGGCTCATTTAGCGATCCTTTGAGTAGGTGTGGATAAAGGCTGCGTGCACGTCCAATAAAGCCTCACCTTTATTGCTCTTGCTCACTCGCAGCCAATCTACTCCAGAGAGTTGCCAGCTAGAACTATCTGCGCTCAAACCTAAATCTAGGATTTCTTGCAAACGGTGTTGGTGTTCTTTCTTATCTATGCGCACCAAACTCTCCACGCGGCGATCAAGATTGCGTCCCATCAAGTCGGCACTACCAATCCAATACTCATGATCTCCGGCATTAGTGAAATGGAAGATTCGTGAGTGTTCTAGAAAACGACCAAGAACTGATTTTACAGTAATGGTCTCTGAAATTCCTTTGATGCCTGGCTGAACGGCGCAAATCCCTCGGACTAGTAACTCTATCTTCACACCAGCCTGAGATGCTTCATAGAGTTTTGCAACAAAGCCTTCATCAAGAATTGAATTGAGTTTGAGTTGAATTCCAGATGCCTTGCCAGCTTCATGGTTCTTAATCTCACGATCAATTCGTTCAGTAATTCCAGAACGTAGAGTTGCAGGTGCAACTAGTAAACGTGAATATTTTGATTGAGGAGCAAAGCCGGAGAGTTGATTAAATAGTTTTGTGAGATCTTCAGTTAACTCTGGATCAGCACTGAGAATTCCTAGATCTTCATAGATACGGGCAGTCTTCGGGTTGTAGTTACCTGTGCCTAAGTGACAGTATCGACGCAATCCATTTGCTTCATCGCGGATAACAAGTGAGAGCTTGGCATGTGTCTTTAGACCCATGAGTCCATAAACAACGTGCACACCTGCAGCTTCAAGTTTTCTAGCCCAACGCACGTTTGCTTGTTCATCAAATCGTGCACGAATCTCAATCACTGCAAGTACTTGCTTTCCAGCCTCTGCCGCTTCGATCAGAGCTTCAATAATTGGTGAATCACCTGAGGTTCTATAAAGCGTCTGCTTAATCGCCAAGGTCTGTGGATCTTGGGCAGCATTTTGTAGGAACTGCACCACTGATGAAGTGAAGGATTCATAGGGGTGGTGGAGCAATATCTCACCTTGGCGAATAGCTGCAAAAAACAGGTCTGGATCTTCTTGATCTACTTCAGCAAGTGCTTTGGCAGTTCTTGATCTAAATCGATCAAACTTCAACTCAGGAAAATCAAGATCTGCAATTTTGTTGAGTGAAGTTAAATCAAGGGGTGCAGAAACATGAATCACGTTTTCTGGATTAATCTTTAACTCTTCAGATAGCCGAGTCACCAAATTCTCATCGACTTCACTTTCAATTTCCAAACGCACTGGTGGACCAAATCGGCGACGAGCAAGCTCTTGTTCAATAGATGTCAAAATGTCCTCTGACTCTTCTTCATCTAGATCCATATCCTGATTTCGGGTAATGCGAAATGTGTAGTAATCCTGAATAATCATTCCAGGAAAGAGTTCCTGAAGGTGAATAGCAATCAAATCCTCTAATGATAAGAATCTAGTTGAGCCTGTCTTAGCCGTTGCAATAAAGCGTGGCAAAATCTCCGGCACTTTAACGCGGGCAAAGAACTCTTCTTGTGAAGCTGGGTTCTTAACAATGACACCTAAGTTCAGTGATAAGCCTGAAATATAAGGAAATGGGTGAGAAGGATCAACAGCTAATGGAGTTAATACTGGAAAGATTCTGTCGTGAAATAACTTGGTAACATAGCCGCGCTCAGTTTCATCGAGCTGATCCCAGTGAAGAAATTCGATTCCTTGCTTCTTTAGTAAAGGTTCAATCTCCTTGTGATACACCTTTGACTGACGCTCCATCAAAGCATTTGTGCGAAGAGAAACTTGTTTCATCAACTCCATTGGAGTAATGCCAGCAATATTTGCTGCTGTTACTCCGTTTTCTAACTTACTCATCAAGGTTGCCACACGAACCATAAAGAACTCATCAAGATTTGAAGAGAAAATTGCAAGGAAGCGCACACGCTCTAGAAGAGGCACCGTTGGATCTTCAGCCAACTCCAAGACCCGCTGGTTAAATGAAAGCCAACTAATTTCGCGGTCGGTGATGTGTTGAAGCTTCATAGGGAAATTGTGTCCTTGTTTCGTGAACTCTAAGTGTCCGGACTAAGACTATCAGGCTAATCAAGGGCGATTAGGTGCCAATCTAGGCTCAATGGCAGACTTGCACCCATGATGATGAATTACTGGATGAGCCCAGAAACAACTTCATTAAATCGTCTACCAATGCTTAACATCGAACATCTAGAAAAAATTAATCTCGATGGAACATGGCGCTTTCAACTTCTTCGCTCTCCTCGTGATCCATTAGGTCGCAAGTGGGCATCAATTCCAGTTCCTGGTTTATGGACGATGCAAGAAGAAAGTAATGTGTTTTTCGATAAACCCATCTACACAAACACTCAAATGCCATTTGAAGAACAACCACCTTTTGTTCCAGAAGAAAATCCGCATGGTGTATATGAGCGAGATTTTGATCTACCTGAAGGATGGATGGGCAAGCGCATTGTTTTGCACATTGGTGGTTATGAATCTGTAGCAGTTGTATTCATCAACGGCGTTGAGGTTGGACTTACTAAAGACTCACGTCTTGCAGCTGAATTTGATGTTACAAGCTTTGTTAAGCGCGGCAACAATGTTGTGCGCATTGATGTTACAAAATGGTCTGATGCAACTTTCATTGAGGACCAAGACCAATGGTGGCATGGTGGAATTACTCGTTCAGTAAAACTCTTTGCAACTAACAAGGTTTTCATTGAGCGTTTCTACACAACTGCAGGTCTTGAAAAAGATCGCACCACAGGAACTCTTGATATCCGTGCTCACATCGCCTCAATCGATAACATCTCAACGCACAACTACACCTTGCGTGCATCCATTGAAGAGTTACCAAAAGTTAAAACGGCAAACCTTGAATCAACGCTAAAGACCTTCCAGTCTCCTAAATGGACTGAGCGCGCTGAAGAGTTAAAGGCAAGAAGTGATGAGTATTTCCATGCAAAGTTTTGGCACGGCAATATCCCAGCTGATGC
>OFSF01000630.1_pt1 | contig 13403 bp, 12 predicted proteins | sample 1543271 | NCBI WGS metagenome assembly OFSF01 (sample SAMN07774227, study PRJEB24372) | wastewater metagenome | isolation source: Exp Tend VB 100WW | collected 2016-02
GAAGACGCGACCGATCAGCTCGTTCATGAACCTGGCTCCTGCTTGCACCGCGCGGGGGCTGCGCGGGCTTCACAGGATCAGATACGAACTGCGTTTTGCTGCAACGCGGCACTTTTGTAAGGAAGCGTTTCCGATCAACGTGGCAGGCGGATTTCCGCACGCAGGCCGCCTTCGGGCAGATTGGTGAGGCGTAGCGCGCCGCCTTCCAGGTCGACCAGTCGCACCACGATCGCCAGCCCCAGCCCCAGCCCCAGCGTATCGCGCCGACGCGCGGTATCGAGCCGGACGAACGGCTCCAGCACGCTCTGCAAGGCGTCTTCCGGAATACCCGGCCCGTCATCCTCGACCCGCAAAATTACGTCACGCGCAGTGGCGGAGAGCGCGATCGTCACCACCGATCCGTGGTGCAGGCCGTTCTCGACCAGATTGGTCAGCGCGCGCTTCATACCGAGCGGGCGGAAGCGATGCTCGAGATGCGATGGGCCGACATAATGCACCTCGCGCCCGTGATCCGCAGCATCGTCGGCCAGCGTCGCGCACAATACGGCGAGATCGGCCAGCACGGGTTTTTCGGGGTCATCCTCGCCACCGAGAAAGGCAAGCAGCGATGCGACCATGGCATCCATCTCGGCCACGTCGCCCAAAATTTCGTCGCGGAGCGGCTCGACCGAGACGCCCTCCGCGCGCAACCGCAGCCGCGCCAGCGGGGTGCGGATATCATGCCCCACCGCCGCCAGCGCCTGGGTCCGATCGGCGATCAGTTGCTGGATGCGCGCCTGCATTCGGTTGAACGCGGTGATGACGCGGCGCACCTCGCCCGGCCCCTCCTCGACCAAGGGCCGCGGCTCGGCGGTGCCGAAGCGGTCCGCCGCATCCGCCAATTGCCGCATCGGGCGCAGCGTCCGCCCGATCAGCGCACCGCCAAGCACCATCACGCCGCCCGCGATGGCGAAGGCGATCAGGATGCGACTATACGATTCGTCCAGGCTGTCGATCGGCTCAACCGTGCGGAAGTGCAGCCAGCTCCCATCGGGCAGCGCACTCGCCCCCGCGACATAGGCATCCTCACCGATCGTATCGAGGTGGAGCCGCAAATCGCCCGAGCGCAGCACCGGTTCCCAGCTGAGCACGCGCGCGCGCATCTGGGTAAGCGCGGGGTCGGTCGGCGCGGGCGCGGTGGCGCTCCATGCCATGGTGTAATGCGGGGTCGACAGGCGCCGCGCCATCGCCGGGCGCTCGGCCACTGGCGTATCCATCGTAAGCCGCCGCGCGATCACCAGATGTTCGGCCAGCCGCCGCCCGACATCGTCGCGCACCGAAAACTGGCTGGCGCGCTCGTACAGCACGGCATTCATGGTAAATTCGACGAGCATCGCGAGCAGCAGGATCGCCACGACCCGCCCGATCAGCCCGAGCGAGGGATGCACGAAACGCCTCAAGAACGCTCGACCGTGGTGTTGAACATATAGCCGACCCCGCGCACCGTCACGATCGGCGGCGCGCTGCCCTCGGTCGTCAGCTTGCGGCGCAAGCGGCTGACCAGCACGTCGACGCTGCGATCGGTGCTGTCCCCCATGCGCGTGCGCGACAGTTCGATCAGCCGTTCGCGCGCGATCACGCGGCCGGCATGGTCGAGCAGGCTGACCAGCAGATCGAACTCCGCCCCGGTCAGATCGACCACCGCGCCGCTCGGTGCCTGCAATTCGCGGCGCGGCAAGCTGACCGTCCAGCCGTCGAAGCGGCGCACGCCTTCCTCGCGATCCTGCGTGTCGCGCGGGGCCTCGGTCCGGCGCAGCACGGCGCGGATGCGCGCGGTCAGTTCGCGCGTGCCGAACGGCTTGGCGAGATAATCGTCCGCCCCCAGTTCCAGTCCGACGACACGATCGGTTTCGCTCGCGCGGGCACTGATAAAGATGATCGGCACATTGCTCTTCTGCCGCAAGCGCCGGCACAGCTCGATACCGTCAGTGCCCGGCAACATGATGTCGAGCAGCACCAGATCGACCGGCCCGGCGTCCATCGCCAGCCACATTTCGGGCGCGGAGGCGGCAGGGCGGACGGTATAGCCATGCTCCTGCAACGCCCGCGTGGTCAGCGTGCGTAGCGCGGGGTCGTCCTCGACCAGGACGATAGTGGGGGCAGTCGTCATCGGCGTGGGGTCAGGCAAGGTTTCATGTGTCCGTTTCGGTAGGGACGCGCTTCAGCAGCGTCAACGCACACAGCGGCCCGAGCGATCCTACCCCGATCCCCAGCAACATTTCGTCACACAACAGCCAAGACCCGGCACGATTGCGATCGCACCCACGACATGCCGCCCCCCGGTTGTGCCGGGGAGCGGCCGTCACCTTCACGCCGTGGCGTGGACCTTGGCGACGCTCGGCACCAGCGCGAGACCGATCGGACCTTCCCCGGCATACATCATCGTGCCGTTCAGGTTCGCACCGTCGCCCTTGGCGCTGATCGCGACGACGCCCTGCTTGCCGCGGCAGCCGAGCACCCATTCACCACCCGGATGCCAGGGTGCGTCGTTGCCGCCCCATTGGTTCACCACGCTGTAGGTGTTGGCCATCGTGCGCGTGCCGCGGAAGCCGATCGGACCTTCGCCCTTATAGGTCATCGTACCCGTCAGCGTCTTGCCATTGTCGTGGCTCGACACTTCGAGGCCAACCACTGGCTGGTCCGGCCGACACCCGATCACCCACTGGCCGCCCTGATGCCACGGAGCCCCGCTGCCGCCCCATTGATTGGTGGCGTTGAAGGCGAGACCGGGAGATTTGGTGCCCTTGACGCCGATCGGGCCTTCACCCGCATAGGTCATCGTGCCCGTCACCGTCTGACCGTCCTTGGACGTCAGGTCGAACGCCACCGCATTCTGGCCATCGCGCGCGCCGAGCAGGAACAGGCCCGCATCGTGCCACGGGGCGTCGTTGCCACCCCATTGGTTTTCGGCCTGGTAGCAATTTTCGGTCACGCGCGTTGCGCGCAGGCCGATCGGCCCCTCACCCTGATACGTCATCGTACCGGTGAAGCTCAGTCCGCCATCGCCGGATTGAATATGGAGTGCGGTGGGCAATTGGTCTGCGCGGTTTCCGATGTTGAGCACCCCACCGTCGTGCCACGGTGCGGACGAACCGCCCCACTGATTTTGGATATTGTAGACGGTCATAGTCGACATCCTTTCCTAGGGTTACGGATTAAAACCGATTTTTATCGCTTTTTTAAAAAGGTCACGCGTTAACGCCACGGGCTATGCGATAGCCGTGGGATATCAAATATACTCTATTTGAAGCGGACTGGCCTGCCGATATCACGAGTCGATCAAGCACGTATTAATTACAGCATATTCGTATTTCGCTCAAGTATATTGTCCGATCTATAGGCGATCTTATTGACGGGCTATTGCGTCAGAGCGATGCGACGACGCCGGGCCGCGACCAGTCTCGCCGCCGCTGATTGTCCATTAAATGGTCGGCCCCGCATCCGCGCCGACACCCCCGACTGCGCGATCCTCTCGGGGTACGCTCCCTCTACACATTGGCGTCCCGAACCAAAGATCGGGAAAGTGGACCACGCCACACCCTCGCAAACGGCCACGGCCGTCACGCAATCTAGTGTGTTGGTCATATGGCACACTTCTCGCATGGACTCCGAAGCGGGCGGCGGCAAATCCATGCCCCGGCCGCTTGGAGATCCGCCATGAGCCTGACCGCCCACCTGATCGCACTCGCCGCCGTCGCCGCGTCACCGCACTCTGCGCCACGCCGAAGCACCATCACCGAAACCTACCGGGTAACCTATAAAGCGGACCGAGATGTCTATTGCATTCGCTTCTTCGCCGATGCGTCGCCCGCCGATCCACGCCCGGGCACGCCGCCCGACCCGTGCCGCACCCGCGCCAACTGGGCGAAGGACGGCGTTCACATCGCGGATCCGCAACGCACCGCCGCGCCCCTTTGAGACTGTGCCGGAACGACGGTGCGGCTGGTTCGCCTCGCAAGATCAAACCGCCGCACCGCCCCCAACCTTTGCGTGTCTCGCCAGCCGCAGCGCCGCCAGCGCACCGAAGCACGCCAGTTGCGCCGCCAGCACCGCCAGCGCACCCGACACTTCGCCAAGCGTCGCACCCATCTGGTTGAGCGGCACGAACAGATGGGTCGCGGGCGTCACCGGGATCGTCCACGCCAGCGCCTGCACCCATAACGGCATCGCCACCAGCGGCCAGGCGAAGCCCGACAGGAACACAAACGGGATCGAGGTCGGGATCAGCAACTTCAGCGCATCGTCGCCGTTGCGCACCAGGCTGCCGACCAGCATCCCGAGCGCCGCCACCGTGGCCGCAAACAGCGGCACCACCAACACCAGCGCCGGGATATTCCCGCCATGGGGGATATCCTGCAGCCAGAATACCAGCCCGAAATACAGCCCGCCCGCCAGCGTCCCGATGGTGGCGCAGCCCGCCCACACCCCGGCGAAAGCGCGCGCGCCCGGCACCCAAAGTCCCTTGCGCCGCCGCTCGGCAATCAGCCGCGCCACCGCGAACAGCAGCGTCTGTTCGAGGATGACATTGGCGACCGCTGGAAAGACATAGTCGCGATAGCCTTCGGTGGTGTTGAACAACGGCCGGGTGACGACCGACACGTTCGACAAGGCCTGGATTTGCGGCACCCCGGCAAGGCGCTGCTGCACAGTCGCGGTGATCGCACCGGCGATACTCTTGCCCACCGCCTCGGCGCGCAGCAAATACGCGCCGTTCAGCCACAAGGCGATGCCGGTGCCGGGCCGCGCCTGCATCAGCCCGCTCGCCAGCCCGCGCGGCAGCAGCAACACGCCCTCCACCTTACGCGCCCGCACCAGCGCCGTGGCGGTCGCCATGTCGGGCGCTTCCTCGGCAATCGTTACCTCGGGCGCGGCGTCGAGCTGACCCACGATCGCGCGCGACAGCGCGCTATGATCGGCATCGACCACCACGATCGGCAACCGCTCGACCACCTGATGGGCATAAGGCGCAGGATAGTAAAAGGCGTAGAACAGCACCGAGATCACGGCGACCGCGACCAGATCGCGCGTGCGCAGGATCTCCAGCAGTGCGCCTTCGAAAGCCTGGCGAAAGCTCATGCCGCGCGCCGCATTTGCCGGCGGATCACCAGCAGCGCCGCGCCGCCCGCGACCAGCGGCACCAGCGCCAGCACCGCCGCCTGCCGACCCCAGGTCGCGAGGCTAACCCCGATCGTCTGATCCATCTCCAGCGCCACATAGTGCGTCAGCGGCAGCACGCTGCTCCACACCCGCGCGAACAGAATACCGCCGTTGAGCGGCAACGACGCGCCCGAATAGGCCAGCGCCGATCCAGCATAGATCACACTCGCCGACAGGCTCGTCGCGACTTCGCCCGTCAGCGCGATCAATAGCGCCGACATCGCGGCGGTGGCGGTGAACAGCAGCACTCCGCCAACCGCCACCAAGACGATCTCGCCGCCGAAGCGATACCCCTGCCCCAGCGTCAGCCACAACAGCCACAGGCACAGCCACAGCGTGCCGATCACGACATGCGGCAGGAAACGCCCGACCAGCGCCGCCGCAGGACTGCCGACCCGCCGCGCCCACACGGCCAGCGATCCGTCCTCCAATTCCCGCCCCAGCGATGCCGCCGTCGTCACCGCGATCAGCAGATGCAGCAGCGCCGGGCCGATCAGCAGCCCGAGATACCATTCCAGGCTCGCGCCGGGATTGCCGAGCACGGTCACCTCAACCCCCGGCGGCGGCGCGTGGAGCAAGGCGGCCCCACTCAAACCGGACTGCGCAAGCGCATGACGCGCCAGTTCGGCGGTGACCGCCAATTGCAACCGCGTGGAGGCGAGCGCGCCGGTCGACAGAAACGCCGTCTGGTAGAAGATCTCGACCGAGCGCGGCGCGGCGCGGGCGCGGCCATCACCCAGCCCGGCGGGCAGCACCACCACCGCCACCGCCTGTTCGCGCCGCACCGCCGCGAACGCCTCGGCCAGATCGCTGCCGACACCGGCCACACGCACCGTATCCGACGCCGCGATCGCGCGGATCACCGCGCGCGACACGGCGCTGTGGTCCTGGTCGACGATGCGCACGCCCAGCCCCTGCGGCACGCCCGCAAACAGCATCCCGCCCATGACGAGCAGGAACAGCAACGGCAGCAGCGTTAGCAGCGCCAGATCGAAGCGATCGCGCGCCAAATGCGCCAGCTCGGCCCCTAGCGCGCGGCGCAGCCCGCTCATCGCGGCCAGTCGAACAGCACGCTCATCCCCGGCCGCAGCCCCGGCACGCGCTCGGCCGGGCGCAGCTTCACCGAAAAGGAGCGCACGTCATAGCCGCTCGACTGGCGCGTCGCGCGGATCGTGGCGAATTCGGCCTCGGGCGCGATATAGGCGACGCGGAAACGTACATCGCGGTTGAGCGCGGGGACATGCCCCGTCAGCACCCGCCCCACGGCCAGCCCACCATATTGGCTCTCGCGCACCGTAATCGCGACCCAGGGATGGTCGATATCGGTGACCTGATAGGCCGGCAGGATCGGGCTGACGATCTCGCCCGGTTGCAACAGCTTGCGCGCCACTTCGCCCCCGATCGGCGATACCAGCTTCGTCTCCGCCACCAGCGTCTGCGCGGTCGAAAGGCCCGCCTCGGCGATGCGCACTTGCGCGGCGGCGGCTTGCTTGTCCTCGCTGCGCGTGCCCGCCAGCGCCTTCTCATATTGCAGCCGCGCCGCCTCGGCCGAGCGCATGCTGCTGTCGCGCGCGGCATGCGCCTCGTCACGGCGCTGCGCGGCGATCACGCCCTCGGCATAGAGCGTATCGGCGCGCTTGCTGGAAGTGGCGGCAAGGTTCGCGGCAGCCTGAGCCGATTGCCAGATCGCGCGCAGCGACCCGACATCCTCGCTCCTTGCGCCCGCTTGCGCCACCGCTTGCAACGCCCGCGCCGTATCGAGCGCGCCTTGCGCCTGGCGTTCGGCATTGCCGAGTTCGGGGCTCGACAGCGTCGCCAGCACTTGCCCCGCCGCAACGCGCGCGCCCTCGTCGACCAACAGCCGGTCGACCCGCGCCAGCGTCTTGGTCGCGACATTCACGCTGTCCGCCTCGACCATGCCCTGAATCTGTTCCGGTGCCGGGCGGCTGGCAAGGAACAGCCCGACCGCGACGATCACCGCGACCAGCGCCAGCCCGACATAGAGCAGGATGCGCGCGCGGCGGCTTGGGGCGGGGGTTTCGGATGCGGTATCGGTCATTGCCCGGCTCCATAGACAAGGCGCTGGTCGGCGCGCGCGAGATAGCCGCTAAATTCATCCAGCCGCCCGGACGATGCCAGCAGCCCGGCCAGCGCCAGATCATATTCATACGCCACCGAAATGCGCTGCGCCTCGGCCGCATCCAGCGCCGCCTGCGCCGCGATCACCGGCGTCGCCGTCCCCTCGCCCTCGCGAAACGCGACCGTCTGCACCCGCAGATTCTCGCGCGCGGCGGTGATGCTGCTGTCGAGCAGCACGAACGACCGCCGCGCCGCCTCGACCAGATTGTAGGCGCGCATCGTCGCGCCGGTGGCAGTCTTGCGCGCTTCAGCCGCAGTGTCGGCGGCGGCGGCGGCGGTGGCGCGCGCGGCGTCCTCGCTATGCTTGCGCCCGATATTGGAGAGGATCGTATAGCGCACGCCAACCCCGACCGTCCAATCGGGTTCGATCGGCAAGGCGTTGGATTGGTTGAAATTATATTCGCCAAAGGCATAAGCCTGCGGCAACCGCTGCGAGCGCGCCAGCGCGACCCCCGCATCGGCGACTTGCCGCCCGCCATCGGCGGTGCGCGCCTCCGGCACATTGCCTTCATTGCCCAGGAACGCCTGTGCCGGCGCAAGCGGACGCGTCTGCACGAACAGCGCCGTGGTCGGCGCGACGCCCGTCTCCAGATCGAGCAGCCGCGCCAGATCGTCGCGCGCGCTGGCATAGGACAGATCGGCGCGCTGATAGACGCGCTCGGCGGTGTCGCGCGCCACCTCCACTTCCAGCGTGCGCGCGTGCGGGATCACCCCCGCCGCCTCCAGCTTGCGTGAATCCGACAGCACCGCGTCGAGCGCATCACGGCTGCGCCGCGCGGACTCGAGCAGCCCGGCGGCCGCCTGTTGCCCGAAATAGGCGCGGATCAGGTCGATCCGCGCGAGGTTGAGCGCCTGCGCGCGCCGCCCCTCCGCCATCGCCACCCCGCCTTGCGCCGCGCGCTGGATCGCCGGGATCGCGCCGCCGGTATAGAGCGGCAACGCCCCCTGCACCGTCGGGCGCAGCACATCGTCGCGGAAGCGATAGCTGAGCTGGTCGGGGATCGCGTTGAACAGCCCCGGCAGCGCCTGCGACAGCCGCCCGCTAATGTCGGCGGCGATCTGCTGGTAAGCGGGCGGCACGCTCGCGGGCAGCGCCGCCAGGAACGTCTGCGTGTTGCCCAGCGTCGTCGCCTTGGGGCCGCTCACATCGACCGACAGGCTCTTTTGATATTCGAGATATTGCACCGATGCGGTGACGATCGGCCGGTGCAGCGTGCGCACCGCATCCGCCGCCGCGCGCGCCGCCTCGACACCGTGATCGGCGGCGCTGATGGTGTGCGAGCTGCGATCATAGCGCGCCTGCGCCGCATCGAAGCTGAGCGCGGTCTGCGCGGAAGCACCCGACGCACCAGCCGATATCAGCGCAACCGCGATCGGCCATCGCCCGATTCCTGCCATGCGCCCTGCCCCCGAAGCCATTGGTCGAGGGTAGCGCATACCAACGCGCCAAAGGCGACGCCATGTCTAAAAGCCAAGGCCTTATGTCAGCGCCTCGCCCCGCCCGACCGTCGCGCCCGCTGCGCGCGGATCGCCGCGACCAGCGCGCGGTGGCGGCTGCGCTCCACCCGCACGGAGGCAGCGACGCGCTTGCCCTGCACGATCAGCACCAGCCCGATCAGCGCCAGCCCGGACACCCCCGCGATGCCCAGCGTGAGCTTCTTCAGCCGCTCCTGCATCTGGGCCTGCTCGGCCGCGCGCTCCTGGGTCAGCGTGGTGACGCGGTTCTGCAGCGTGTCCTGGGCCATGCGGTGCTGGGAGAGCAGGTCGCTCAGGTCCTCGACCCGGTTGTGCTCCTGGTCGAGCTGGCGCTGCAGCAAGGCCAGGTCATCGGCCAGCAGCTTCTCGGAATGGTCGCGCGCATCGGTGTCGGCGCGCACGGCGTTGCGCAGCGTCTCCACCTTGACGTTCTGCGCGTCGGCGATGGTCTGCACCCACTCGCAGGCCGTGTCGACGCGGGCCGTGGCCTCCGTCAGCGCCTTCTTGATCTGGGCCTGCAGCTCCTCGCGGGTCTTGCGGCCGTCCTGGGTGGCTTCGGTCACGCGCTGGGTGGTGGCGACCAGGCCATTGCGCACCTCCAGCAACTGGTTCATCACCTGCTGCATCTCACCGCTGTGCACGCCCTGGGCCTGCTGGTACTCGGCCAGCGTGGTGTGCGCCTGCTTGACCTTCTGCTGCAGCGTGCGGGTGGCCGTCTGCTGCGAGCCAAGCGCATCCTGCTGGCGCTGGATCTGCTGCGACTGCACCACCGACAGCACGATCAGCTGCCCGAGCGTCTTTGACAGCGCCGACACCTCCAGATCCGAGTTGTCCGGCCGGTGGTCACCCGCGGCGATCGCCTGCCACAGTGGCTGCAGCGAGTCGTGCATGCCGACCGGCCCGTGGATGCGCTGGAAATCGTCCAGACGCCGGAAGTGGCGCCGGAAGTCGTTGACGATGCCGTCGAAATCCGCGTTCTGCAGGACGTCCTGCGGCACGTTGATTTGCGCGATCTGGCTGATGATTTCGGACATGGTCGGATTCTAGGAAGACTTCCCGCGGATCTTGGACCGATATCACGGGCAGTTCCGACGCCATCTTCGCCTTTGCGCGTCTCAGATCACGAACCCGGAAGCTGAACCACGGCTCACCTCGGTGGTTCACAGCCGTTTCGGCAAATCGCGCCAGGCGATGGCTTGCACGCCCTGGCGTTCGGCGCTGTGCTCACCGCCGTAGACCAGCCAAGGCATGTCGGTCGGCGTGTCGGCCAGAGCCTGCCAGCGCCGCAGGGGGCCGAGCCAGTCGCTGGCGAAGGTCGCGCCCGACTTCAGTTCCATCGCTTGCAGGTGCCCATCCCGTTCCCGCAGCAGATCCACCTCCAGCCCGGCCCCATCGCGCCAGAAATACAGATCAGCGGCCTCGCCTCGATGGAAGGCGTGCTTGACGCATTCGGTGACGACCAGCGTCTCGAAGAGCGCGCCGCGCTGGGCATGGGTGCCCAGCGTCTCGGCGCTGCGGATCCCCAGCAGCCACGCCATCAGCCCGGGATCGAGCAGGTAGAGCTTGGGGGTCTTCACCAGCCGCTTGCCGAAGTTGCGGTGGTAGGGCCGCAGCAGCATGACCAGGTAGCTTGCTTCGAGCACTGTCAGCCATTCGCGCGCGGTGACGTGGGTGATGCCGCAGTCGCTGGCCAGCGCACTGAGGTTGAGCAACTGGCCCGAGCGGGCCGCGCACAAGCGCAGGAACCGCTGGAACAGCGACAGGTCGCGCACCGCCAGCATCTGGCGCACATCGCGTTCGACATAGGTCGCCACGTAGTTCGCGAGCCAGTCGCCCGGGGTCAGATCGCGGTGGTGTAGCGGCGGATACAGCCCGCGCCACAGCACCGCGTCGAGCGAGGTGGGCAGCCGTCCTGCCGCCTCCAGCTCTCCCATCGAGAACGGCAGCAACTGCACCAGCCCGACCCGCCCGGCCAGCGACTGCGTCAGCCCGGACACCAGCCCCGGTTGCTGCGAGCCGGTCAGCACGAAGTCACCCATGCGCTGGCGGGTATCCACCAGCGCCTGCAGGTACGAGAACAGGGCTGGACAGCGCTGGATCTCGTCGAGCACGGCGCCATGGGCGTCGAATCGGGCCAGAAAGCGGCGCGGATCGGCGGTGGCGAACTCGCGCTCGTCCGGGTCTTCCAGCGAGACGTAGGGCTTGTCCGGAAACACCGCACGCGCCAGCGTGGTCTTGCCGGACTGGCGCGGGCCGGTGATCGCGACGATGGGGAAACCGCGGGCGAGGCGGGTGGCGGTATCGGCTGCGGTGCGTGGGATCAGGGCGGCGGGCATGGTCGCCGGATTGTGGCAGGCAAGCCGTGCAGATTGAAGATTGAAACTTCAATCTGCACGGTCCGAATCACAACGCGAAGATCTTCCCCGGATTCATGATGTCCTTCGGATCCAGCGCCCGCTTGATCTCCCGCATCAGCCCGACCGCCGCCGGCCCGGCCTCGTCGAGCAGGAAGCCCATCTTGTGCAGCCCGACGCCGTGCTCGCCGCTGCAGGTGCCTTCCATGCGCAGCGTGCGTTCCACCAGCCGGTGGTTGAGCGCCTCGGCCAGTTCACGTTCAGCGGGCTGCGCGGGGTCGATCAGGTAGCCGAAGTGGAAGTTGCCGTCGCCGACGTGGCCGACGAGGAAGTAGGGCAGGCCGGACGCATCCACATCCGCCACCGACTCGGCGATCAGCTCCGCCAGCCGCGAGATCGGCACGCACGCATCCGTGGACATCGCGCGGCAGCCCGGGCGGCTCTGGATCGCGGCGAAGTAGGCGTGGTGGCGGGCGGTCCACAGCCGGGTGCGCTCTTCCGGGGTCGAGGCCCATTCGAAGGACTCGCCGCCGTGGTCGGCCGCGATCTCCTGCACCGTCTGCGCCTGCTCGGCCACGCTGGCGGCGGTCCCGTGGAACTCCATCAGCAGCATCGGCTGCTCGCGCAGCGTGAGCTTGCTGTGGCGGTTGACCATGCCGACCGTGTTGCCGTCGATCAGCTCGCAGCGTGCGATCGGCACGCCCATCTGGATGACCGCGATCGTCGTCTGCACCGCCGCGTCGATGCTCGGGAAATGGCAGATCGCCGCCGACACCGCCTCGGGCAGCGGGTAGAGCTTGAGCGTGATCTCGGTCATCACGCCCAGCGTGCCCTCGCTGCCGACGAAGAGCCGCGTCAGGTCGTAGCCGGCGCTGGACTTGCGCGCCCGCGTGCCGGTGCGCACCCACTCGCCCTGCGCATTGACCACCCCAAGACCGAGCACGTTCTCGCGCATGGTGCCGTAGCGCACCGCGTTGGTGCCCGAGGCCCGCGTGGCCGCCATGCCGCCGAGCGAGGCGTCCGCGCCCGGGTCAATGGGGAAGAACAGGCCGGTGTGGCGGATCTCGTTGTTGAGCTGCATCCGGGTGACGCCGGCCTGCACGGTGACGGTGAGGTCTTCCGGGTTCAGCCGCAGGATGCGGTTCATGCGCGACAGGTCCAGGCTCAGCCCGCCCTGCACGGCCAGCAGGTGCCCCTCCAGCGAGGAGCCGACGCCGAACGGGATCACCGGCACCGCGTACTGGTCCGCCAGCTTCACCGCGGCCATCACGTCCTCGTTCGACTCGCAGTAGACGACCGCGTCCGGCGGCGGTGCGTCATAGGTGGACTCGTCGCGGCCGTGCTGTTCGCGCACCGCCTGCGCGGTCGAGCAGCGCGCGCCGAAGCGGGCCTGCAGCGCCTGCAGCATCTCGGCCGGCATCGGGCGGGGGGCGATCACGGGGCGCCAGTCGGCGTGGAGCGGGGCGTTCATGGGCGATGTCTCCGGGCTTGTCTACACTGAGGCGATGATGATGCCTGCACCCGCGCTGGTTTCCCTCGTGTCCGGTCTCTATCCGGCGCTGGCCGACAGCCCGCCGCCCGGCTGGGAGCAGGATCTTGCCGCGCTTGGCAACGCGGTCGAGGTGCCTGCGGGCACGGTTCTGTTCGACGAGGGCGCACCGTGCCGCGGCTTCCCGCTGGTGCTGGCCGGCGAGGTGCGGGTCGCGCGGGGCACGCCGCACGGCCGGGCGATCGAGCTGTACCGCGTGCAGCCGGGCGAACTCTGCGTCGTCTCGGCCGCCTGCCTGTTCGGGCAGGCCGTGTTGTCCGCGCATGGCGTGGCGGTGCAGCCGAGCCGCCTGCTGCTGCTGCCCGCGCCGGTCTTCATGCGCTGGAGCGACCACGAACCCTTCCGCCGCCACGTCTTCGCGCTGTTCGCCGCGCGCATGGCCGACCTGATCGCGCTGACCGAGGCGGTGGCGTTCCAGCGGCTCGACCAGCGGCTGGCGGCGGCGTTGCTCGGCCGCGGCGCGGTGCTGCAGGTCACGCACCAGCAGCTCGCCGACGAACTCGGCACCGTGCGCGAGATGGTGACCCGGCTGCTCAAGCGCTTCGAGCAGGCGGGCTGGGTGGCGCTGGGGCGGGAGCGGGTGCAGGTGCTGGATGCGGCTGCCCTGCGTCAGCTGGCCGCTGGTGGGGCCCAGTAGGGGAGGTCCGGTCTGTTGTGTGACTTGGGTCACAGATTGCGGGGGTCCGCAG
>OFSF01000632.1_pt1 | contig 13394 bp, 11 predicted proteins | sample 1543271 | NCBI WGS metagenome assembly OFSF01 (sample SAMN07774227, study PRJEB24372) | wastewater metagenome | isolation source: Exp Tend VB 100WW | collected 2016-02
GCGCCTCGGCGATGCGCGACTCGGCCTGGCGGCGCTGGTCGATGTCCATCAGCGCGAAGGTCATCTCGCGCCCGCCCTGCAGCCCCAGCGTGGCCACCGCGTTGCCGACCACCCAGAAGGTGCGCGCATCCCGCGCCTGGACCCGGCACTCGAACTGCAGCGCCTCGCCGTCGCGCAGCTCGCCGAACAGCTGCACCGTGCGGCGGAAGGGGTGGTCCGCCTCGTCGGTGGCGACGGTGTGCAGCGGATGGCCCATGAAATCACCCAGGTCACCGCTGAACATGCGGCGGGCCGAGCGGTTGAGCCAGGAGATGCGCCCCTGCTCGTCGGCGGTGACGATGCCGACCAGCACCGAGTCGAGCACCGCGCGGGTCCGGTCCGCCTGCTGCCCGAGCACGCTGGCCATGCGCTCGTGCTCGCTGGCCATGCGCGCCAGCTGGGCCTGCTGGGCCTTCAGCCGCGTGATCTCGGACAGCACCACGGTGGCCAGCGGCAGACGGCCGGCCGGCCCGGTGCGGCGGACCGTGGCGGCGTACCAGTGCAGCACACCGTCCTCGTCCTGCACCACCACCTCGGTCTCGTACAGCTCGCCGCGGTCGAGCACGGCGTCGAGCCGGTCGAGCGGCTCCTGCGTGCCGCCCGCCAGCAGGCCGCGCAGGTCGCAGCCGACCGCCGTGCCCGGTGCCAGCCCCAGCATGCGCTCGAAGCGGCTGTTGCACTGCGTCAGCTGGTGGCCCCGCACCGAGGCGATGCCGGCCGGGGAACTCTCCAGGACAGTGGACAAGTCCCCCAGCAGCTGCTCGGCCCGCGCCTGGGCCAGATCGCGCTCGTCCTCGGCCGAGCGGTCTTCCAGCATGCACATGTAGCGGCGGCGTCCGGCCCGGACCTCGTCGCAGCGCAGCAAGGCCCGCACCCAGCGGGTGTGGCCATCGGCATGCGGCAAGGCGCCCTCGCTGCTGACCCAGGCGCCGCCGGGCGGGAGTGGCTGCGCCATGGCACCCCGCTCCCAGTTCAGCAAGGCCCGCAGCGGTGCGGAGGCTTCGCTCAGCTCGACCAGCGCGCCCCCCGCCAGGGCCTCGAAGCCCTGGTTCGCCCGCAGCACCAGTCCGCGGTCATCGAACAGCGCCATGCCCATGGGGCTGAGGTCGAACCACTGGTCCAGTTCGCGGGCGAAGCGCTCGGCCTGCTCGCGGGCCATGTGCTCGGAGGTGGTTTCCTGCAGCACGGTCAGCAGCAGCCGGCGCCCACCGGACAGCCCGCCGCCCGTGGCGTAGCGGGTCGAGCGCACCCAGCGCGGACGCCCTTCGCTGTCGAGCAGCCGCCATTCGCGCAGCGCCGGGCCGACGAACTCGCCGGGTTCGCGTGCCAGGCGCGCACGGTCTTCGCCGATGACACGGCGCTCGTCTTCCGGGCACAGCGCGATGGGGTCGGTGCCGATCAGCGCGTCGCGCGGGCGCCCGGTCAGCGCGACAAACGCGTCGTTGACGTCGAGCAGATGGAAGGTGTCATCCTGCAGCAGGGCGGGAAATGGCGCCGTCCACAGCAGCGCGCGCAGTTCGCGCAGCGGCCGTTCGATCAGCGTCAGCGGGGTGCGCGGCACAGCGGGCGGGCCGCCGTCGGGTGGCAGGCACAGCAGCCACGGCCCGCCGTCCAGCCGCGACAGGCAGGGCGCGGAACCGGCGCTGGCACCCGCGGGAAAGTAGGCCTCGATGCGCCCGCCCGCCAGCACGGCACGCAGCCGGTCCAGCAGCGGCTGGCCCAGCGCGGGGCCCAGGTCGGCGAGGTACATGCCAGGCTCGCACGGCAGGCGGCGCAGCGCGGCCTGGTTGGCGTGGACCAGTCTGGCCGAGTCGTCGAAGACCAGCACGGACTCGACCAGCGCATCCAGCAGGGCATGGGGCAGCTTCATGCTGCCAGTGTACGGAGCGGACCGGGCCGATCGGCGCCCGGTGCCGGTTCTGCGTCAGCCGAGCTGGAAAGCGCTGGCCAGGGCGTGCAGCAATGCGCGGTTCACATGGCGCATCTGGAAGCCGTGCTCGGCCACCTTCTCGCGCACGTCATGGCCGCTGCCGCCTTCCAGCGTGCGCACGAGGTCGAGTGCCGCGTGGTAGGGACCGCGCTCCTCGGCCAGCGCCTGGTAGACGCCATCGGGGACCGGCAAGGTGCCCAGCAGCTCGCTGAACGGGCGCTGGAACATGCGGTCCAGCAGCGAGAACACGCCGCAGATGAACATCTCGTTGCGGAAGTCCGTGCTGCAGGCCTCGCCGGCCAGTGCCTCCATCAACAGGCCGCGGCGCACCGCGGCGTACATCACCGGCCGCTGGTTCTTGTCGTGCCCTGCCGTCACCAGCAGCAGCGAGAGCCAGCGCTTGAGCCGCTGGTAGCCCAGCAGCATCACCGCCTGCGAGAACGAGGTGACCTCGACCGTCAGGCCGAACACCGGCGAGTTGATGTAGCGCATCAGCTTGAAGGCCAGCGCGGGGTCGAACTTGAGCGTGGCCTCCAGCTGCGCCAGCGGCGCCTCCTGGTGGACCTGGTGGATGAGCTGCAGCGTGACCTGCAGATCCGGACGGGTGGCGCCCCCCGGGCGCGGCGCCGTGATCTCGCCCTCGACCGGCCAGCCCAGCACTGCCACGGCGCCCCGCCGGAACGCACCCTCCATCTGCTCGATGGTGTGGACGCCCTCCTGGAAGAAGCCGATCGAGCGCTTCACACCCTCCGGCACCGGCCCGCCATCCAGCCGGCGCTCGTCCGCCAGGTCGATGATGGCGTACTTGAACGCCCCCAGCAGCTCCCGCGGCAGCGGCTGGTCCGGGCGTCCGGACAGCAGCAGCGTGTTGCCATTGCCGGCCAGCTCCAGGATCGCCTCCCGGTGCACCGGGTCGCAGGCCATGAACTTCGGCACCTCGACCATCACGTTCGACGAGGGCTGCACCATCAGCAGATCGGCCAGCAGCCGCTCCAGGCGCACCGACAGCACGACCCGCGGCCCGTCGGCCGGCCAGACCTGGCTGACGGCGGTGAGCAACTCGCCGACCGGCAGCCAGCGGGCGTGCCCGAGCGGAAACACCGACAGCCGGGTGGCCATCACGTTGCGCTGGCTGTCGATGATCGGACAGTAGCTCAGGGCCACCTGACCGAGGATGGGAGCGTCCGGGGACTGCATGGTGGGGGTGGGGTGGGACAAGCGCCGCGTCAGTTGCTGATGTAGTCGAACAGGGAGAGCTTGCGCACCATCGAATACGACTGGAGCGCTGCCTGGTAGGCGGTCTGCTTGTTGGAGAAGTCGGAAATGCCCTCCGCCATGTCCAGGTCCTCGGCTTCGGAGCGCAGCGCCTTGTCGCTGAGCACCCGGTCCTGCGTGCGCTGGTCGAGGCCGTCCAGCCGGTTCAGCGTCTCGCCCGAGCGCGAGCGCACCACCTGCAGATTGCCCAGCACCTGGTCCAGATCGCGCAGGCCGTGCTGGATGGCCTGGGTGCGGTCGCCAGCGTTGGGCGCCACGGTCGCCGACGAGCCGAGCACGTCGATCACCTTGTCCAGCGCATCGAAGACGCTCAGGTTCGGACTGGACGGCTCGACCGTGAACTTGTCGCCCGCCACGGCCACGCCGGAGATGCTCACGCTCATGCCGGGCAGGCCGGCGACCGGCGTGCCGGAGACGAAGTCGTGGCTGCTGCTGGCGGCATCGGGAAAGGGCGCGCGGCTGCCGTCGCTCGCCACGAGGCTGACGCTGTAGCGGCTCGCGGTGTCGAAGGTGACTTCATAGCGCTGCCCCTCCGTCAGCGTCAGGGCGGACGGATCGCTGACCTGGCCCGCGTTGACCCAGGCGGTGCTGGTCGGCGCCACCTGCCGGCTGGTCTCGAACACGCCATTGCCGGAGCGGGCCTTGAGCCAGAGTGCATCGCCGTCGACGGCCAGCGGCAGCTCCTCGGACAGCGACCCGTCGGCCTTGCCGGACGCGCCGTGGTACTCGACACCGACCCCGGAGTCGACAAACGGCAGACGGTCGCTGCCCTGCCCGCCGAACACGTACTGGCCCGTGCCGTCCTCGGTGTTGGCCACCGACAGCAGCTGCCCCTTGATCTGCTTCAGGCGATCGGCCAGCAGCGCGCGGTCGGCATTGTTGAAGGCGCCGTTGCCCGCGCCGACGACCGCTTCGCGGGCCTCCTGGACCAGATCCACCGCATCCCCGACGGCCGACTCGACCACGGACATCGCGTTGCGGCTGGCCGCCAGCGTGCGCAGCAGACCTTCGCTGCGGGTCTGGTCGGCCAGTGCGCGTTCGGCACGTGCCGCGCCGGCCGGGTCGTCGCTGGGACGGTCGATGCGCTTGCCGCTGACCATGCGCTCCTGGGCGCGGCCCAGATCCTGCTGGCGGCGCATCAGGGAATTCAGGCCGTTCTGCTGGCTGATGGCGGAGGCGACTCGGGACATGTGGGACTCTCCGATGGATTTCAGTTCATGACCGACAGCATCGTGTCGAACAACTTCTGTGCGGTGACCAGCACCTTGGCGGCGGCCTGGTAGCTCTGCTGGAACTGCAGCAGCTTGGCCGCCTCTTCCTCCAGGTTCACGCCAGTCTCCGAGCCCAGCTGCTCCTTGGCGAGTGCAGCCACCTGACCCGAGGACTCCGAATCGGAGGTCGCACGCTGCACCCGCACGCCCAGCTCCGAGACCACCCGGGCATGGGCGTTGTTGAAGGTCTTGCCCTCGATGGTGGCCGCCTTCGAGAGGTTCTGCAGCGACAGCGCATTGGCATTGCCGGAGCCGGACGCCGTAGCGCCCGCGGCGGCGAGCTTGCGCGGGTCGGTGACGCCCAGCGCGGCGGCATCGGCGGCACCCGTGACCGGCTGCAGCAGGAACTTGTCGCCGGCCGCCAGCGGCGTGGCGCCGACGTCGAAGGTGAAGCCGTCCACCTGCGCGCCGTTGGCCAGACCACCGAAGACGGTGCCGTCGGAATGGCGGGTCATCCGGTATTTGCTGCTGTCCGAGGGGTCGACCTGCAGCGTGTAGTCGCTGGCCTTGAGCTGAGCGCCCTGCCCCGCCACCCGGCTGATGCTCACCTTGGCCAGCAGCTCGCCGTCGCTGCCACGGGCATTGAGCGAGGAGGCGGCCACGGAGGGATCGCCGACCCGCATCAGCGGCTTGCCGACCGCGCCGTCGAGATCGGTTCCCTTGGCATGCTGGGTGTTGATGGCATCGGCCAGCCCCGCCGCCAGGTGCCCCAGCTCGGTGCGCGCATTGCGCAAGTCATCGTCCTGGAAGCGCAGCAGACCGGCGATCGAGCCGCCGCTGAAGCTGCCGGTCGGCAGCTCGCGGTCGTGCCCGTTCGACCGGATGGCGATGCGGACCTGCTCCGGCACGCTGGTGTCCGGAAACGTCTTGAGTTCATAGCTGTCCGCGCCCAGCACCAGCGACTGCCCGCCGCCGACGAACAGGCTGACCGAACCGTCGGGCTTGCCATCCTGGCCGCGGTTGTCGACCCGGCTCACCTCGATGTGCTGGCTGAGCTGGGCGATCAGGTCGTCGCGCTGGTCGAGCAGGTCATTGGGCTGGTTCTTGGCGTTGCCGGTGCCGGTGAGCTGCCGGTTGAGCGTGGCGATCTGGCCGGTCAGGCCGTTCACCACCGACACCTCGTCGCTGAGCTGCTGGGCCGTGGCGGTCTGCAGCGTGGCCAGACGCTCGCCCGTGCTGCGAAAGCGCGAGGCCGTGGTCTCGACCGCCGACAGCACCACTTCCCGCACGGCCTCGTCCTTGGGAGAGGCGGCCATGTCGCCGAAGGCAGCGAACAGCTTGGAGGCCGCCTGCCCGAGTCCCAGCTCCCCCAGGGCATAGCCACTTTCGAGCTGGTCCAGCATGCCGACCCGCGTGCTGTCGGCCGCGGCCGTCGACTGGCTCTGGTTGTTCTGGCTGGTGAGGAAGCGGTTCACGGCCCGCTCGACCGTGTCCACCGCCACGCCGCCGCCGATGTAGCCGACCCCGGAGTTCCGCCCGGCCACGGTGGTCAGCTTGACCGACTGGCGCGAATAGCCCTCGACCGCGGCGTTGACGATGTTGTGGCCAGTCGTGCTCAGCTGGGTCTGGGCGGCGAACATGGCCTGCACACCCACGTTCATCAAGGAGTTGGTGCTCATGGTGGTCGGCTCGGTTGCTTGGTTGTCTTGGTTGTCCTGGGCGTTCAGGCCTGTATATCGGCAGCCTGGCCGGCACGCCCAAGGCTGCGCTGCAGTCTTTGCGTGGTCTGGATCACGCGGGTGAGCTTGGCGGCGTAGTCGGGGTCGGTCGCATAGCCTGCGCGCTGCAGTTCGCGGGCGAAGGCGCTCGGGTCGTCGGTGGCGCGGCGGGCGGCGGCGTAGCGGGGGCTGGTGCCGATGAGGCGGGCGTAGTCGCGGAAGCTCTCTTCATAGGAGCCGTACGCGCGGAACTGCGCCTGCACCTTGCGCGGCTCGCCATCGATGACCTCGGTGGTCGTGATGGTGACGCTCGGGCCGTTCCAGCCCGCACCCGCCTTGATGCCGAACAGGTTGTGCGAATTGGTGCCATCGCGACCGCGGATCTCGCGCCGCCCCCAGCCGGTCTCGTGCGCGGCCTGGGCGAGCATGAAGTCGGCCGGGATGCCGCTCTCCGCGGACACCCGGGCCGCCGCCGCCGCCTGGCTGGCCACGAACTGCTGCGCGTTGCTGCCGTAGGGGGTGGCGGCACGCGCCGAGGCCGACTCGGTCGCACCGGGCAGCGCCGACACCGCGTCGCCACCGGGCGCACCAAAGTTGCTGCGCAGGCCCGGCAGCGGCAGGAAACGCGGGTTGCCAGGCGTGGGGTCCGAGGTCGGGGCCACGCCCATCTGCCGCTCCAGCTGGCGCGCGATGGCCGCCGCCAGTCCACCGGGCTGCCCGGACAGCTGCACCGCGTACTGCTGATCGAGCATGTCGCCGCCCATCGCGGTGGCCGAGTTGGACAGCATGCCGCTCTCCATCGTGGTCGCGCGCATGCTCTTCATCAGCTCCTGCATGAACAGGGCCTCGAACTGGCGCGAGACTTCCTTGATGGTGTCGGCCGGGTTGCGGGCCGCCGCGCCGCGCAAGGCGTCGAGCGAGGCACCGCCGGCGGCGAGTTGCTGGGTGGAAGACGGGCGTTGCATGTCGATCTACCTTCTATCGCCTCAGATGGGCCTTGCATGGGCCTCAGATGACTTCGATTTCCGCGCTCAGCGCGCCTGCGGCCTTGATGGCCTGCAGGATGGCGAGCAGGTCTGCGGGCGTCGCCCCGAGCGCATTGAGCGCCTTCACGACCTCGGTCAGCTTCGTCCCGGCGGGCAGCTGCACCAGCGCGCCACCGTCCTGCTGCATGCGGATGTCGGTGCGCTCGGTCACGGTGGTCTGTCCGCCAGACAGCGGCCCCGGCTGGCTGACCACCGGCGTCGAGCTGATGGACACCGACAGGTTGCCGTGCGCCACGGCGCAGGCCCCCAGCGTGACGGCCTGGTTCATCACCACCGACCCGGTCCGGGCGTTGACGACGACCTTGGCCGCCGGCGCCGCCTGCTCCAGCGACAGGTTCTCGATGTCGGCCATGAAGCCCACACGCTGGTCCGGTGTGGCCGGCATCTTCACGCGGATCACGCGGCCGTCCATGGCCGACGCCGTCCCGGCACCAAAGCGGGCATTGATGACCTTGGCCACTTCCCGGGCGGTGTGGAAGTCGCTGCTGTTGAGGTCGAGCTGCAGGAACTCGCCCTGGGCCAGCGGATTGGCGACGGCGCGCTCCACCGTCGCACCACCCGGGATGCGCCCGGCCAGCAGGTGGTTGACCTGCACCTTGGAGCCACCCGCCGAAGCGCCGGCGCCGGCCACGATCAGGTTGCCCTGGGCGAGTGCATAGATCTGGTTGTCGGCGCCGCGCAGGGGTGTGCCGATCAGCGTGCCGCCGCGCAGGCTCTTGGCGTTGCCGAGCGAGGAGACGGTGACGTCCAGTGGCTGCCCCGGCTGCGCGAAGGCCGGCAGCGTGGCCGTCACCAGCACGGAGGCGACGTTCTTGAGCTGCATCCCGGTGCCCTGCGGCACGGTGACGCCGAGCTGCTGCAGCATCGCGTTCAGGCTCTGCGTCGTGAAGGGCGTCTGGGTGGTCTGGTCACCGGTGCCGTCCAGGCCGACGACCAGCCCGTAGCCGACCAGCTGGTTGGGCCGCACCCCTTGCACGTTCGCCACTTCCTTGATGCGCACGGCCGCCTGCGCCTGTGTCATGGCGCCAAGCAGCGCCACCACGACACAGCCTAGGCGGATCCACAGCCCGCGAGGCGACCGAAGGTTCAGAAGGTGCATGGCCATCGCTCAGATCGGCATCAGGTTGAGGAAATACCGCGACAGCCAGCCGATCTGCTGGGCGTCGGCCTGACCGCCCCGGCTCTTCTGCTCGACGCGGACATTGGCGATCTGGGCCGAGGCGACGGTGTTGCCCGGCTGGATGGAGCGCGGGTCGATCTGGCCCGAGAAGCGCAGCACGTCGACGTTGTCATTGACGCCGATCTGCTTTTCAGCCGAGACGATCATGTGGCCGTTGGGCAAGACCTCGACCACGACCGCGGTGATCGTGCCGCTGAAGTTGTTGGTGTTCTCGGTGCCGCCCTTGCCGCTGAAGGTGTTGGCGCTCTCGCCACCGACCCCGAGCTTGCCGAGTGCCGTGGCCGGCAGCAGCGGCACCGCGGCGATGGAGCCCGACAGGCTGCCCGTCTTCTCGATGCTGCTGGTGGAGCGCGCGCTGGCGCTGACCCGCTCGACGATCTGCACCAGCAGCGTGTCGCCGACCAGGCGGGCACGGTGGTCCTCGAACAGCGGGCGGTACTGGCTGTGCTGGAAGATGGCGCCGTTGTTGACCACGGGCCGCACGGTCGGGTATGGCCGCACGGGTTCTGCCGGCGCAATGTCGACCTTGGCCACCGTCGGCATGAGCTGGCAGCCGGACAAGGCACCGACCATCGCCAGCCCCCACACCAGACGCCGCAGCGACGCAGCCCGCACGCGCTGGTTCACAGCTGCGTCAGACGCTGGAGCATCTGGTCCGAGGTGGTGATGGCCTTGGAGTTGACCTCGTAGGCGCGCTGGGTCTGGATCATCGCGACGAGCTCCTCGACCACATTGACGTTGGAGGTCTCGATGAAGCCCTGCGACAGGGCGCCCATGCCGTCCGAGCCGGGGGCTGCGGCGACGGGGGTTCCGGACGCGGCCGTCTCGGTGAAGAGGTTCTGCCCGCGCGGCTCCAGACCGGCCGGATTGACGAAGGACGCCAAGGTGAGCTGCCCCACGGCCTGCGGCGCCGACTGACCGGCCATGGACACCGACACCTTGCCGTCCTGCGCGATGGTGACCGACTGCGCGTTGGGCGGGATCGTCACGCCGGGCTGCACGAGCTGGCCATTGTTGGTGACGAGCTGGCCGGTGGCGTTGAGCTGGAAGGCGCCGTCGCGGGTGTAGCCGGTCGTGCCGTCGGGCATCTGGATCTGGAAGAAGCCGTTGCCCTTGATCGCCACGTCCAGCGAGTTGGTCGTCTGCTGCAGCCCGCCCTGGCTGAACTGGCGCGAGGTGGCGACCGTGCGCACGCCCAGGCCGACCTGCAGGCCGGTGGGCAGCTGGGTCTGCTCGCTGCTGGCCGCGCCGGTCTGGCGCAGGTTCTGGTACATCAGATCCTCGAACACCGCATGCGACTTCTTGTAGCCGTTGGTGGCGACGTTGGCGAGGTTGTGCGAGATGACGTCCAGCTGGGTCTGCTGGGCTTCCATCCCGGTCTTCGAGGTCCACAGGGAACGCATCATGGTGGGAGTCCTTGGTTCGGCGGGTTCAGTTCATGGACAGCAGCTGCTGGGCCTGCTGCTCGTCTTTTTCGGCGGTCTGCATCGACTTCATCTGGGCCTCGAACTGCCGGGCCGCGGCGATCATGGCGACCATCGTGCTGACCGCGGAGACGTTGGAGCTTTCGAGCGCGCTGTCCTGCACCTGCGCCGCGGGATCGGCGTCCAGCTCGCCCGCCGGGCCGCGGAACAGGCCGTCTTCACCGCGTTTCAGCGGCGCTTCCGCGGTCACCAGCTTGAGCCGGCCCACAGGCGCCGGCACGCCGCCAGGCACCCGGGCGCTGACCGTGCCGTCCCCGCCGATGCTCACTTCGGCATTGGGCGGGATGCTGATCGGGCCACCGCCGCCCAGCACGGTCAGACCGCTGCGGGTGACCAGCGTGCCCTCGGCATTGACATCGAGCGCACCGGCCCGGGTGTAGGCCTCCGTGCCGTCGAGGCCCTGCACGGCCAGCCAGCCATTGCCCTTGACGGCGACGTCGAGACTGCGTCCGGTGGCGATGACATTGCCCGGCTCCGGGTTGTAGCCCGTGGTGGTTTCCAGCGCGAAGGCGCGTGTCGAGGCGCCGTCGCCCCGCACCGGCACGGCGCGGAAGGACTGCAGCTCCTCGCGGAAGCCGTTGGTGGACACGTTGGCGAGGTTGTGGGCCAGGACGTCCTGGCGCTGCATCGTCGCCTTGGCGCCCGACATCGAGAGGTAGATGCGGCGGTCCATGGTGGCTCAGCCCGGGTTCAGCGCAGGTTGACCAGCGTCTGCATGACCTGGTCCTGGGTCTTGATGGTCTGCGCGTTGGCCTGGTAGAGGCGCTGCGCGGTGATCATGTTGACCAGCTCGCCCGTCATGTCGACGTTCGACTCTTCCAGCGCCCCCGACTGCAGCACCCCCAGCGTGCCGGAGCCCGGCACGCCCGACACCGCCTCGCCGGCCTGCGGCGAGTTGATCCAGGCGTTGCCCCCCACCGCGCGCAGGCCCTGCGGGTTGCGGAAGTTCGCCAGCTCCAGCTGACCGGCCTTGCGGCTCAGTCCGTTCGTGTAGCGGGCGTTGATGATGCCGTTGCCTTCGATGGTCAGGCTGGTGAGCTGCCCGGGCGCGTTGCCGTTCTGCGTGACGTCCGTGACCGAGAAGGTCGCGCCGTACTGGGTCACCTTGCTCATGTCGAACTTGATGCCCGAGATCGCGGCGTTCACCGGACCCGCAGGGATGTCCGGCATCACGAAGGAGTTCAGCGGGGTGTAGCCCGAGGGCGCCGCGGCGTCCGGCACCTGGGGATTCAGCCCCGAGGAATCGAACTTCAGTCCCTCGATGATCGGCTTGGCCGCACCGCTGGCGTCCTTGAGCTGGTTGCCACCGACGGCGGCGTAGACGTTCCAGTTGTCCTTCGACGACTTCTGAAAGTAGAACGCCACATCGACCGGCTGGCCCTTGGCATCGTAGGTGCGCACCGAGGTGGCGTTGTTGTAGGTGGTCGCGTTGTCGAGGTCGATGCTGAAGGTCTGGCCCGCCGGCGGCGTCGGCATCGTGGTGTCGCTGCGCGAATCGAAGTTGAGCTCGATGCTCACCCCGTCGGTGGCACGTGGCGGCAGGCCGGCCGAGGGGAACTGCAGGTCGGTGCGCACGCCCGTCTGGATCGTGCCTTGCTGGTCAGCCGAGTAACCCTGCAGGCGCTGGCTCTGGCCGTTGACGATGAACCCCTCGCTGTCCACCTTGAACTGGCCGTTGCGCGAGTAGAGCAGGTCACCGGCGCTCGACTTGATCTGGAAGAAGCCTTCGCCGTTGATCGCCACGTCCATGGCGTTGTTGGTCGCCAGCAGGCTGCCCTGCGTGAACTGCTGCGCCACGCCCGACACCCGCACGCCGATGCCGACGTTGCTGGTCGTGCCGATGGAGTTGGCGTACATGTCGGCGAACTCGGCCCGCGCGGACTTGGAGCCGTAGGTGTTGGCGTTGGCGATGTTGTTGCCGATCACCTCCAGGCTCTTGCTGGTGGCATTCAGACCGGACAGACCTTGCTGGAAATTCATGGAGTGCTCCTGGGACGGAAGAGGAAGATGCGGAGGCGGGCCGGCGGCTCAGCCACCAAAGGCGCGCACGTCGCTGTAGGCGACCGTGCCGCCGGTCTTGAGCTGCAGGCTCAGGCCACCCGAGGCGGTCGAGCTGACCGCGCTGACCTGGTCGCGCATCAGGGTGGTGGCCGCGACGTTGGCCGTGCCGGAGGTGGCCGCCACCCGGAAGCGGAAACCGCCGGCATCGGTCAGCCCTTCGGGCGGCGTCCAGTTGAAGGTGTGGCGGCCACTGGTCTCGGCGCCCAGGTCGAGCGTGTCGACCACCCGGCCTGCACTCGACAGCACCTCGACCTTGACCGTGTCGGCCGCACCCGCCAGCTCGAAATGCCCCACCCCGCGGCCCGTGCTGACATCGACGCTGTTGCCCGGCACCACAACCGAATTGCCCACCAGCGAGGCCCCCTGCATCGCCTGCATCTGCAGCAGCTGCGCGGACATCGCCTTGATGCTCTCGTTGACCGTGCCCAGTCCGGACACCGTGTTGATCTGCGCCATCTGGCTGGTGACCTGGGCGTTGTCCATCGGGTTGAGCGGATCCTGGCTCTGCATCTGCGTGACCAGCAGTTTCAGGAACTGGTCGGACGCTTCCTGCATCTTCGACGCGGTGGAGCCGGCGCCGCCCTTGAGCTGGTTGTAGACCGACGAGGCGTCGGCGGCCGTGGTGGAGGTGGTTGCGGTGGCCATGTGCGGACGGTCCTTGTCGTGATCAGCCCTGACCCATCTGCAGCGTCTTCAGCAGCAGGGTCTTGGCGGTGTTCATCACTTCGATGTTGTTCTGGTAGGAACGCGAGGCCGAGATCATGTTGACCATCTCCTCGACCGCGTTGACGTTGCTGTAGGTGACGTAGCCGTTGCCGTCCGCGTTCGGGTTGCCCGGGTCGTGGACACGCCGGCCCTCCGAGCTGTCTTCGCGCACCTGGGACACCTTGACGCCTGCGGCGCCGTTGTCGCCCATCGGCAGGGTCTGGAACACGACCTGGCGGGCCTTGAAGCTCTTGCCGTCGGGGCCAGCCGCCGTGTCGGCATTGGCCAGGTTGGTGGCTACCGTGTTGAGGCGCTGGCTCTGCGCGCTCACCGCGCTGCCGGCGATGTGAAAGATGTTGAACATCGACATGTGGACCTCCGTCATTGCCCCTTGATGGCGTCGAGCATCGTGCGCAGGCCACCGTTGATGAATTGCAGCGTGGCCTGGTACTTGACCGCGTTGTCGGCGAAGCTGGCGCGCTCGCGGTCCATGTCGACCGTGTTGGCGTCCAGGTTGGTCTGGCTCGGCGCGGCGTAGAGCAGCTGGCTGTCGCGCAGGGCGGCCGGGGTGCCCCCCGTGGCGAGGTGCCGCCCGTCGGTGCCCTTGAGCATGGCCGGCGCGCCGACCGTGGCACCCGACCCCGTCATCTGCTGCAGCGTCTTGGCGAAGTCGATCTCGCGGGCCTGGTAACCCGGGGTGTCCGCGTTGGCGATGTTGCTGGCGATCAGGCGCTGGCGCTCGGAA
>OFSF01000633.1_pt1 | contig 13392 bp, 6 predicted proteins | sample 1543271 | NCBI WGS metagenome assembly OFSF01 (sample SAMN07774227, study PRJEB24372) | wastewater metagenome | isolation source: Exp Tend VB 100WW | collected 2016-02
GTTGCTGCCGTCGCCGTAGAGGCGCACCGTGCCGGTGGCACCGGTGGCGTCGATCGCCTCGATGCCGCTGCTCGCCCCGAAGTTGCCCTTGAACCCGATGTCCACATTGCCCGTGCCCAGCGCCACGATCTTGTCCGTGCCGCTCGTGCCGGTGTCCTGGTAGGTGTCGAAGTTTCGGAAGCTGCTCCAGCCACCGGCCTCGTTGCCCGTGACCCGGTAGGTGTCGCCCGCTGCGCCACCATCCAGCACGTCATCACCGCCGCCCCCGACGATGGTGTCCGCTGCGGCGCTGCCGTACACCGTGTCGTTGCCGTAGTTCGCGTCGATCACCAGGTTGCTGCCCGTCAGCGTCGTCGTGCGCAGGTCGACCAGGTTCGCGTCCCAGGTGTCCAGCAGCCGCACTGCGCCCGTCGTGCCCGTCGCGTCCACCGTCTCGATGCCTGTGGCATTCCAGCCGCGGATGCCGATGTCGACTGCGCCCGTCGTCGTGCCGGCCACCACGATCTTGTCCGTGCCGGCCGTGCCGCTGTCCTTGAACGTGTCGTAGCCGTGGAAGCCGGTGGTCTCGTTGCCGGTGACGCGGTACACGTCGCTGTCGCCCGCGCCGTCCAGCGTGTCCTCGCCGTTGTGGCTGGTCAGCGTGTCGGCCGCGCCGCTGCCGTACACGACATCGTTGCCGTTGCCCGCGTCGATCACGATCCGCGTGCCCGTCAGCGTCACGCCGCGGAAGTCCAGCGTCTGCGCGCCGCCATCGCCCAGCAGCCGAACGTTGCCAGCAGCACCCGTCGCGTCGATCACCTCGATGCCACTGGCGGGGCCGAAATTGCCCTTGAGGCCGATGTCCACGTCACCCGCGCCCAGCGCCACGACAGTGTCAGTGCCTGCCGTGCCGGTGTCCGCGTAGCTGTCGTAGCCCTGGAAGCCGGTGGTCGTGTTGCCCGTGACGCGGTAGGTGTCGCTGCCGCCCGCGCCGTCGAACACGTCGTCGCCATGGCCGCTCAGCAGCGTGTCATTGCCCGCGCTGCCGTACACCGTGTCGTTGCCGTAGTTCGCGTCGATCACCAGATTGCTGCCGGTGAGCGTCACGGTGCGGAAATCCAGCGTCGTGTTGCTGCCGTCGCCGTACAGCCGCACCGTGCCGGTGGCCCCGGTGGCGTCGATGGCTTCGATGCCGCTGCTGGCGCCGAAGTTGCCCAGCAGGCCGATGTCCACGTTGCCGGTGCCCAGCGCCACGATCTTGTCCGTGCCGCTCGTTCCGGTGTCCTGGTACGTGTCGAAGTTGTGGAAGCTGCTCCAGCCACCCGCTTCGTTGCCCGTGACCCGGTAGGTGTCGCCCCCCGCGCCGCCGTCCAGCACATCGTTGCCACTCGCACCGACGATCGTGTCCGCCGCCGCGCTGCCGTACACGGTGTCGTTGCCATAGTTCGCATCGATCACCAGGTTGCTGCCCGTCAGCGTCGTCGTGCGGAAGTCCAGCAGGTTCGCGTCTCCCGTGTCCAGCAGCCGCACCACGCCGGTCGTGCCCGTCGCGTCGATCACCTCGATGCCCGTGGCGCTCCAGCCCTTGGTGCCGATGTCCACTGCGCCGGTCGCCGTGCCGGCCACCACGATCTTGTCGGTGCCGGCCGCGCCACTGTCCTTGTAGGTGTCGTAGCCCTGGAAACTGCCCCAACCTGCCGCTTCGTTGCCGGACACCCGGTAAGTGTCGCCACCTCCACCGCCGTCCACCTGGTCGTTGCCGCTCCCGGACTCGATCGTGTCGGCCGCCGCGCTGCCAAACACCGTGTCATCCCCGTAGGCACCGTCGATGACAAGGTTGCCACCCGTCAGCGTCGTCGTGCGGAAGTCCAGCAGGTTCGCGTCGCCCGTGTCCAGCAGCCGCACCACACCCGTCGTGCCCGTGGTGTCGATCGTCTCGATGCCCGTGGCGTTCCAGCCCTTGATGCCGATGTCGACCGCGCCGGTGGTCGTGCCCGTCACCACGATCGTGTCCGTGCCCGACGTGCCGCTGTCCTTGTAAGTGTCGTGGTGGTGGAAACCGGTGGTCGTGTTGCCGGCCACCCGGTACACGTCACTCCCGCCCGCACCGTCCACCAGGTCATCGCCCGACGAACTCAGCAGCGTGTCACCGGCCGCGCTGCCGTAGACCGTGTCGTTGCCGCTGCCGGCGTCGATCACCAGGTTGCTGCCCGTCAGCGTCGTCGTGCGGAAGTCCAGCAGGTTCGCGTCTCCCGTGTCCAGCAACCGCACCACACCCGTCGTGCCCGTCGCGTCCACCGTCTCGATGCCCGTGGCGTTCCAGCCCCGGATGCCGATGTCCACCGCGCCGGTCGTCGTGCCGGCCACCACGATCTTGTCCGCGCCGGCCGTGCCGCTGTCCTTGTACGTGTCGTAGCCGTGGAAGCCCGCCGCCGTGTTGCCGGTCACCCGGTAGAGGTCATCGCCACCCGCGCCGTCCAGGGTGTCCTCGCCGTTGTGGCTCACCAGCGTGTCCGCTGCAGCGCTGCCGTACACCACGTCGTTGCCGTTGCCGGCGTCGATCACGATCCGCGTGCCCGTCAGCGTCACGCCGCGGAAGTCCAGCGTCTGCGCGCTGTTGTCGCCCAGCAGGCGGACATCGCCCGCGGCCCCCGTCGTGTCGATCACCTCGATGCCGCTGGCCGGCCCGAAATTGCCCTTGAAGCCGATGTCCACATTGCCGGTGCCCAGCGCCGCGATCGTGTCGATCCCCGCGGTACCGCTGTCCGCATAACTGTCGTGGCCGTGGAAACCGACGGCCGTGTTGCCGGTGATGCGGTAGGTGTCGCTGCCCAGAGCACCGTCCATCTGATCGTCACCGCCCTCACCGATGAGCAGGTCATTTCCGGCGCCACCCAGCAGAGTATCGTTACCCGAACCACCCCAAAGGGTGTCATCTCCGTCGCCCGCATTGACCAGATCAGACTGCCCGTAAGCGAACAACTCGTCGGCGCCGGCGGTGCCGCTCAAGGTATCGACGGCATCTGCGCCGGACACCACGTTGCGCGCCGTGGCGGCGGCAGTGGAGACGCGGAGATTGGTTGCGGAATTGACCGTGCCAGTGGCCGTGGTAGTGACCGTGCTCGCGGCCGTGATCTCAGTGGAACGCATGAAATAACCTTATCGCTTATTTGAACCAATCCCGCCCCGCAGGATTTCCCGGATTTATGGCCAGATATTCATTTCGACACCCCCCAGGCAATTCGGTTTCAGTTGAAGATTCCGAATCAGAGGAAAATGAAAACCGACCGTGCTTTATAAGCGAAGACCCCCGCTCTCTCAGGGGCTGCACTCCTGCAACCGAGGGGTTGAGACACAACTTTTGGTGAATTGGTCACGCTGGATCGGCCGAGACCTCAGCAGAACTTTGACAGAACCGTGAAAGCCTGCCGCCGTGCGCACTGGTGCCGTTTGTTACCTCCGAACCCTCTGCCGCCATGCGCAAGGGTCATCGACCCTGATCTGATCAAATACCAGGCCTTTGGCGCCTTGTCAGCAGAAAGTCAGTATTGACAAATGCCTCATGAAACATCCGGCGCAAATGTAATGTCCGAGTAAGTTATTTGCAGGCAATATGGTCAGTATTTGGTCAGACTCGACTCCTAGACTGCACATCGAATTATTCTGATTCAATGGTATCTAATAGGAGACCTAAATGGCAGATCCTGTGATCTCCCGCATCAGGGCAAACCCTAAGTATGCGGAACTCAAACAAAAGCGCGGCGGTTTCGGCTGGATGCTGACGCTGCTGATGATGGTCGTGTACTACGGCTACATCGCGCTGATCGCGTTCAACAAGGAATTCCTCGCCCAGCCCGTGGGTGCAGGCGTGACGACGATCGGCATCCCCATCGGCATGGGCGTCATCATCTTCACCGTCATCATCACGGGCATCTACGTGCGCCGCGCGAACGACGAGTTCGACCGCCTGACCCGCGAAATCCTGCAGGAGGTCTCCAAGTGAGCCGCACATTCAAGATCCTGATGGCCCTGGCCGGGCTGCTGGGCGCGGGTGCCGCGCTGGCCGCCGGTGCCGATGTCGGCCAGGCCGCCAAACAATCCACCAACTGGACCGCGATCGGCATGTTCGCCGTGTTCGTGGCCGGCACGCTCTACATCACCAAGTGGGCCGCGGCCAAGACCAAGTCGGCCGCCGACTTCTACACCGGCGGTGGCGGTATCACCGGCTTCCAGAACGGCCTGGCGATCGCCGGCGACTACATGTCGGCCGCCTCGTTCCTGGGCATCTCCGCGGCCGTGATGGCCTCCGGTTACGACGGCCTGATCTTCTCGATCGGCTTCCTGGTCGGCTGGCCCGTCATCACCTTCCTGATGGCGGAACGCCTGCGCAACCTCGGCAAGTTCACCTTCGCCGACGTGGCCGGCTACCGCTTCAAGCCGGGTCCGATCCGCGCCTTCGCGGCCTCGGGCACGCTGGTCGTGGTGGCGTTCTACCTGATCGCCCAGATGGTCGGCGCCGGCCAGCTCATCAAGCTGCTGTTCGGCCTCGAATACTGGATGGCGGTCGTGATCGTCGGCGCGCTGATGATGGTCTACGTGCTGTTCGGCGGCATGACGGCCACCACCTGGGTGCAGATCATCAAGGCCGTGCTGCTGCTGTCGGGCGTGACCTTCATGGCCATCATGGTGCTGGCGCAGTTCGGCTTCTCGCCGGAAGCGCTGTTCGCCAAGGGTGTCGCCGTCAAGACCGCCGTGGCCGTGAACGCACAGGCTGCTGCAGTGGCTGCCGCCGCTGCGTCCGCTGCCGCTGCCACCACGCCGGAAGCCGCTTCGGCTGCTGCCGCCGCGCTGGCCAAGGCCGAAGCGATGAACCCCGAGAAGATCGGCCTGGCGCTGATGGGCCCTGGCGGCTTCATCAAGGATCCGATCTCCGCGATCAGCTTCGGCATGGCGCTGATGTTCGGTACCGCCGGTCTCCCGCACATCCTCATGCGCTTCTTCACCGTCCCTGACGCGAAGGAAGCCCGCAAGTCGGTGTTCTGGGCCACGACCTGGATCGGCTACTTCTACATCCTGATCTTCATCATCGGTTTCGGCGCGATCACGCTGGTGCTGACCAACCCCGAGTACGCCGATGTCGCCAAGGGCGTCATCCACGGCGGCGCGGGCACGGCCAACATGGCGGCGGTGCTGGTGGCCAAGGCGGTCGGCGGCAACGTGTTCTACGGCTTCATCTCGGCCGTGGCCTTCGCGACCATCCTGGCGGTGGTGGCCGGTCTGACGCTGTCGGGCGCCTCGGCGGTGTCGCATGACATCTACGCCACGCTGATCAAGAAGGGCAAGGCCGACAGCAACGCAGAGCTGAAGGTCTCGCGCATCACCACGCTGTGCCTGGGTGTGCTGGCCGTGACGCTGGGCATCGCCTTCGAGAAGCAGAACATCGCGTTCATGGTCTCGCTGGCCTTCGCGATCGCAGCCTCTGCCAACTTCCCCGTGCTCTTCATGAGCGTGCTGTGGAAGGACTGCACCACCAAGGGTGCCGTGGCCGGTGGCTTCCTGGGTCTGTTCTCGTCGGTCGCACTGACCGTCGTGTCGCCGTCGGTGTGGGAAGCCACGCTGGGCAACCCGAAGGGCTCGGCCTGGTTCCCGTACAGCTCGCCTGCGCTGTTCTCGATGACCATCGCCTTCGTGACGATCTGGATCGTCTCGCTCATGGACCGCAGCGCGCAAGCGACGCAGGAACGTGCAGCGTTCGACGCGCAACAAGTGCGCTCGGAAACCGGCCTGGGTGCCGACGGCGCCTCGGGTCACTGATCGATCCCACCCCGTCATTCCCGCGCAAGCGGGAACCCACAAAAAACCCGGCCATCCCGCCGGGTTTTTTTATTGTCTTCTTGTTGCCTTCTCGTTGCCTATTTCAGATGCCGCAACTTGATGAACGCCAGCGCCGCCATGACCGCGTCGTTGAGCGCGTCATGGGCATCCCGCCGCGGCAACTCCAGTTCGGCCATCAGCGTGTCGAAGCGCAGGTCGATCTGCCGGTCCTGTTCATGCCCGTGGAGCTGGCTGACCTTGTACCCGTGGTAGAGCGCCGACACCTCGATCATCGGCTGCGGCAATGCCACCCCCAGCATCGGGAACAGCACCCGGTTGATCATCGCCACATCGAATTCGAGGAAATACCCGACCAGCGGCCGGCTGCCGATGAAGGCCAGCAGCTGGCGCATCGCCTCTTCCGGCTCCAGGCCTTGCGCGACGTCCTGTTCGCGCAGGCGGTGGATGCGCACGCTGTCCGCGGTGAAGGCCTTGCTGGGCTTGACCAGCAGCGACAGCGCCTCGCTGGTCATCACCCGGTCGCCGACGATGCGCACGGCCCCGATCGAGATGATCTCGTCCCGCCGGGTGTCCAGCCCGGTGGTCTCGCAGTCGACCGACACCCATTCATTCGGCGGCGGCGCGTCGTAGAGGAACCGCAGCCGCTGGTCCGCCAGATGCCACAGCATCCACGCCCGCTTGAGCGCCGCCCAGCGGCCGGAGAGTCCACCCAGGTCGGCCGACATCAGAGCACGTCCAGGTGAAAGTGCTGGCGCAGATGGGCCTTGAAGCGCTTGACCACGGCCAGGGTGTCCTTCAGCAGGTCACGGTCGAGGCTGCCGAGCTTGTCCAGCGCGATGCCGGAGCCGGCTGCGCGGCCCTGCTCCAGCGCCTGCAGACCCGCGCGAAGTTTCAGCCCCATGAAAAAATGCAGGCTGTCGACCAGGTCCGGACCCAGGTCGGCGGGCAGGTGTCCGCCGCCGAGCAGGGCCTCGATTCGATCGGCCGTGCCGGTGGCGGCGATCCGGTGTTCGAACGCGAGACTGCGCACACCGTGCACGATCGGGAAGATGCCGGCCTTCTTCAGGTCGAGCAACTCCTTGCCGCTGTCGCCCCGATGCAGCAGGCGATTCCACCAGCCGCTGTCGGTCTGGAAGGCGTCGATCGCGCCGGCGAAGCGCCCGAGCGTGCCAGCGTTGTCGTGGGCAAAGCGCCAGACCTGCTCGCGCACGCCCTCCAGCAGCGCCGCATCGCCCGCCACGCTGTGCGCATCCAGGAAGATCGCCAGCGACATCAGGTGGTCGGAGGTCGGCGCGAACAGCCATTCGCGCACGGTGCGGGCGAACCCGTCCTCGCTGTGGCGCCAGTCCGGGTTGCTCACCATGATGTTGCCCGGGCACGGCGGATACCCGAAGGTGGCGAGTGCTGCGGAGAAGCGGTCACAGAGGGTGGCCAGGTCGTGCAGGCATTCGTAGCCGTTGCGCAGGATGAGCCCGTTGTCCTGGTCGGTCTTGAGCAACTGCTCGCCGCGCCCTTCGCTGCCCATGACGAACAGGCAGCTGTTGGCGACCAGATCCGCCGGCGCGATGAGCTGCCAGGCGCGCTCGAACAGCGTCGCGTTCAGCTCCTGCACCAGCCGGGCGATCATGCCGACCTTGGTGCCGCTGTGCTCCAGCACGCCGATCAGGCGCGTGATCTGCTCGGCGGCGGTCTGGAGGGTGGCAAGGTCGTTCGCCTCCAGGATCTGCAGCGTGATCAGGTAGGAGTGGTTGGAGAGGTAGCTCAGCAGGTCGAGCTGCTGCAGGAAGCCGAGGATCTGCTCGCCTTCGGCCACCACCAGCCGGTGGATGCGGTGGCGGATCATCAGCGCCAGCGCGTCGAACAGCGGGGTGCTGGGGCGGATCGTCACCAGCTTGAAATTGGCCAGCGTGCGTACAGGCAGCTGGTCCAGCGGCACGCCGGTCATGATGGCCTTGGGCAGGCTGGTGACGGTGAAGATCCCGAGCCGGGGCGGGCTGACAGTGGTGTCGCGCACCAGCACATTGGTCGTGCGCTGTTCATGGAAGACCCGGGCCACCGAGGCCACGTCCTGGTCGGCATCGACAAAGTGTGCCGCCCGCAGGTAGGCCTGGTCGACCCGCGCCATGGTCAGCGACTGGAGTTCATGCTGGCTGCGCCGCTCGGCCAGCGCCCCCAGCTTGTTCGACAGGTCGGCGAACAGCAGGGCTCCGAAGGTGGCGTTGCTGGCGATCAGCGCCAGCACGGTCGCCCGGGCCAGCCGGTACAGCACCACCTCCTCGCTCGCGACGAAGCGGCTGCTGGCTCGGCCCGCCACCAGCCCGCGGCCGTCGAAGCAGTCGTCGGGGCCGAAGGTGGCCTGGTGCTCGTCGCCGTCCCATTGCTGGACATGGCCCTTGATGACGACGAACAGGTGGGTCGGCTCCGCACCGGGGGCCAGGATGACGGCGCCCTCACGGAAATACTCGATGTCCACGCTGCGTCGGACACGCTGGCGCTCCTCGGCCTGGAGGGCGTCGAAGGGCGATGCGGCGAAGTTGAAGGCACTGGGCACGGGACGGGCCTTTCTCAGGCGGTGGATCCCGTGATTGTCCCGGCCAGCGGACTGGCCGGGATGCGCGGCGTCAAAACTTGGGCGCAGGCAGCTCGTCGGACTTGACCGGGCGACAGTCCATGCGCAGGTTGCCGAGCAGATCGCCGTCGGCGTTGAGCAGCTCGCCCTGCAGCTCGGCGGTCTGGCGGTCGATCGACAGGCGGGTCTCGGCCACCCGCTTCAGATCAGGCAGCCACACGAAGAGCTGACCACTGAACCAGTCCACCGCGACGCGGCTGCGGGCCTGCGGCGTGCGGTAGGTCAGGGTGTAGGACTGCTCCGACGCCACATACTTCAGGCGCTCGCCGACCGGCAGCACATTGGACTTCTGGATCAAGGCGCTGAGGTTGTTGTCGCGCAGCGCCAGATGCAGATGGGCGTCATGGGCCTTGCCCTTCGAGGCCACCTTGCCCTGGCACTGCAGGTAGAGGTGGAACTCGGCCGCATCCGCCGAACCCGCAGGGAACGCGAGCGCGGCGGCCAGCGCAAGGACCGCAGCACCGGTCGATGGCCTCGCCGATGCCCCCGTGCTCACGGCTTCTTCGCCTTCTGGTCGACTTCGCGCGAAGCGTCGGTCGAACCGCCCGAGACCCCGAGGCGCCCTCCCGTGCCCAGGCCACCCTTGACGGTCTGGGCCTTGTAGTTGCGCAGCGAGACGACCATCTTGTTGTACGAATCCATGAACGCGGCCATCAGCACCTTGCCTTCCGGTGTGTTGGTGAACGCACTCGCGCCCCCCACAGTGCCGCCGCCGAAGCCCCAGCCCGACAGGCCGAAGTCCATGTTCTTCGAATACCCTTCGGACGCCGAGATCTGCACGCTGGAGCGGTTGTCCACCAGCAGCAGCATGGTCGCCGCTTCATTGGTCGACATCGAACCCGCCACCATGCTCAAGGCCGTGCCAGCGAGTCCGCCAAACCCGGCGAGCAATCCCTTCGCCTGGCTGCCGCCCTTGTCGCTGAGGATGATCTCCGGACTCATCGTGTAGTCCGCCGCGACCATCTGCCCGCCGCCGAAGTTGCTGCCCGCCCGGCCCTCTTCGCTGCGGCTGAGCGCACGTTCCTGGTTGACACCCTGCATGGCGCGACCGCGCTCGACGATGACAAAGCAGTTGGACTGCTGCACCAGCAGGCGCAGGGCCGGCACGGTGGAGCCCGTCCGGTAGCGGCTGGAGTAGGCAGCGTACCAGCCGGCGCTGGTGTTTTCCTCGATGCGCACGGTGCCGAGGGTTTCCTTGCACTTCTCCAGCCCGGAATTGGCGCCTTCGGCCGTCCCGCCAGCGGCAGAGCCGGTCGCCGCGGTGGCGCTGCCCCCACCGACCGACGGCGCCGTCGCCAGACACCCCGACAGCAGCAGCAGCGATGCGCTGGTGCCGACCAACCCCATCCACTGCCCCACAGACCGACCCGTTTTCTCGTTCATGAACACCTCCGTTGACGGATGGAAATCACCCGCCGGAGATATTAGGGCACGCCGAGTTGACCGACAGGTGACGAACGTCAGGCCGCCACGACCTGGATGTCGCCTGCCACCAGGGTGCGGAAGCCGGTCGCCAGGGTGGCCAGCACGGCGGTGCCTCCGGCGCCGGTGCCGTTGCTGTCGAAGGTCAGGACACCCGTCGTCGTGTTGTAGAGAAACACGGCGTTTGCATCCAGCGCAGATGGCGCACCACTGGACACAAAACGAGAACCGGTCAAGGTACCCACTGGCAAGGCACCGAAGTTCGCGCTCACGATCTGGATCTTGTCGTTGCCGCTGGTGAAGTCGGTCAGCGTGTCGCCGCCGTGGGTGGTGGTGACAAAGCGGAACACATCGGCGCCCGTACCACCTGTCAGCGTGTCGGCCCCCGCACCGCCGGTCAGCACATTGGCCTTGACATTGCCGATGAGGGTGTCGGCCTGGGCGGTGCCAATGGCGTTCTCGATGCGGCTGTCCACCGCACCGCTCACCACGTCGAAGGCAATGCCAAGACTGTCGCGGACCAGGGTCTGCTCGTTGGAATAGCTGGCACCAACGGTGGACCAGGTACCTCCGTTGAGGTTGAGCGTGACGCTGAGGGTCTGGTTGCTGGCGTCGATGGTGTCGTTGCCACCGGTGTCCCACAGGCACTCGTAGACATTGCTGCCGGCCGACCAGTTGTAGACGGTATCGCCCTGGTTGGTCGTGCTGTTGTAGCCGTACAGGTACTGCAGTGCTGCGATGTCGTTCAGCATGAACGTGGTCGGGAAATAGTCCGAGCCGACACCATCGTTGGCGTCGCCGGCATGGTCCTTGTAGCTCATGATGCTGTACTTGAGCTGGTCTTCGGTGACGGTCGGCGCAGGGGATCCGTCGTGCGGATGCTCCAGCCCGACGGCATGGCCCAGTTCGTGGATGAAGGTGTGGTAGCTGTAGCCGCCGACCACCGGCGTGGTGTAGGAGCCGCTCGGACCGAACCAGATGTCCCCGCCCCATGCGCCAGAGGAGGGGTAATAGGCGTGGGCCGTCGACAGGCTGGTGTTCTGCGACAGGGTCCAGCGGATGTCACCCGCGCCCACTGCAGTGTCGGCCACCTCGGAGAAGGTGAGGTTGCAGACCGCGGACATTGCGTTCATCGCCATCCGTGCCGCCGCCTGCTGGTTGGCGTTGAGCGCTGTGTAGGGATCGTGGGTCGCGTTCGAATAGCTGAATTCCGACGCGGAGGTCGAGAAGCTGTAGGTCAGGTGCGTTCCCGTGCCGATCGCCCCGCCCCATTTGACGCCGTCCACCAGGTTGTCGATGCTGTCCGACACCTCGGCGGGCACGACGATGTTGGTGGTCTGCGCCACCGAACTGAGGATGCCGCCCACGCCGCCCGAATCGTCGTTGCGGACCGTGCCCGCCGCGCTCGACGTGCTGATCGTGGCATTGCTGGGGCCGGACAGCGCGACGCTGAAGGTCTCGTTGCCCTCGCCGACGGTGTCGCCGACGACGTTCAGCGTGATGACCTTGCTGGTCTCGCCCTCGGCGAAGCTGACGGTGCCGCTGGTGCTGCCGCTGAAGTCGTCGGCACTGGTGGAGCCATGCACCACCGCATAGCCGACCGACGACACCCCGGTGCCGACGTTGCGCGTCACGGTGAAGGTGAAGGGTGTCGTGCCGCTGTTGCCTTCCACCTTGTCGGCGCTGGTCGCGGACAGGCTCAGGATCGGCACGTCGTCGTTGACGAGGCGGCCCGCGGCGGTCGCCGTGCCGAGGGTCGCCCCCACCGGGGAGGACAGCGCGACGCTGAAGGTCTCGTTGCCTTCGATCACCGTGTCGGCCACCGCGTAGACGGTGATGACCTTGCTGGTCTCGCCGGCGAGAAAGTTCACCGTTCCGGTGGTGGTGCCGCTGAAATCGGCGGCGACGGTCGTGCCGTGGACCAGCGCATAGCCGACCGACGCCGCGCCAACGCCGCTGCTGCGGGTCACCGTGAAGGTGAACGCGGTCGTGCCGCCGCTGGAGCCCTCGACCTTGTCGGCGCTGGTGGCGGCGATGCTCACCGTCGGCAGGTCGTCGTTGGTGACCTGCCCGGCCGCCGTCGCCGTGCCGAGCGTCGCGCCCACCGCCGACGACAGCACCACGTTGAACGCCTCGTTCAGCTCGATCGTGGTGTCGCCCACCACGTTCAGCGTGATGACCTTGCTCGTCTCGCCGGCCAGGAAGCTCACCGTGCCGCTGGTCGCTCCGCTGAAATCGTCTGCGCTGGTGCCGACATGCGACACCGCGTAGTTGACCGACGAGGTGCCCACGCCGCTGCTGCGCGTGACCGTGAACGTGAACGGCGTCGTGCCGGTGCCGCCCTCGGCCTTGCTCGCGCTGGTGGCGGCGATGCTCACCGACGGCAGGTCGTCGTTGACGATGGTGCCAGTGGCGGTGGCCGTGCCCAGTACGGCGCCGGTCGGGCTGGACAGCACGACACTGAAGTTCTCGTTCAGCTCGATCATGGTCTCGCCGACCACACTGATGGTGAGCACCCGGCTGGTCTCGCCGGCGGCAAACACGACGGTGCCACTGGTCGCCCCCGAGAAGTCGGCCGCCACCGTGTCGGTGTTGGCCACGGCCCAGTTCACCGACGAGGTGCCCACGTTGCTGGAGCGGGTCACGGTGAAGGTGAAGCCGGTCGTGCCGGTGTTGCCTTCGGCCTTGTTCGCGCTGGTCGCGGCGATGCTCACGGTCGGCAGGTCGTCATTGAAGATGGTGCCGGCGGCAGTGGCCGTGCCCAGCAAGGCGCCGGTCGGGCTGGACAGCACCACGTTGAACCCTTCGTTCAGCTCGATGCTCGTGTCACCCACCGCGTTGACCGTGACGGTCTTGCTGGTCTCGCCCGCCAGGAAACTGACCGCGCCGCTGGTGGCGCCACTGAAGTCCGTAGCGGAGGTCGTCGTGTGGGCCACGGCCCAGTTCACCGACGACGTCCCGACCCCGCTGCTGCGCGTCACCGTGAAGGTGAACGGCGTCGTGCCGGTGCTGCCTTCGGACAGGTTCGTGCTCGTGGCGACGATGCTCACGGTCGGCAGGTCGTCGTTCACCACAGTGCCGGTGGCCGTCGCCGTGCCCAGCGTGGCGCCCACCGGGTTGGTCAACGCGACGCTGAAGGTCTCGTTCAGCTCGATCGTGGTGTCGCCCACCACGTTGATCGTCACCAGCTTGCTCGTCTCGCCGGACGCGAAGCTCACCGTGCCCGACGTGGTGCCGCTGACGTCGTCCGCCGTGGTCGTGCCGTGGGCCAGCGCGTAGTCGACCGACGAGGTGCCCACGCCGCTGCTGCGGGTGACCGTGAAGGTGAAGGCGGTCGTGCCGGCGCTGCCTTCGGCCTTGCTCGCGCTGGTGGCGGCGATGCCCACCGTCGGCACGTCATCGGCCCGGACCACGCCCGCGGCGGTCGCCGTGCCGAGCAGCGCGTTGGTCGGGGACGACAGCACGACGTTGAATCCCTCGTTCAGCTCGACCGCGGTGTCGCCCACCACGTTCAGCGTGATGACCTT
>OFSF01000634.1_pt1 | contig 13359 bp, 9 predicted proteins | sample 1543271 | NCBI WGS metagenome assembly OFSF01 (sample SAMN07774227, study PRJEB24372) | wastewater metagenome | isolation source: Exp Tend VB 100WW | collected 2016-02
TACCCGCCTATCGATATAACGCTTTGCTGGCAGCCGGCATCGAAGCGAGGTGGCAAGACCACTGGGATGAAAATCACAGTTTCGAAGCGCCAAATACAGCCGGCCCCCTGGCCGACAAAGCAGGAGTAGCAGGCCGCGAGAAACTATTTATTCTCGACATGTTTCCGTATCCGTCGGGCGCGGGTCTGCACGTTGGTCATCCGCTTGGTTACATCGCGACCGATGTTTTTGGTCGCTTCAAACGCATGACCGGAAAAAATGTTTTGCATTCAATCGGTTACGACTCATTCGGTTTGCCTGCCGAGCAGCACGCAATCGTGACGGGCATTCATCCGCGGATCAATACCGAGTCGAATATTGCAAACATGCGCCGACAACTTCGACGTTTGGGTCTCGCCCACGACCAACGGCGCAGTGTCAGCACGACCGACGAGAGTTACTATCGCTGGACGCAGTGGATCTTCTTGCAGATTTTCAATTCTTGGTACGACGAGAAACTTAAAAAAGCCCGCCACATTGACGAGCTCCAGCGCGAGTTCGACTCTGGCAAACGCAAATTGTCTGGTGCGCATGCCAACACCGAATGGAAGTCGCTATCAACACTTGAGCAACGCAAAATTATTGATGATCATCGCTTGGTTTATCTGGCGAACGCGCCAGTGAACTGGTGTCCTGGACTCGGCACGATCTTGGCAAACGAAGAAGTTACCGCCGAAGGCCGAAGCGATATCGGCAACTATCCGGTTTTTAAACGCAACATGCGTCAATGGACGATGCGTATCACTGCATATGCGGACCGCTTGCTTGACGACCTCGACCGACTTGATTGGCCTGAGTCAATCAAATTGATGCAACGCAACTGGATCGGTCGCAGCACCGGCGCACGCGTGAGGTTTGCATCTAAAGCTGGCGAGATTGAAGTTTTCACTACTCGCCCCGACACATTGTTTGGCGCAACATTTATGGTGTTGTCACCAGAGCATCCTCTTGTTGATGCGTTGACGAGCGATTCACAGCGTGCCGCAGTTGAAAAGTACCGAGACAATGCACGCAAACTCAACGACAACGAGAGACAAAACGATGATCGCAAAAAAACTGGTGTTGATACGGGGGCAACTGCGACCAACCCTGTGACGGGTGACGAGATTCCGGTTTGGATTGCAGATTACGTGTTAATGGGTTACGGCACTGGCGCAATCATGGCCGTGCCATCAGGTGACGAGCGCGACTTTGCGTTTGCGCGGGCCTACAAATTGCCGATTGTTGCAATTCAGATGCCTTCCGATGAATGGTTCGCAAGCCATGAGATAACGGCAACCACCGATTGCGCGACTTGGCCGCAAGCATTTGTTGGTGAAGGCACGTATATCAATTCAAAGAACAAAAATATTGCAATTGACGGCAAGCGCACGGTGAGCGAGGCGATTTCGCTAGTAAACACTTGGCTTGAGAAGAACAATTTCGGCGCTGCGGCGATCACTTACAAATTGCGCAACTGGTTGTTCTCGCGTCAGCGATATTGGGGCGAACCGTTTCCGATTGTTTACGACGAACATGACATGCCCCATTCGGTGCCCGACGAATTGTTGCCAGTCAAGTTGCCCGAGTTAATGGACTTCAAGCCACAAACCCTTGACCCGAATGATGAGACGACCGACCCGATGCCACCACTTGCGCGCGTAACCGACTGGTTGAGCGTGACTCTTGATCTCGGCGACGGTCCAAAAACTTACCGACGAGAAGTCAACGTGATGCCACAGTGGGCCGGGTCGTGCTGGTATGAGTTGCGCTACTTGGATCCAACAAATAGCGAGAGGTTCGTTGACGCCGAGGTCGAGAAATATTGGATGGGTCCAAAGTCTGCTGGCCACACCGGCGGCGTTGACCTTTATGTTGGCGGCGTCGAGCACGCGGTGTTGCACTTGCTTTACTCGCGCTTTTGGCACAAAGTTTTATTTGACCTCGGACATGTTTCGAGCGAAGAACCGTTTCACAAACTCTTCAACCAGGGATACATTCAGGCCTACGCATTTCGCGACTCGCGCGGCCAGACAGTTCCGGCCAGTGAGGTCGTTGAAGAAAACGGAAAGTTCACGTTTGAAGGCGAAACCGTCACGCGTGAATACGGAAAAATGGGCAAGAGTTTGAAAAACATCGTCACCCCAGACGAAATGTATGACGAGTTTGGTGCCGACACGTTTCGTCTATATGAAATGAGCACTGGCCCACTAGATGCGAGTCGCCCGTGGAACACCCGCGATGTGGTCGGCATGCAACGCTTCTTGCAACGCACATGGCGCAACCTCGTCGACGAAGAAACTAATCAGTTACACGTCTCTGACGAACCTGCACCAATTGACTTGCGTCGCGCGCTACATCGATGCATCGAAGGCGTGCACCAAGACATGGATAATTTGCGTTTCAATACGGCGATTTCAAAACTAATCGAACTTAACAACGCGCTAACCGTGCATGTAAACGCCACTGGCACTACGCCCCGTGAAGTTGCCGTGCCGCTCACGCAGATGCTTTCGCCGCTCTGCCCGCACATCGCCGAAGAGTTGTGGCACAAACTCGGTGTTCAAACACCGATTACTTATACCCCGTTTCCAGTTGCCGACCCAGCGATGTTGGTCAGCGACACGATTGAAATACCGGTGCAGATCAACGGCAAATTGCGCACACGACTGGCCGCACCTGCAGACATTTCAGACGATGCGTTGCGCGCTCTCGCTCTTGCCGACGCCAAAGTTGTGGCTGCACTTGCCGGTGCGACACCAAGCAAAATCGTTATCGTGCCAAAACGCCTGATCAACTTCGTACTTTAAACAGCTCTGTTTAGGTAGACAGTTTTAACGAAGGTATTTTGCGGCACGGTCGATGGCGGCAAAGTCGACTGATTTAAACATCAACAAAATTGCGCGGTCAACACCCCAACTGCGCCAAGTTTCAAGTCGCGCGTCATCACCCCGAAGCAGTGCTTCGTCATAGTGCTCCCAAACTGAAACAGTGAATGGTTTATTAACTCCAGACTCTTTGTGCGCATCTCGGGCAGCCGCCAAGATTTCGCCCGCTCGTTCGTGGCTGGCGCGAATATTGATGCCGTTCGTGCGAGCTCCAGCGACTTTTGCCAGAGCGATACTGTTTGCGCCAATAATGATTTGCGGAATTGGATTTGGCAACGGAAACGCCGCAAGTTCTTGACGGCGATCTGGCGCCCACATCTCTTGCATCACATCAAGCGCATTTGTCAACACTGCATGACGGTCGGCGAGTTTTGCCGGCGGTGACAAACCAATTGCGTGACGCTCGGCAGCAAACGGACTATTTGGCGAAGCACCAGCACCTAAACCTAAAACGAAACGACCACCAGAGATTTGCTGCACTGTGGCCACGCTGTTCGCGAGTAACCCAGGATGTCGATTGCCAACGTTGACAACTAGAGGTCCGAGTTCAATTTCTTTAGTTACCCCTGCAAGTGCACCGAGCAAAGTGAAACACTCAGGCATGTCGGGCGCCATCATTACATCACCGGCAAGATGATCCACAGTCCATAATGCTTTGAAGCCTGCACTCTCGGCTGCGATTGCTGCATCGCGCGCGATCGGCCAAATCGAAGTGCCTGGATTAATCTGCAAATCAAAACGCATTTATGCAGGCTAATTCATTGCAAAACAGTGCTCCGAACGCAAGAACTAACGAAAACATCAATGGCTAGAATTGCAATATGGCGGCGCAATCAAAACAAATAGCCCAGCCAAATCTGAGTGTTGTTGACGCCAACACTGACCCACTCAGCAAGATTCTAGAAATTCTTGCCCGCGACGGTGGCGTGATCGTGCACAACATGCTGACTAGTGACGTTGTGACTCGCCTGAAAAACGAACTTGACCCGACTACAGAAGCGACTCAGGTTGGCCCAAAGACTGAACACAAAACGGTCAACTATTTCTGGGGAGAGAAAACTAAACGATTCACACGTTTAGCTCAACGCTCGCAGACTTTCGCCGACGAGGTGTTGGTGCACCCTATTTTGCTTGGCGTCTCGGATGCGCTGCTCAAACCGCATTGCGCAAGTTATTGGATGAATACTGGCCAGATGATGATCGTCATGCCGAGTGGTAATCCCCAATACATGCACCGAGACTCAGACGACTGGCCAAAAATGTGCTCGCCGACAAGCGAGGTTTGCCAAGTTAGTTGCATGCTCGCACTCTCAGACTTCACTGTCGAAAATGGGGCAACCCGAGTCGCGCCAGGCAGTCATCTATGGAGCGACTACAAACGCGAAGCGACCGAAAGTGAGATCACGCAGGCTGTGATGCCAGCAGGCAGCGGAATGATTTACACCGGCAAGGTGTTGCACAGCGCGGGCGCTAATAAAACAAACAACGAACCTCGCTATGGTTTGCACATGTCGTATATATATGGCTGGCTGACACCCGAAGAAGCCGGCTGTCTTGGCGTTACTGAAGAGCGCGCCAAACAATTGACGCCTCGACAACAACAACTGCTTGGCTATCGCTGTTACGACGCATCAGATATCAACGGCGGTCGATTGTGGACAGTTGACTACGAAGACGTGCCTGTGGGCCTGGGATGGACGCAATGAGTGAAAATATAATCAACGGTCTAAGTGAGAGTTTCACTCGTGACGAATACATCTCACCAGAAATTTTTGCGACCGAGATGAAAAAAATCTATGGCACGAATTGGTGCTTTGCGGGTCTCAGTGAGAACTTGTCAAAAATTGGCGATCGCCTCGTTGTAGACATCGGCGACGAAAGTATTTTGATTCTGCGTAACCGCGAGAATGAGCTTCGGGCTTTTTACAACGTTTGTCAACATCGTGGTTCGCAACTTTGTGACGCCAGCGGTTCGGGTTTTGGCGCTGCAATCACTTGCCCCTATCACTCTTGGAGCTACTCGGTCGAGGGCAACTTGATCGCAACTCCCCTGCATGAAAAAGATTCGATTGATCGATCGGCGATAAGTCTGAAGCCGGTGAAAGTTGCGCAATGGCAGGCGTTTATTTTTGTTTCACTAGACCCGAATGCTCCAGAATTGATTAATTGGCTCGAGTCGCATTATTCGCGCCCACGCCAACTCGAAAAGTTCGACATGGCGAGTTTGAAAAACGCGCGAACAACCGTCGACGAAGTACAGGCAAACTGGAAAGTTCTTGGCGAAAACTACAGCGAGTGTCTGCACTGCGCGGTTGTGCACCCTGAACTCGTTGACCTGGTGCCAATTTACAAAACTGGCAGCACCACCCAAACCGACCGACCAGATTGGGGCGTCAGCCTTGCCGAGGGTGCCACTGGGTTGTCTTATAAACAAAATGAAAACCTGCCACTCTTGCCAGCGATGGACGAAATCGACGACTATTCGGTTTTTGGTGCCTATGTTTATCCGAATATGTTGATTGATATCTCGCCAACTGTTGCGGTAATCACTCGATATGTGCCCCGTTCTGCGACGCACACGACAATCTTCACCGATTACTTGTTTCCAAAAGATGCGGTTGACAACCCAGATGTTGACCTTGAGCCAACAATTAGCTTTAGCGACCTAGTCAACCAGCAAGATATTTCGGTGTGTGTGCGAGTGCAACGCGGAGTTGCGTCAAAGTCGTTTACTCGCGCCTATCACACAAAAATGGAGCGTTACTGCAAACAACTCATTCAGCGTTACCGCAACGAAATTAGTTGAAGCTCCCAGCTGCAAAAACTTCTGAAGTACGCTCACTCATCTCTTCGATGAGTTTTCCTAGTTTTGATAGGTTTTGCAAAAACACATCGCCGTGTTCGCGACTGTGAGCAACCGAAAGTGTGAGCGATTCGCTCTTGCCCCACGGGGCTAAAAAGACTCCGCCGTTGAACTGCATCAAATAGTTCAAGTGCATCGCACCAGTGCTCACTTCTAAAAAGTCTCGATAATTCACCGCTGGTTGATCACTGAAGACGGCTGAAACTTTAAAGCCAAACTGATATCCGTGCGCACCTTGCCCATGGCTTCGCAGTATCGATAACGCGTGCTTCAAAATATATGCACCGACGTCGTTGGCTTTTGCATAAGCATCATCGGTCAGAACTTCGGTCAGCACCGCACGAGTAGCCGCCATCGTCAACGGGTTGCCATTAAATGTGCCCACTTGGTTGTAGCGACCATCTGTGATTGCCTCCATCACCTCGGTGGTTCCACCGATCGCACCGCACGGCAAACCTCCGCCAAGTGCTTTTGCAAGACAAATTATGTCGGGCACTACCCCATACATCGCCGTGGCGCCGCCTTGATGAATAACCAAACCGGTTTTTACTTCATCAAAAGCCAAAAGAGCACCGTGCTGATGGACCAACTTTTTCACTGCCTCGAGATACCCGGGTTGCGGCACGATAATGCCCGCTCCCATCAGAATCGGTTCAAAAATCATTCCGGCGATTTCGCCCTTGTGTTCGTCGAATACGCGACTCAATGCCTTGATGTCGTTGAATGGAACTATGCGAACACAATCAGCAATCGCCTGAGGAATGCCGGCACCCGGCGTGCGCCACGGTTTGTCTGCAGGGCCAAGTTCTTTGGCTGACCTAAAAATAGAAATTGCAACTGCGTCGTGATGACCGTTGTAAGAGCCTTCAACTTTTATAATCAGATCGCGACCAGTGATTGCGCGCATCAAGTGCACAGCGTCCATCGTCGCTTCAGTACCCGAATTGCAAAATCTCCACTGAGGCAAACCGAATCGCCGCGCTAGTTCTTCGGCGACGACTATCGAGTCGGGTGTCGGTTGGGCAAAATGCGTGCCTTGGGTAACGCGCTTTTGTACAGCCGCGACCACCGAAGGATTGGCGTGGCCAACTACATTTGCGCCGTAGCCGGCATGAAAGTCGATGTAACGATTGTCGTCTACATCCCAGACGTAGGCGCCTTTGCCGTGACTAACCCAAACCGGAGTCGGCCGCGAACTGGCCCAACTAGATGTCACGCCACCAGGAATCGAGGTTGACGCCCGCAGGTGCATTTCGGCGGATTTTGGCACTCGGCCCATGAAGATTCGCTCTTCATTCTCGATCATTTCGTCGAGCGAACTCATGATGGCTAAGTTTAGCGTCGGGGAAACAATCAAACGAAACGGGGATATATGACAATGCGCCGAAGAGACTTCTTGCGAAACTTGGTCATCACAACTGGTGGAGTGACACTGGGCGGTTCGTTACTTGCTGCATGTGGTGGCTCAACGTCGAACACAACAGTTGATGGTCTGGCAATTGGCACACCAGAGAACCCGATCAAACTTCCAGTTACAACCGAGGCAATCGCCGACGGCTTGGCCAGCGAATCTGGCACGCTTGAGATACTCAATTGGGCTGATTACGCAAATCCTGAGTCGATTGCAATTTTCGAGAAACAGTTTGGCTGCAAAGTTTCTACAACTATTTACGACACCGAAGAAGCTGCAGTCGCAAAACTAAGAAATGGAACGTTTAAGCCTGACCTAATTCTTGGCATGACTGATACGGCGTTGGCAAAACTGGTTGCTGCTGATTTGCTTCAACCGCTGAACAAGTCGTACATACCGAATTTCGGCAACGTAATTAAAGGACTGCAGAGCCCTTACTACGACCTTGAGTCTCAGTACACCGTTCCTTATTTTATTTACGGAAACGGCATCGGATACCGCACCGACCGCATTGATAAAAATGCATTCGCAAAAAACGGCTACGACGTTTTGTGGGACGCGCAATACAGCGGCAAACTTGGCGTGCTTGACTCGTATCGAGACACTTTGGCCATGGCGATGTTTCGCGCAGGCAACTTTGATGCCAACACGGCAGATGCAGCAGTGATCACAAAAGCGGGCGAAGATTTAATTTCTTTGCGTGAGGCAACAAATCCAAAGGTAGATATTTTGGCTTACACCGAAATGCCAGCCGGCAATAGAGATATCAACTTCACTTGGTCGGGTGACTTGTTCACCGCCCTGCAGTATCTGCCCGAAGGTGTTTCTCCAGATGTGCTCGGATTTTGGTATCCAGAAAAAACAGTTGCCAAGAACGACTTCATGTGCATAACCAAGAGCGCCAAGTCACCAGTTCTTGCGCATCAGTTGATCAACTTTTTGAGCGACACCGACAACGCAATGTTGAACCGCGAATATGTCGGTTATCAGCCGGCGCTTGAGTCAATCACGATTGATCTGTTGATCTCAACTGGCACGATTCCCGAGTCGCTGATTGACGCATTGGTAACGCCTGAGAAATATGATTCAGGCCTAGCCCAAGTTTTGCTTGAACCAGCCGTTGACGCGCTTTGGCTCGAGCAGTGGACAGCTTTCACCGCGGGTTAATTCTTGAAGTCTTCGCCTCGCCTGTGGGCAGGATTCGCAATTCCCGGCACGACATGGCTACTCGTGTTGTTCGCAATCCCCTTTTATGCAGTTGCCTGTGTTGCCTTCGGCACGATTGACCCGATATTTCGAGACGCGGTACCGCAATGGAACCCCCTCGCTTGGGATTTCACCCAGGCGCGCCAAATCTTTAACAGTCTGGCCACGGGCCCGCTGCGAGGCGTTGCAGTTCGCACCGTACTTTACGTCGCGTGTGCAATGGCGATTTGCTTTCTGATCGGTTTTCCAATTGCATACTTTTTGGCACGACATGCCGGCAAACGAAAACTGCTGTTGCTGGTTTTGATAATCGTTCCGTTTTGGGTGAACTACTTGATGCGCATGCTGGCTTGGGTCAACTTGCTAAGCAACGATGGATTGTTCACTCGGTTCATGCGAATCTTCGGTGTGAATTACAACTGGCTTGATGGCTCGCCAGTCACAGTTGTGCTGGGTTTGGTTTATGGCTACATTCCGTTTTTGATCTTGCCGTTATACGCCACACTCGAGCGCCTTGATTGGCGGTTGATCGATGCGGCACGTGACCTCGGGGCCAACTCGCGACAAGCGTTCAGACTCGTGACCGTTCCAATGTCTAAAGCAGGTCTCGTCGCCGCCGGAATTTTGATCGCCTTACCAATGTTTGGTGATTACTACACGAACGATCTGCTGTCGCGCTCGCCCAGCACCGAGATGATCGGCAATCAAATTGAATTCTTTTTGAACGCCAGCACACAGCCCCAAAATGGTGCTGTACTCGTGATCGCACTATCTCTGTTCTTGCTTGCACTGATGTCGTTTTACTTACGTAGCACCCGACAACAAACACGTCAGACGGCAAGATGATTTTTATCGGCGTCAAATCATGAAACGAAACAAAAAGTCTGCGCTCGTTTATATCGTCTGGGGCTACATCATCTGGAGTCTCGTACCCGTAGTTATCGCAGTTATCTACTCGTTCAATGATGGACGCAGCCGCACTGTTTGGCAAGGGTTCTCGCTGCGATGGTGGTTCACCGATCCTTATGCTTCGGTTTTTCATAATCCTGAAACGCGCAATGCAATCAGCAACTCACTGATTTTGGCGTTCGCAACTCTTCTCGTAGTTACCCCACTTGGCATTACTTTGGCCATTGGCTCGCAGCGCATCAGGGGGCGTGGCAGCAACGTTGTACAAGGTTTAACTTCTGCACCATTGATCACCCCCGAAATTGTTGTGGGTGCAGCACTGCTCATAACTTTCACTCGACTGTTTACGGCTGTGCCGCTCGGCTTTGCAGCACAGTTGTTGGGCAATGTCACATTTTCTTTGGCAAGCGTTGTCGTCATAGTGCGTGCGCGACTCGTCTCGATCGGTTCATCTTTTGAAGAAGCAGCCCGCGACTTGGGCGCGACTAGGTGGCAAGCATTGCGTTATGTGTTGCTGCCAATGCTTTGGCCGTCAGTAATGGCCAGCCTCGTTGTGGTTTTTGCTACGGTAATCGACGATTTTGTCATCACCAGTTTTCTTTCTTCTGGCGTCAACTCAGAAACCGTGCCGCTGCGAATCTATTCTTCGGTCAAAGGCGGCGCCACACCCGCACTCAACGCATTGGCAACCTTGCTCGTCTTGGCTTCGTTTACGGTTCTGATAATCGGTCTATTTGGATTATCAACCTGGCGCAAACGTCACGGCGAACGTGGTGGTCTGAGATCAGCGCTTGCCGATGTCACGCAGATGGATAGCTAAATAGTTATCTAGTTCGCAAGCGGCAGAACTCGCACTGCGTCAGGCAACACATCAATCATTATCTCTTGACCATCGCGAAGTCCAACAGAAGTTTCATCGTTGGGTACTTCAGCGTTGATAGTTTCTGCCCCAAGTTTGAGTGAGATCCGCAAAACCGAACCGGCAAACGTCACCCGCTCGATTACTGCTTGGTGATTGCCTGAACCAATGCGAATTCGTTCAGGTCGAATCATCATCATGCCGTCACCAAGCGGCGCAGACTCGGGAGCAATGAACTTTTCTCCGGCCAATTCGACGACGCCGCGCGAAACAACACAGCCACGAATCAAGTTTGCGGCACCAACGAATTGTGCGACTTCAACAGAGTTGGGCTGCTCATAAAGTTCGCGTGGAGCACCAACTTGCATCAGCCGACCTTGGCGCATAACACCGATGCGGTCACTCATTGTGAAGGCTTCGTGTTGATCATGCGTGACGTAAATAAACGTGATACCGATTTGACGCTGAAGTGTTGCTAATTCGATTTGCAGTCTGGCGCGCAACTGTGCATCAAGAGCACCTAAAGGTTCGTCAAGAAGCAACACGCTGGGCTCAAGGATCAACGCCCTGGCCAAAGCAACACGTTGTTGCTCGCCACCCGAAAGTTGATGCACTCGTCGTTCAGCAAAACCACCGAGTTGAACGAGTTCAAGTGCTTCACCGATTCGTTGGCTGTCAGACTTTGCGCTCTTGGTGAACTCGCTTTCAAAACGTAAGCCGAATTTGACGTTGTCTTCAACATTCAAGTGGGGAAACAACGAATAGTTCTGAAAAACAGTATTCAACGGCCGGGCTTCTGGCTCATCGTTTGTTACATCGCGCGAGTCGATATAGATGCTGCCGCTGTCTGGCTGTTCAAAACCGCCGATCATCCGCAATGTTGTTGTCTTGCCACAACCAGACGGCCCGAGCATCGAGAAAAACTCGCCTGCTTTAACTTCTAACGAGACGTCATTGACAACCACACGATCGCCGTAAGCCTTGTGCAAATTATTGAGAGTTACTGCGCCGTCAAGTTCAAGTGCTGGCATATTTGATCCTCAAAAAATATTAGGCGCGCATGGTTTCGATGTTGCCATCCACGGGCAAAACCTGGCCAGTAATGAACCTTGCCGCCGGCGAACTTAGAAACACTGCCGCTGCGGCAATATCTGTGGCGTCGATGAATGTTTTCATTGAAACTTGATTCTCATAACCAGTACGAATACTTTGCGGGCTCACGCCAGTTGCTGCAGCCTCGCGTTCGATAACGCCGTCCATTCGTGGGCCGCTGACAGATCCGGGACAAATTGCGTTGACACGAACACCCTCAGCGCCGAGCTCCATCGCCCACGACTTTGTGAGCCCGATGATTCCCCATTTGGCAGCCACATAAGGCGAACGTAACGGGTATCCGAAAATTCCGGCGCTTGTTGAAATGTTGATGATCGAACCACGAGTCTTGAGCAACATCGGTACTGCAGCTTTCGTACATCGAAATGTGCCACCCAAATTTATGCGCACGCACTCGTCGTATGCGTCGGCATCCATCTCGTCGACACGCGCAGTCGGCCCTGGTACGCCGACGTTATTCACCAATATGTCTAACCCGCCGAGATCACGAGCAATTGCCGATAACATTGCGTCGACATCACTCGATTTAGAAACATCGCAAACATAATTTGGTTTTGTCGTGTTGTTTACATCACAGACAACTACGTGTGCGCCTGCATGCTTCATTGCATCGGCGATCGCCTTGCCGATTCCTGATCCGCCACCAGTAACAAGCACCCGGAGACCAGTCAACGAAAAATCTTGGGTATTTACACTCGTTGCCACGCCTAAAACTTAGCCTCTTGTGCGTCTCGCCAAAAGTTCAGCGAACACACAAGAGGCTCTGTTTTGAAGACCCTCTATCTATCTAGCTTCCGATGATTCCACCGTTTTTGCGAGTGATCACGATCGTGCAGTCGCGTGGCACAGGGCCGGTTGCACCTGTGTAAGGAGCTGGGAAGTTACTTATCGCTGGGCTACCGTCACCAGGGTGTTGCAAGTTGACAAACATCGTCTTGCGATCTGGAGTTACCGTCACGCCTGTAACTTCGCTTCCTTTGACGCCTGTGAATAGTCGTCGAATTTCTTTAGTTTTCGCATTAGCGACGAGCATTTGGTCATTGAACTTGCCCGGCTGCTCACCATCTGTTTGTACGAAAACACGATCATCAGAGTCAACCCAGATGCCATCGGGTGAACCAAACATTTGACCACCTTCGTCGAATGTTTCGTTTGCCAAGAGGAAAATATCCCAAGTGAATGTCAGACCAAGGTATTGACTCGCATCTTTCCAACGCACGATGTGGCCATATGTGTTTACTTTCGTTGGGTTCGCTTTGTTGACGTCAGCTTTGCCAACTGTGCCACGTTGCGTGTTGTTCGTCAACGTCACATACATTTCGCCAGACTTTGAACCAGCGATCCATTCTGGTCGATCCATTTTCGTGGCGCCGACGACATCAGCTGCCATGCGTGTGTAGACCAAAATCTTGTCAAGCGTCCACGATGACAACGCCGGATTGCTCGGGCTCAGTTCAAGCCACGCGCCTGAGCCATCGTCATTGAACTTGGCTACATAGAGCGTGCCCTCGTCAAGAGGACTCACACCGGCTTTGATCATCGACTTCCAGTTTGACTTTGAAACAAACTTGTATACATAGTCGAACCGCTCATCGTCACCCATGTAAACGACAATGCGACCGTCTTTGCCTTCAACGACTTCAGCACCTTCGTGCTTGACGCGACCGAGAGCCGAGCGCTTAACTGGCTGAGAACCCGGCTTGTTTGGGTCGATCTCGACGACATAACCGAAACGATTTGCTTCGTTGGTGTAATTCGCATCTGCCAAGTTGAAGCGCGCATCGAACTTGTGCCAGTCGTAGCCAAACCCTGCGGCCGATATACCGTATCGAGCCTGCTCTGCACTGGGCTTCCATGTTGTTGATGTCGATCCGAAATAACCGTTGAAGTTTTCTTCACATGTCAAGTATGTGCCCCAAGGTGTTTTACCGTGAGCGCAGTTATTCAACGTTCCTTGGATTGGATTGCCAGCAACGTTTTTAATCAACGCACTTGTTGCGACTGGGCCACTCATCTGGGCAAGCGTGTTGACATGCACTCGACGATTCTTTTTGCTCTTGGCGACCTTCCATTTGCCACCGACATTTTCGAT
>OFSF01000636.1_pt1 | contig 13324 bp, 35 predicted proteins | sample 1543271 | NCBI WGS metagenome assembly OFSF01 (sample SAMN07774227, study PRJEB24372) | wastewater metagenome | isolation source: Exp Tend VB 100WW | collected 2016-02
AGTCTTGACTTCCCCACGGATATCCTGTAGGATATATGCAGGATGAGAACTTACAAGATTGGTGTTGTGTGGCAGATGTATGGTTATGTGGAGGTGGAGGCTGATAATTTGACTAAAGCTATTAAAAAAGTGAAAAAGGTTTCTCCGCCTGATAATGGTAAATACATTGATGGTAGCATTAATGTGTGGTTATCTCTACGAGACTCTGATAATTATGGTGATGGACGAAAAGTGAAGAAACAGACGAACAAAATCAAGAAAAATATATGAGAAAAAGTCCAAGAACTGATGCGGTATGGGAACGATTTAGAACTGATACAACAGGAGAGCTTGAGCCTGATGTGGAGTTTTCTACACTAGCCCGTGATCTAGAATACGAACTTAACAATGCGTTAGAAAAAATCAATAGTCTAGAACAAGCTGGTGATGAACTATTACACTGGCTTACTATAGATGGTGTTTCTATAAGCAATCAACAATTACTTGCAAACAAATGGAATAGAGCAAAGGGAATTAAGTAATGATTATTGAACCTAAAGATACTAATTTCTATTCATCTGACCCAGTTAAAATGCAGATGTATGGTGACTTGTTACAAACTCAAAAAGAAATTGAAAGGTTGAATAAAAAGATACAAAAACTAATTGACGCTGGTGATGTATTGTATAAACTACTTGACCCTCCATCAATATCTATGAGAACAACCGAATATGATAACGCTCTACAAGGTTGGGATGACGCTAAAACTAAATATTGACTTTCAGAAAACCCCGTGGTAAAGTAAATAAAACAAATTTGTGAACAGAGAAATAAACATTAAAGTTACCCCTCCAGAATTTAGGTGGGCAGTAGAAGATGCACTAACCCGTGTTGGGTGGAAAAAAACCGGAGCATCCTATGGAATGGGCCATGCAGACTTGTGGTATCCGTTGCCAGGACCAGCGGCTGAAGAGTTTATGCCGGAAAAAATAGAAGTAAATCTCCCTGAATTAAATTAAATAAAAACAAATAAAGAAAGGATGAAGTAAATATTTGAGTAATCTATTAAAACACGCAGAACGAGAACTAAAGCTAATTGGTTATGATGATAAAGATGAATATGATAAAATGGCCAAAGATGCTATATTAGAACTAATTGAAACATTTGCCAAACAAGGACATAGCGGATTTAGTGCTCCATATGTAGCAAATATGTTTCATAAACTTGCCAATTATAAAACACTAAGTCCATTAACGGGTAATGATGATGAATGGAATGATGTATCTGATATAAGTGGTGAAATGTTGTTTCAAAACAATAGAGATAGTAGAGTATTTAAATATGAAAAAGGTGCATATTTTTTAGATGCAATTGTATGGCAAGAAACCATCAATGATGATGTTAATCATTTTACTGATAAAGATAGTAGAAGATATATTAAATCATTTCCGTTTACCCCAAAAACTTTCTATGTCAAAGTAGATAAAGATAGAAATATTCTTGATACGGAAGAATATAATAAAGCAAACGCATACTACGCTTGACTTAGTATAAACCCCGTGGTAAAGTAAACCTATGAAATATTTTAATGCGTATTATTCTTGTTCTAATAATTCTTGGATTAAACCTAGTAATTATTACGCTGCTAAATCTATCAAAGATGTAATTCAAAAAGAACAGATAAAAGTGTCTTCATATACTTTGAATAAAGTGAATAAATATGGTGCAAAAATCATAATCAAAAAATGGAGAACTCCTGCTGGAAAGGGTTGTGGACAATGGGAGGAGAATCCAGAGTTTGATTTTGAAAAAGACTTGACTGATATTGTTGCTGTCTCTGGTGATGGTGGTGACATTCATATTAAAGAAATTCTGATTGACTTTCTATAAATTTGGTGGTAAACTTAAAAAGTAAAGTAAGTTAAACTATGAACAATTGTAGAGTAATTTTGTTGCTTTTTGGCGGAGTTTATGTTCGTGTGGAATTCGGACCAAAAGATTTTGAAATTCAAGCGTTCAAAGAATTTCAAGACAAAGAAGAACAATTGTTCTTTTATCAGTGTGTATTGAACTATCTCAATGCCGAATGGATTAGTCTAAAAAGTTGTTGACTTGTTCTAAAGTGTGTGATAAAGTAGAGTTATGAATAAAGAAAATAGAACTTGGACGCAGAACGAATTGGACTTTGAAAAAAGTAGATTGAAGATTCTTATTGAGAATGAAGAATCTACATCTGAGCAGTCCAAAAAAATAGTGGACCGGCTAAAAAAACAATTGGAATTGTTGAATGACGCACTAGTGGTGTATAAAATATAAAATTATCCCCATAAATTAAAAAATGTTACATCCGCAATGAATGTATTGTTTGCGCATGAAAGAGGTTGGATTGCTTATAACAAAAACAAATAATAGTATTAATGTTCTATATTTATATGTATATGAAATATAGACAATTCTTTCCATTATATTTAAATGAAAATAGAAAATTAGCTAAACAATATGTTGAACAAGGAAAATTGTCTGCGGAGGACTTTAATTTATTGGTTGGTTTTGACCCGTCATCAACTAAAAAATATGTTGGTTGGCTAGCAAAACAATGGATTAACAAAGAAACTAGTGGAATTACCACTCCAGATGATTTACGCAATACAATTGAAGAATATGATGTTTTTGTAAAAAATGGTAAAACAAAAACCAAAGATGTCTTTCAATTTAAAACATTTAAAGATTTAAAGCGTGAGGTAGATCAAATTAATAATTCCGTGCCAGACTCAAAAAGTGAATTGCGTGATGATTATGAAATTATAAGAGATGATGATAAATTGTTAATTGCTGTGCCACATAGTCACGAAGCTAGTAGATATCTAGGATTAAGTAAATTTAGTTATAGAGATTGTGAAGGTGGTGGTAAAGATAGCGCCTGGTGCACTACTTATAAAGCCCCGGACCATTTCAATGATTATTATTTTAGTAAAGGCAATACACTTTATTATATAAAAGTAAAATCCCCAGAATTGATTCAACTATGTAAAGATACATTCAATAATGCAGCCATGATAGTAGTTGCACTACTTGTTGATAAAAATGGTAAATTGATTGATGGTTATAACGCAGATGATACACAATTGTCTTCTAAAGAAATACTAAAATTCAGAAAAATTACAGGAATTTAATTATATGATTAAACTTAGAGATATATTGTTAGAGAATACCGCACCAGATATCTTTGTTCCAAGGAGAGTGGAAGATAGACTTGAGCGGATGATTAAGAATTATGTAAGAAATGGCAGCAAAGGTGACTTGAATTTAAGTGGGAGGAATTTAACAAAGTTACCTGATATATTAAAAGATATAAGTGTTGGTGGTGATTTTTATTGTGGTAATAATTTATTAACATCACTAGAAGGTGCTCCCAAGACAGTTGGTGGTGATTTTTTTTGTAACAGTAATAAATTAATGTCATTGGATGGTTCTCCTAAATTTGTTGGAGCTAACTTTTCTTGTTTTAACAATCCAGGTAATTTTACAGAACAACAAGTTAGAGCGGTATGTGATGTTAAAGAAAATGTATATGTCTAATATAGATTGAAATTTTTTAAAAAAGCTGTTGACAGGGTGGTTGAAGTGGATGGCGTGAAATATAAGCTTATTGAGGCTTGACATTCAGATATTCCCGTGGTAAATTAAAATAAATAAACTTTGAAAGAATTGTAAGTTTCAAGCGTCTATCTAGTATAGACACTTGTTTTTAAACTTGTCTAAAAACTTTTGATAAATGGAAAGATTGATATGAAAATTAGATTTTTTGATAATCGTGGCAGATTTATGCCTGAACTTAGTTGTGGTAAACCTATGTGGACTACTACTAATGGACAAAAGACTCATTATGAACGGGAATATAGCTGTTGGTTTACTAGTCATTCATTTGGTGATAGAAGTGAAGTTCATATTACCCCGAGCATTTTTGTAGATTTCTGGAATAAAGGCGGTCTTAGTTCAATATCTGATTTAGGCACTATTACTCATAGTTGTGGAATTGGTATCCGATTTTGGAACTGGTATGGCACTTTCACATTTATGAGAGCATTAAATACAAAAACAAGTGAGGAAATCAACAAATGTTTATTAGGAAATGGAGTAAATAAAGTATTGTGAATGACAAACTAAAAGTGATTGACTTGTTATAAAGTGTGTGGTAAAGTAGAATTATGAAGAATCACAAGCAATTGAATATATTTGAAATGAGTTTTGATGAATTTGTTCAACACGAAGAGAAAGAAAGACGGAGGAAAAATCTATGTGACGAATGCCATGGTTCTGGCAAAATAGCAGAGGCTGGAATCTTTAGCAAATATTACAAATGTGAAAAATGCAAGGGAAGCGGAAAAAATAAATAAGATTAAATTTGTTGATTTCGTAAAACTATTTGACTTTGTTTAAAGTGTGTGGTAAATTAAGACTATGAAAATGACGGATGATAATAAATTGAAAATTGTTGTTCTAACCCATAACATCAAACATTTGTGTGATAAAATAGAACATACAATTTTGGGTAACGGAGGTGCTCTTTGTTTCAGTAGCGGAGATTTTGTAGAAATTAACTATGTGTTTGAATTGGCTAAAGAATTGAAAGAACTTAACAAAAACTAGTGTGAACAGACAGCTTAAATTTAGAGTGTGGGATAAATTGGCAGAACGCATGATTTATCCTCATAATGACAATCAACAACACTTTATCATTGATTTAAATGGACGCTTCCATAATCTACAAAATGGTAGCGGTGGCGATGATTATGTAATCCAACAATATACTGGATTAAATGATAACAATGATGACCCTATTTACGAGGGTGATATCTTAAAAAATCATTATGATGTAGGTAATAATATAATTGGACAAGTATTATATGAAGCTGACCACGGCGGTTATATCTTTCAATGGAAACGGATACGGAAACGGAAAGGGCGAGGCCAAGATTATAAAAATCTAAATTGTGATGTAGCATTTGAATCCGTCATTGTTGGTAATATCTTTGAACATAGTGAACTATTAAAGTAATATGAATAACCGCTTTAATTTTAGAATGTGGGATATAAATACAAAAAGATTTTATTATATGTATTTAGATGAATTAATTGGATTGACCAGAACAATATCAATTCCAAAAGAAGCAACTATCCAACAATATACCGGCTTAACTGATAAAAATGGCAAGGAAATATTTGAAGGTGACATCATCATAGACACTCAAAAACAAAAATATGAAATCATCTTTGATGAAAACCATGCCAGATACGATTTAAAAATATGTGGTGAAAATAAATTGAGGGGACAAACTAGTTATGGTACTGAAATATATGAAAAAAAACATATTGAAGTAATTGGTAATATCTTTGAGAATCCAGAACTATTAAAAACAATATGAGAGAACTAAAATACCGAGTATATATACCAGAGTTTAGTAAATTTGTATATTTTGGGCTTAATGATTTTGATTATTCCGATAGATATTTAACTAATGACAAATATCCAATCCAGCAATACACTGGAATGAAAGATAAAAATGGTAAAGAGATTTACGAAGGTGACCTTATACGAGGTATGTTTGATTTTGGACCTGCTGGTTTCAGCGAGCTAATGTTGCCTGTTTGTTGGCACAATATAGATGGTTATCAATACAATAATTGGAACCTGTCAACTATTGAAGTTGTTGGTAATGCATTTGAACAAAAGGAACTATTAAAATGATTGTTTTAATCACTTATCTTGATAAAGAAACAAATACCAAAATGGTAAGTCACGGATACAATGTAACTACTGATGAACTTGTTGTTTTACCATCTGTACCATTGTTTTATTTCGATGATGCCAAATTTGATTCTGAAGTGGGTGAATATATTCTAAACTAATCTTATTATAAATAATATGAATACTAATATCAGCACAGAAAAACCAAATACTAGATACTTTTTAACCAACTCGAAAACAAAGGTAGCTAAAGTAAGAATTATTATATTGAAGTAATATGAGTAACAATATTAAAACCTGCCCAAATTGTGACGCATATGAAGTAAAAGGAGAATATCATTCTCTTTTTGGATGCGGTTCTTACTACTCTGATATGCGAATGGGAACGCCTACAATTACAGAGAAACGAGAAGGTTATAGATTTCACGAAACACTACAGTGCGCTCATAACAGAATCTCAGTCTTAAATATTAGACTCCGTAAAGTTGAAGAATATGTTAAAAAACAAACAGAAGTTCCAAAACAAACACTAAAAAGTCTTGAGGAACATAATAACAAAGCATATAACACTTTTGCCGCAGTCAATAACCTCAACTCTGGCTTTGCTTGTCCAAAGTGTGGAGAAGAATTGTATTATTCTAATCCCAATTTTATGTTAACAACATATCCTCCTAAACGAGGTGTGCAGTGTAACAAGTGCAATCATACAGATTATGTATACTAATTATGAATGAAGCATATGTATTTACCATCATTTTAATTATTGTAGCAGTAATAGCAGTTGTTGCATTTATTGTCGGCGTAATAGTAAAATACAAAGAAAATAAAGATAACGCAAACAAAAAGAAAGTATATGTCAACAAGCTAGTAATCACATACTGCGGCGTAGGCACAGCATTGATGAATAAAAAAGAACTGGGCTATAGAAATGATACCTACGAAGAAGCAATGAAATCCAGACAAAGACTAATAGATATTGCCAACAAAGCACATCAAACATTAGAGAAATTATCAGATACAGATATTTTCAATTTTGAAGGTATTGTTGTCATTCACAAAAATCAATTCATTGCAATTGAACAATCTACATATATGGAATATGAATGATGAAATTAAATCAAGTTGGATTATTATTGAAAATGATGATGTTTCTGTTTCAACTATTACACATCTTGCCAAATTATCTGGTTTAGCTAAATCATATTCTGAAGCAAAAAGTTTAATAAAAAGTGCGGGGTTATACCTGAATAATAAAAAAATATCTGATATTAATAGAGAAATATCTACAGATGACTTATTATATAATAAATACATTTTGTTACGAAAAGGAAAATCAAACTATTTTATATTCAAATTAAATCATAATCAAGATGAAACCAAAATGGCCAACACTACAAGATAGACTAAATCATCCATTAAAAGATGAACTTACAGCTTTACAACAGCTAAAACAAGTGTTACCATTGTCAAAACAAGCACAAAAATTATACGATAACTTATCTAAAAAAGTTAAAAAATAATATGTCCCTACCAGAAAAACAACTAGATGTAATTGACCTAACCAAACTAATCAGAGATGTCCATTACAAACTACAATTAGACTACCAAGCCCTAATGGGCAAAACAGCTGCTCTAGAAGCAGAAAATGTAGAGCTAAAAGCTAAACTAGATGACCTACACAAATGGATAAATCAAGGCGGTGGTAAAAAAACTAACACTTGACTTTCAGAAATTTATCTGGTATACTCATAAAATGAAAGTGGTTATCAACTCAAGCTATGGAGCTTTTGGATTAAGTGATGAAGCTCATATTCTATACGCTAAACTTAAAGGTTATAATCTAATTAAAGCTGAATGTTTTGGTTATCAGACATTCTTTAAAAATGAAGTAAAAGATGAAAACTTAGTTGACGATTGGACATTTGATAGAAACGATCCGGATCTTGTACAAGTTGTAGAAACTTTGGGTGAAAAAGCAGGTCAAGGAAAAAACATAAAACTAAAAGTAGTAGAAATTCCAGATGATGTTGAATGGTATATTGACAACCGTGAACAAGGTGGGGGAGAATTTATTGCTGAAGAACATAGAACGTGGAGATAAAATATATGCGATTATACTCTAAAAAGAATAAAGAAGACCTATTTGATATCTTTGATGTTGATATCAGTGTTCCCAAAATCAAATGGGGAACTCAACCAGGAAACGCATGGGGTAATGATTATCCAACAAAAGTCATAGATATTAATCTTGATACCAAACTTGTTTACCGCAAAGATAAAACTTATTGGTATTTTCAATTGACTTTGCTAGGATTTGGGTTTAGTATTCATAGACAAACCAGTTATTAATTATATGCAACCACACGATGTAGATATCACAATCAATTTCCACAACGGAACTCATATTCAAACCAAAGTTGATTGGAAATCAATCAAGTTGTTGAAATCAAAACACAAAATATCCGCCGTAGAACAAGCATATAATTATACACTTTTACAAACAGATAAAATCAATTTAGAAAATTCAACGGTAAAGTAAAAAATAATATGAAATACAGAATTTGGAGCAAAAATGCCGAATGTTATACTAACGAACCTGAATATCCAGGTTCATCACTACATTGCACTTCAAACTATTACCTAGACCACAATGGTAATCTTGTTGACTTTGTTACTTCTATTGGCACTAATCAAGACGATGCATCAAAATGTGATGTAGACCAAGAAGCTTATAAAATTGAACTATGTACCGGCTTTAAAGCCACAAACGGTGAATATTTATACGAAGGTGACATAGTAGAACTACCTCTAGGTATCAAAACCACTATTGGTAGAATAACCTGGGAACACTTTGGTTTTATGATATATGAGCGTACCGGTGGAGTATTGCAGTTTGTACAAAAACCCTATACTTACTTGGGTAATTATAACAAAAATCCAGAAATTCTAAAAGTCTCCGTCAAAATTGATAATGTTGGAGGACACTAATATGGATAAAGTAAAACAAGTTATTGTAATGCGTAAAGACTTGAACCTATCCAAAGGTAGGTTAGTCACTCAAGGTGCTCACGCAAGTATTGCGTTCTTAACTGATCTAATCAAAGAATACAATCCACTTCAATTGACTGACAGTCAGTTGCAATTGAATGAAGCACAAAAAGAATGGATATATGGTACTTTCTATAAAGTTTGTTTATCCGTAGATAGTGAAAAAGAATTGCTTGATATTGGATGTCATGCTGTTTTGATAGGTCTATCAGTCAAATATATTGAAGAAACCACCGGGTTTGATAAACCTACTATCACTTGTATAGCTATTGGTCCAGATTATAGTTCCAAAATAGATCCAGTTACTAAACATCTAAAACTACTATGAAATACAGAGCTTGGGACGAAAAATACAATTGTTGGGATGAATTGCCAATAACTTGTTATCCAAATGAAGACTTTAAAAAACAAGGTAGAACTATTCAATGGTCTACCGGCTTAATTGATAAAAATAATAAAGAAATCTACCAAGGTGATATCGTCAATACCATTTACCCAAATGATGCATATCTACACATCGGTGAAGTGATTTACCATACAGAAACTTGTAGTTTCAGAATCAAAACTATTAAACAACTATTGCCTATTGTTACACTCAGATATGTAGATGATAAACCCCAAGGACTATTACAAGTAGCAGATGAAGTGGTTGGAAATATTTTTGAACTACCCTGCCACAAACCTAATAATTTTGATCACAACGGCGAGTGTTTAACTTGTGACGCATGGGCAACAGACTGTCAATTTATTAAAAAAATATGAATTTAATTTATCAACAGATTAACAAACACAAATATAGTGTACGAACCAAATATGGAAAATTGGTTGGTGATTTAATTATGGATGTGGATGGTCATTTCTATTTTTGGCCAGAAGACAATAATGGCGCTTGGTCATCATATCATCTAAGAGAACTAGCAGATAAGATGGATGAAATCAATAAACAGTGGGATGAACAAGTTGAAAAACAATTAAACAAGTAAACTATATGGAAAGTAAAAAATATACAATAACACAGAAAATAGTAATTGGATTAATCACTTTAATTTTCGTAGGACTTCCCATTTTGTTTTGGGTACTGATATTTCAGTATCTAATGTCCAATTGAGAATTTTGAAAAAACTTTGGAAAACCCGTTGACTTTTCCCAAAAAGTCTGCGATACTATTTCCAGATGAAACACGAAGGTAAGACGATTGAACCAAGGGACATCGTTAAGGCGAATGCCGAAATTTACCGCAACAGCGAGTTGATTCGCATGGAAAAAGAAGACTACAATCGGTGGCTCGCAGTTCATGTTGATGCCGTAACCAAGAAAAATCATCCCGACAACAATAACTTTTTTAACTATGACCGATAACGAATTTCTCCCATTCAAGATTACTGAAGGCATAAACACTTCTACGCCTTTCATTGCTGTAAGCGACACTTTTCCAAGCGATAATTTTGAAGTGTGGACCAAGGAAAATTTGGAAGAAATGAAAAAGAAAAATTTTGAAAAAAGTGTTGACAGCTTCAAACCCATCTGGTAAAGTATATAAAGATTAAGTTAAACATAAAAAATATGAAGGATACTACACTCAAGCAGCTCGTTCGTGATCGTAAGGGAGATCCCCGTGGTATGGTTATCGCAACCGTAGTTAATAACACTGTTCGCATCGGTTGGAGTTATACCAATACCAAGGCCGGTGACCGATTCAATAAGCAAAAGGCTTTTGTTATCGCATCAGGTCGTGCAGAATCTGGTTGGGGAGTCAATGTTAATGTTCCACAACGTGTTGGTAAGGTTCTTGGACAAATGGCTGAACGTTCTGTTCGTTATTACAAGGGTGTTCCCCTCGCTTAATTTTCATTCATCATACAAAGGTTTGGGGTAATCCTTTACTTTCATAAAACCCCGTTTTACTTTATATCACTATGACTGACCTACTAAAATATATTTCAGAAAGCGTTTCTAATTATCTTATCTTTCTGTTCACATCTCTGTTTATATATCTGCTTATTGTTGCACTAATTAATGTATTAATCAATAAGCTTACAGTCATGGCAGTCGCAACCATTCAGATTTTCAAGGAAAAGTCCGACGATAAATAAATTTGAAAAAAGTTTGCTGCAAGGCTTGACTTCAACCCCATCTTAGACTAATCTATACCCATGATGAATTTGAACTTCAATGGTCTGCTTGAACCGCAAAAGATTCACTCTACCAAACTCCTCAACAGCCTCCATATGAACGGATTCGCTTTTGATGCGAGTCCCACTGGAACTGGAAAAACCTATTGTGCTTCTTGGATTGCCAAGAATTACGGTTCATCTGTGGTTGTGATTTGTCCCAAGAGTGTCCAAAAGAACTGGTTTGATACACTCAAGTCTTTTGGTATTGACAATCCTATTGTGATGACTTTTGAACGACTTGTGCGTGGTAATACTGATTACTATACGTATGATATGAGTGTATATCTTAATCGTACTAATTGGTGGAAGTCACTAGGTATTACGGTTAACTTTCCTAATAACAGTTTGGTTATTCTGGATGAAGTACATAAGTGTAAGGGTCAAAAGAGTTTATCTGGTGAATGTCTAGTTGCTATTAAGAATGCAGGACACAAACTATTGATGTTGTCTGCTAGTGCTGCTACCAATGTCACTGAAATGAAAGCATTTGGTTATGCCACTTTGCTTCATAGTGGTTATGGTTTCTATGATTTCTGTAAGGATAACGGTGTTGCTTTCAACCGTTTTGGACTTGGCACTTGGGATGCGAATCTTCAAAAATGTAAGGAAGGAATGGTTCGTATCCACAATACACTGTTTAACACTCTTGGTTGTGCTAACCGCATGAACCGTAAGGACTTTGGTGATATCTTTCCTGATAACCAAGTTATTGCTGACGGTTTTGATCTTGGCTCCAATACTGCTAAACTCCAATCCGTTTATAATGAAATGGAATATGAGTTGATGAACTTGGATGAATCTTCTATGGAATATAGCGAACATCATTTTGCTATTATTATGAAGGCTCGTCGTCAAAGTGAACTTCTTAAGGTTCCCGCAATGGTTTCTTGGATTGAAGATATGTATGATGAAGGAGTTAGTCCGGTTGTATTTATTAACTTTCGTGAAACTCTTGAAGCAATTGAAAAACGTCTTGATAGTGCCAAATATTCTGGCAAGATTGCTAAAATCGTTGGGGGACAAACTCAAAAACAACGAGATAATGAAATTGAACAGTTTCAATCTGATACTAAGCGTATTTGTTTGGTTATGGTTGCTGCTGGTTCTGCCAGTGTTAGTCTTCATGACTTGAATGGTAATTATCCTCGTAGCACTTTGATTAATCCTAGTTATAGTGCAATCAACACTCTTCAAGCACTTGGTCGTTGTCATCGTGCCAATGGTAAAACTCCAGTGATTCAACGATTCTTCTTTGCTAATGGTGTTGAAATTGAAGAAAAAATGCGTAAACGAGTCAATTTACGACTCACTAACCTTGATAGTTTGAACGACGGTGATCTTTCTTTAGATAACTAATAAACAAATATATGATTGCTGAAATGATTCCCATTAGTTTTAATACTAACCGCAATGTTCAATCCAATTCATTTCAAAAGAATGATGTCGTAATTCCTTTACTTGATAAGGAAGAAATTAAACCAGCTATTGAAGTTATGTTGTTTGAATATCGTTATAACAGTGTATTGATTAAATTCAACAATGAACTGTTTGTTTGTGAACCAATTTCAGCGACTGAAAAACGATATAGTCGTCGTAAGGTAGAATATCACCCGTTAATGGATAAATTTAATTAAAACATATGAGCCGAGAAACAATTAAAGATGGTAAGATGAATACAGTTGGTTTTGTTGATAAGACTTGTCATGGTACAAGGATTAGTGACCGAAATAATAATTATAAAGGGTCATACTACACAAAATCAAATACCACAGTGGATAAAAGTGGTAAGTTAGTAGGAAAAGGTAATCAAACATTCAGACTAATCTAAGTAACGTCCCTCAATAATTAACTTTATTGAGGGTTTTTTGTTTTAGTGGGGGAGGGGGGCTCCCAATAAATAAATAATAAAAAATTAATTGGTTAGTTATCCTGGTTATATTTATATGTAATATGACTAAGCAACAATTAAAATCATTGATTAAAGAATGTGTTTGTGAAATCCAACAATCTTTGGAAGAAAAGAAACAAAAGAAGTCCGAAGCTCCAAAGGCAACAAAGGCACCAGAACCAAAGGCTGCAGCAAAAACCGCTCCAGTAAAGAAGTTGGTCAAGAAGCCAATTAAAAAGAATTTGGCCAAGGTTGCACCACCAAAGGATAAGTTGACTGCGTTTGATGCAGTTCAATTGTCCAGAAGAGCCGCTGATGCGGAAAAGAGAGGTAATACACAATCTGCTAAGGATTTGAACTTAGCCAAACAAGCTGCTAATTTCATGTTAAAGACAGGTAAGAGTAAAATCGATTAATTTGTTTCCGTTCATTATTCATTATTGTTTACCGCTTAGATTTAAAAGTCTAAGCGGTTTTTTATTATT
>OFSF01000637.1_pt1 | contig 13311 bp, 10 predicted proteins | sample 1543271 | NCBI WGS metagenome assembly OFSF01 (sample SAMN07774227, study PRJEB24372) | wastewater metagenome | isolation source: Exp Tend VB 100WW | collected 2016-02
CGAACAAACTCATTGTACGGGCTTCCACTGTTAGACGTCGAGCGTCGATTTGAATTCCTTGGTAGCGGATGATAGATTTGCTTGGTTTTTCATCAACACTTTGCGCAGTTTTTGGGCGAGCTGCGAGCGCATCGTCTTTGCCGGCAAGTTCATCGAACCCGACGGGCAGGCCATCGACCTGGTGGACACCGACATGCGCTGGGTGCTGGGCGACGCACGCACGCCCCCGGCCGAGCACCCCGCCCATGCCGACCTGCGCACGGCCATGTACGAAGCCGCCCTCGCTGCGGCCTGACCCTCCTTGCCGAACCGACCCACGCTGGCGACCCCCATGGACCACCCTGCTCTGCCGGAAACGGCCCCCGCCTTGCCGGGGCATCCCCTCTACGAAGCCCGCATCTCCGCCACCCTGGACGAGGTCTCGCGCCTCTGTGCCGAGCTGAACGTCCTCGCGATCGAGCGCGGCGGCGTGGAGTGGGCGGCCGAGATCGACCTTGGACTGACCTAAGTGCTGACCAATGTCGTCCGGCACGGCTACGGCGATGACGGGCGGGGCCACATCGCCCTGTGCTGCACGACGCTGGAGCAGCGCTGGCTGCTGTCCGTGCACGACCAGGGCAGCCCGATTCCAGCCGACCTGCTGGACAAGGCCGACGCCTCGGTCTTCGACTTCGATCCCGACGACCTGGACAGCATTCCCGAGGGCGGCATGGGCCTGGCCCTGATCCGCGGCTGCTTCGACGAACTGGACTACGTGGCCAGCCCCTCCGGCAACCGCCTGCACCTGGTCAAGCAGCTCCCCCGACTCGCTGCCTGACCGCGCGGCTCACCGAGACGACTCCGGAGATCCACCATGGCCTTCTACTTCGAACCCTTCGAACACCGCAAGCCGCCCGAGCCTGTGCCCTATCGGCCCGGCATCGAGTTGCTGTGGCAATTCCTGGCCGTGATCGCGCTGGTCTTCGGGGCGAGCTACATCTACTGGCGCTGGACCTCGTCGCTGAACGTCGACGCGCTCTGGTTCGCCATTCCGCTGGCGACGGCCGAGACGCTGGCCTACATCGGCCTGATCCTGTTCACCGTCAACCTCTGGCAGACCCGCGACTACCCGATGCGACCGGCGCCGCCCTCCATCCGGGACTGCGTGGACCAGGAGGAAATGCCGGAGCGGCCGGTGGCGGTGGACGTGTTCATCACCACCTACAACGAGGACGAGGAACTCGTCCGGCTCACGATCCGGGACGCCAAGGCGGTGCGCTACCCGCATCCGATCGACCTGCGCATCCATGTGCTGGACGACGGGCGTCGCACGACCATGCGCGAGATCTGCGAACACGAGGGTGTCCGCTACATCACCCGCACCAACAACGTCGGTTTCAAGGCGGGCAACCTGCGCAACGCGATGGAGCAGACCAGCGGGGACTTCATCGTCATCTGCGACTCCGACACCCGCCTGTTCCCGAGCATTCTGGAAAACACGCTGGGCTACTTCCGTGACCCGGATGTGGCCTGGGTGCAGACGCCGCAGTGGTTCTTCGACCTGCCGGAAGGCCGCCCCCTGCCGGACTGGCTGGCGCGGCACATCGGCACGCCGGGCCGCTGGATCGGCCGCCTGGTGGAAGGCGTGGCGGGCCCGGTGCGTGTCGGCGCCGACCCCTTCGTCAGCGAACCGCAGATGTTCTACGACGTGATCCTGCGCCGACGCAATGCCGTCAACGCCGCCTTCTGCTGCGGTGCGGCCAGCATCCACCGGCGCGAAGCGGTGATGCAGGCGGCGCTGCGGGCCTATGCCAGCGCGATCGACACCGAGGTGAAGCGCCTCTCGGTCGACATCAAGGACCACCAGACCCGCGAGGACTTCCAGGACGCGCTGCGTGGCCAGATGGTGCTGGAGACGGAGTTCACGCCTTACAAGTTCCATGTCTCCGAGGACATCTACACCTCGATCGTCCTGCACAACGACCCGGACCGGCGCTGGAAGTCGGTCATGCACCCACGCATCGAGTCGAAGATGCTGTCGCCGCAGGATCTGCTGTCCTGGGCCGTCCAGCGCTTCAAGTACGCCGGCGGCACGCTGGACATCATGATGCACGACAACCCGCTGTTCAAAGGCCGCATGAGCCTGCTGCAGCGCGTGATGTACCTGAGCACCTTCTGGTCCTACCTGGGCTGCCTCTGGAACATCGTCTTCCTGGTGGCGCCGATCGTCTCGATGTTCACGGCCGTCTCGCCCGTGGCCGCGTACTCCAACGACTTCTACGCCCACTTCCTGCCCTTCATCCTGGCAACCGAACTGGCCTTCATGTTCGGAACCTGGGGCACCCGGTCCTGGGATGGCAAGGCCTCCTACCTGTCCTTCTTCTCGATCAACTTCCAGGCCCTGTGGACGGTGCTGCGCGGCGAGAAGGTCAAGTTCCCGGTCACGCCGAAGGACCGGCAGGAGGGCAACTTCCTGCACCTGGTGACCCCGCAGATCGCCATCGTGGCGCTGACGCTTCTGGGCATCGTTTACAGCGCATATCGGGTCTTCGTCGCCGGGCACCTGCAAGAGACTCCGAACTTCATCGTCAACGCCTTCTGGGGGATGAACAACGTCTTCTGCATGCTGCCCATGATCCGCGCCGCACTCTGGACGCCAGAGGACGAGCCGCAGCCCTCCCAGCCACGCGAAGACAGCGGCACGCAGGCCACCCGTCCGGCGCCCTTGCTGGTCACACCTCAGTGACCCCGATACCTCCATCCAGATCTAGAGCGAGAGAGCGAGTTTTCCCATGAGCCTCAAAGACAACCTCGTCAAGGCCCGCAGCTACCTGGTCTTCATCCTGAGCCTGGGCGTGGCGTTCAGCGCCGTGGCCTGGATCGAATTCCGCAGCGGCTGGGCCATCAGCCCCGCCGGCGCCAGCATTGCCGCCTCGCCCAGCCGCGCCGCGCCCCGGGTCCACCGCGAGCTGACCGAACGCGAGATGACCTGGGCACGGACCGCGTGGAAGTATTTCCAGAAGAACGTCGATGCCAACACGGGTCTGCCCGGTTCGGTCGAGAACTATCCCTCGGCCACGATGTGGGACATCGGCTCCTACCTGCTGGCGGTGCTGTCCGCACGCCAGCTCGACCTCATCGACGCCGCTGAGTTCGACCAGCGCATCGGCAAGGCCCTGGGTTCGCTGGCCACGCTGCCGCTCTTCGACAAGCAACTGCCGAACAAGGCCTACAACACCCAGACCCTGGTCATGACCGACTACACCAACAAGGCCAGTGCGCGCGGTGTGGGCTGGTCGGTGATCGACCTGGGGCGTCTGCTGGTGCCGCTGAACGTGCTGGTATGGCACCACCCGCAGCACACCGACGCCGCCCGCAAGGTCATTGCCCGCTGGGACACCTCGCGCCTGTCGCGCGAGGGCGAGATGATGGGCGCCCGCGTCGACAAGGCCGACAAGACCGAGCTGGTCCAGGAAGGCCGACTGGGCTACGAACAATACGCCGCCAAGACCTTCTCCCTGATGGGCCAGGATGTCACCGCCGCCTACAACTACACCCGCCAGATCGCCTATGTCGATGTCTACGGGATGCGCGTGGGCTATGACAAGCGCATTCCGAGCGTCTTCGGCGCGCAGAACTTCGTCATCAGCGAACCCTACGTGCTCGACGGGCTCGAGTTCGGCTGGGACAGTGCTTCGCGGGAGCTGGCGTGGCGCGTCTACAGCGCCCAGGAACGCCGCCATGCCCGCACCGGCAAGCTGACCGCCGTCACCGAGGACCACCTCGACCAGAAGCCGTACTTCATCTACAACACCGTGTTCTCCGACGGCAAGACCTGGAACGCGATCACCGAGAGCGGGGAGGACGCTTCCGCCTACCGCTCGCTGAGCACCAAGGCGGCCTTCGGTTGGTATGCGCTGTACGACACCCCCTACACGCACAAGCTGGTCGATGCCGTGACCAACCTGCAGGAATCGGAACGCGGCTGGTACGCCGGCCGCTACGAGGTGTCCGGCAAGCCCAACAAGTCGATCAACTGCAACACCAATGCCGTGGTCCTCGAAAGCCTCGCGTACATCCGCAAGGGTGCGTTGGTCCGCTACCGCTGACGCAGCCCGATGGCAGGCCCCCTGCTCGAACCGGCTCCCGAACCGATGCCCGATCCGATGCCCCCCCCGGACCACCGACAGAAAGCGACGACACATGAAGAAGATTGCCCTGACCGTGGCCGCTGCGCTGTCCGGTTGCTTCGGCATCCCCGCCACCGCCAACCTGCCCCTGGGTGTGGTGGACATGGTTCCGTTGCCCGCCTGGAACTACCCCCACCGTACAGGCCAGCTCACGCCGCGTGAAATGGAGGTCGCCCAGCGCGCCTGGGTCTACTTCGAGAACAACTACCAGCCCGAGACGGGCCTGGTGAACGCGGTGAACGACTACCCCTCGACCACGATGTGGGACACCGCGTCCTACCTGGGCGCGCTGGTGGCCGCGCGCGAGCTGGAGATCATCGACAAGGGCAAGTTCGACAAGTGGCTGGTGGCGCTGCTGAAGACCTTCACGACGCTGGACCTGTTCCGCGGCGAGATGCCCAACAAGGCGTACCACACCAAGACGGCCAAGAAGGTGGACTACGGGAACAACCCGGGAGAGATCGGCTTCTCGGCGCTGGACATCGGGCGCCTGCTGCTCTGGTTCAAGATCATCAAGGAGCGGTATCCGGAACATGGCAATGCCATCGACCGGGTCGTCCTGCGCTGGGACTTCCGCAACACCGTGGACAAGCACGGAATACTCTTTGGCGCCAATGTGACCAAGGACAAGAAGACCGAGTACCTGCAGGAAGGACGCCTAGGCTACGAGGAATATGCGGCCAAGGGTTTCCAGCTCTGGGGTTTCAACACGACCCGGGCCTCGATGCCCGAGCCGTTCAACATGATCCACCTGTACGGGGTCAAGGTTCCCTATGACACCCGGGATCCCCGGATGTTCACGCAGCACAACTACGTGGTCTCCGAGAGCTATGTGCTCGACGGCATCGAGCTGAACTGGGACCACCCCTACGACCGCAGCACGGACGACAAGAAGCACTCGCAGCGCTGGATGGAGAACTTTGCGCACCGGGTGTACCAGGCCCAGGAGAATCGCTTCCGCGAGGCCGGCATCCTGACCGCCCGCTCCGAGCACCAGCTCGACCGCGCGCCCTACTTCGTCTACGACACCGTCTACACCACCGGCTACGCCTGGAACACCATCACCGACACGGGACAACATGTGCCGGAGATGGCCGCCATCGCCCTGAAGGCGGCGCTGGGGATGTGGGCCGTCTGGCAGTCGCCCTACACCGACCTGCTGTTCGATGCCATCGCGGATGCCTACGACCCCAAGAAGGGCTACTACGAAGGCATCTTCGAGAACGGCACTGGCCCCATCAAGACCCAGACCGCCAACAACAACGGCATCATGATGGCTTCTCTGCTCTTCAAGCAGCAGGGCAAGCTGCTGAAGTGGGGACCGGTGGACGGTGGCCTCTGGGAATCGACCAATGCCGACCCCTTCGCGGAGAACAGCAAAGGCCGGCCGGTCTTTGTGCGCCGCAGCAGCCAGTTGTCCGATCCCAGCCGCGGTTCCCTGCTGCCGCGCATCTTCGGCCCGACCAACATCCTCAAGGCCCTGGGACGCGCACCCGATACGACCGAGAGCTGCATCACATGCGAAGACCAACGCTTCAAAGACTACTCGCCGTCCTGGCAGGTGCGGCCGCGCTGACCTCCACGGGCTGCGGCGTCGTGGCGCGCGGCGTGGACAAGGCCGCCCAGGAAGTGATGCAGATCGGTCAGGTCGGTCGGGCCGGCAAGCTCACACCCAAGGAACTGGACTGGGCCAAGACGGCCTGGAAGTATGTCGAGAACAACACCGTGCCCGCGACCGGGCTGGTCAACTCGGTCGACAAGGTGCCGACCACCACGGTCTGGCAGATCGGCGACTACCTCGCCGCGCTGGTGGCCGCCAACCAGCTGGGACTGATCGATCTGCTGGAGTTCGACCGTCGGGTGTCGAAGCTGCTCGACTTCCTCAACAACATGCCGCTGTCGAACCTCGCCCTGCCGAACCGGGTCTACAACACCCAGAACGGCCTGATGGTGAACTTCTCGAACCAGCCGGCGGACATCGGCTGGTCGGCGATCGAGATCGGGCGCCTGCTGACCTGGATGAAGATCGCCGGCCAGCGCTATCCCCACCTGCGGGAATACTTCGACAAGGTCGTGCTCCGCTGGAATTTCTGCGAGGTCATCGACGACTGCGGTGTGCTCTTCGGCACCGGCAGCAAGGCGGGCCGCTCCTCGCCCGCGCAGGAAGGCCGGCTCGGCTATCTCCAGTACGCCAGCGCGGGCTTCGCCGCCTGGGGCTTCGAGACGAGAAAGTCGGCCGTGACGGCGCCCTGGGGCGCGGTGGACGTGATGGGCGTGCGGCTCCAGGTGGATGCCCGCGACGACCGGACCACGGGGGAGCTGGCACCGGTGGTGACGATGCCGTACCTGCTGATGGGCATCGAGTTCGGCTGGGACTATCCGAAAGACCCACGCCATCTGGGCAACCGCCAGGAAAGCGACACCCTGCGCAAGCTGACGGAAGACATCATCCGGATCCAGGAACTGCGCTACCAGAAGCAAGGGGTTCTCACTGCCCGGACCGACCACCCGATCCAGAAGCCCCCGTTCTTCGTGCACGACTCCATCTTCGCGTCGGGCTACGCCTGGAACACCCTCTCGGACCAGGGGCGCCAGGTCGAAGGCGCCGCCATGGTGGCCACCAAGGCCGTGTTCGGCATGTGGGCACTGTCCCGCACGCCGTACACCGACCGGCTGCTGCTGTCCGTCGAAGCCCTGCACCAGAAGGAAAAGGGCTGGTTCGAAGGGCGCTACGAGGCCAGTGGCGGCTACGAAGACCTGCTGACACTGTCGACCAACGCCTTCGTGCTGCAGGCCTTGCTCTACAAGACCCAGGGGCGGCAATACCCCAAGCAATCCCAGATCGGCTATTTCGGGCACACGCTCAGCGACCAGTTCGCCCGCCCGCAGCGCTGCTTCCCGGTCGAGCGGCCGGTCTGCACGGCACCCACCACCACAGACGGACGATCCTTCCTGCGCTGACCCGATGCCCCGCCAGTCTCTTGCACACCTGATCAGCGCCTGCCTCATGGCCGCAGCCTCGCTGTCGGCCCAGGCGCAGACCTTTCCCCGCAGCGCACAGACCGGATGGAACCTGCTCCGCGAGGACCGCCCCTTGCAGGCCGCGCAAAGCTGGCAGCGCCAGGCGGTCGAGGCCGTCCGGCGCCGATCACCGAGCGGACTGCGGGAGTCGGCCTTCCTGCAGGTGCTGGCCACCATGGCCTACGAGCGCGCGGGGGATGCCCGGGCCTATGCCAGTTGGTCCGATGCGGTCCGCCACTACCTGGAGGCCGGCGGCAGCTGGGAACAGGACCGAGAGGCCCTGCAGCAACGGTGGCGGACATTGGAGCGCCAACTGGCCCAGATCGGCACCGCCGCGTCCCCCGTGCTCAGCGCCGACGAGCAGGTGCTGGCGGAACTGGTGAAGCGGGGGAACATCCTGCAGTACAACGGCCCGCGCTCCGGGCTGGTGGCGCCTCGCGATGGCTCCAGTGACCTCAGCACCATCACCCCCCAGTACATGGCTGGGGCAGGACAGGCCACGGCAGACGAAGACATCTCGGCCCCTCAGCCCCGCTACGGCGGGATCCACCGCGAGGACGTCCGGCATACCGGCCCGGGCCGGGCGGGGCTGCAGCCGGATGCCGTGGCGGTGACAACGGCACCCACCACGGCACCGCCCGCACCCACCCCACCGCTGGCCCAAGCGGAACCGCGTACCCAGGACGCGCCTGCTGCGACGCAGGAATCCAGCCGCCTCCCGGCCGATGCGTCCTCCTGGCTGCCTCGGTCCACCTCGGTGGTGCAGTCCCTGCAGGCCGAGCCGCCGACGGCAAGCCGCGCCGCGCTGGCCACGCCATGGGAGCCGATGCCACGCCGCTTCAAGCCCCGCCCTGGCACGGCACGCGCGGTGACGACCGCCGAACGCGAGATGGCCTTGCTGGCCTGGCGCTATGTGCAGCTCAACCGGCAGCCCGGCACCGGTCTGGTCAATGGCAAGGATGGCTACCCCGTCACCACCGTGGCCGACATGGCGATGACCCTCGGGGCCTATCTGGCCGCCCATGCCCTGCAGTTCGTGGACCCGGACGAGTTTCTGGCCCACATGCGGCAGTTCCTCTCCACGCTGACGGCCTTGCCGCTCTACAACCAGGAACTCTTCAACCGCGAGTACGACAGCCGCTCCGGTCGCATGCTCGACCTGTCGGCGCACACCTCCACCCTCGGCAGCGGGTGGGCCGCGGAAGACATCGGGCGGCTGCTCCTGTGGCTGCGGGCACTGGCCCTGCACTCCCCGGACCTCTCCCCGCAGGTCGACAAGGTCGTCGCCCGCCTCCGGATGCAGCGCCTGGTCGCCGCAGGCCAACTGCACAGCGTTCTCCACGATGGCCAGCGGGAGCAGGTGGTGAGCGACCTGCGCCTCGGTCGACAGCAACTGGCCGCCGCCGGGCTGTCCCTCTGGGGCATCGTCCTGCCGCAGATGTTCGCCTACGACGACGCGCGCTGGTCCCTGCGCGGCGCGATCGCCTTTCCCGCCGACCGCAGGCCCGGCGGAACGGTGGCAACCGACGTGTTCGCCCGCGGCATCATCGAGACGGGCGGTCTGGACGGCTGTTTTGAAGCCGCGGCCCATGCCGCGTTGCAAGCCCAGCACCGCCTGGCCGAGGAGCGGGGTGCGCCGGTGATGGTGGCGGACGAATTGCTGGACCGCGCGCCCTGGTTCGTCCACGGCCTGCTGGCGGGTGCCAGCGCCCCGGGCACCTGGCTGGTCACGGACTACGATCGCCAGCCCCGACCGGAGCTGGCGAACTTCAGCCTCAAGGCAGCCCACCTCTGGTCGGCCATCGACTCGACGGCGCCGACCCGCGCTGCGCGCGCGCACGCCGATCAACTGGAAACCACGGACCAGGGTGTCCACGGCGGGCGCTACCTTTCCGGCGCTCTGAACCGCGCCTTGACCCTGGACACGAACGCCAGCGTGCTCATCGCCACGCACCACCTCCATCGGGGAGCCGTCCCGGTGCTGCGCGTGGACAACCCCGTGGACCACCGCTGCCCGGGCCTGCAGCCGCCAAGCACGCTGTCCGCCACCGCCGATCCCCCCACTCCCTCTCCCTCTGCCACCAAACCCCCATGACCTTGCCCGCGACCACCGTGTCGCAGCGTCGACGCCATCGCGCGCTGCCTTCGCTCCTCGCCATCAGCTACGCCTTGGCGGCCCTGCCGCCCGGACGGGTCTGGGCGCAGACCGGCCCGGATGCGGCCCCCGCCACAGTCGACCGCCAGGTCGATCGCATCGATCGAGGCCATTCCGCGCTATGGGTCGGCAACAGCTATTTCTATTCCAACAACAGCATGCACAGCCATGTCGAAGCGCTGCACCGAAGCGGCGGTGGTGGTGGCACGGGAGGGGGTGGCTACCGGGCCATTTCCGCGACGATCAGCGGTGCTGGCATCGACTGGCACGACCTGCGGAGTTACCTGCGTCCCGGTGGACTGGGCACCTTTCGCTTCACCGAGAACAACCAGGTCGTCGTCGAGCCGGCGGGACGCCGCTTCGACTCGGTCCTGCTCATGGACTGCAGCCAGTGCGCCACACACCCTGTGCTCGGACCGGGATTCGTGGACCGCATGGCCCGACAGGTCGAGCTGGTGCGGGCCCATGGCGCCGAACCGCTGCTCTTCATGAGCTGGGCCTACCAGGACAGGCCCGAAATGAGCGCTGCGCTGGAGACCGCGTATGTCGAGGCCGGACGGCGCCTCGACGCTCGGGTGATCCCGGCGGGTGTCGCCTTTGCCCGGGCACTGTCCCAGCGACCGGACATCCGCCTGCACCAGCCTGACCTGCGCCACCCGACCATGCGCGGCACGTATCTCGCCGCGTGCACGGTCTATGCAGCGACCACCGGTCGCTCCCCGGTCGGCAATCCCTACACCGCCGGCATTGATCCCGAGATCGCCCGCTTCCTGCAGTCGATGGCCTGGGCCACCGTGCAGGAGTTTCAAGGCAGGCCCCCCACCCCATCCCGATAGCCGGCCGACTCCCTCGGGTTGCGAGGGAGTTCGTTGTCCCTCAGTTCGGCACCCAGCGGAACAGCCACCTCTTGCTGACCGCCCACCACACCAGCAGCAGGATCCCCGTGTGCAACAGGCTGTTCAGGACCATGTTGTCCGAATGGCCCAGCCCGAGGTTGTCCACCAGCAGGATCAGGAAGACGTGGACGGTGAACACGTAGAGCGAAGCGCTGCCCAAGGGAATCAGCAGCCAGCCCAGGCCACGTTCGATCGGGCGCCAGCACAGTGTCAGCAGCACATAGCCGCTCACCAGCAGCACCAGTTCGTTGAGCAGGCGCCCGGGACCGAGGTTGTGCTTGAGGAAGAAGCGGTCGTAGATCTCCAAGAACTGCTGGGGATCCAGCCAGCGGAGCTGCGCCCAGGCCGGCAGCTTGTCCATCGGGTGGTTCAAGGTGAAGACCAGGAACGCGAGCGACATGGCGCCACACAGCCAGAGGATCCAGCGCGAACTGTTCCGCGACAGAAACTCGACGATATGCTCCTTGAACACACCGGCGATGACCGCGTGCACATACAGCATCTGCCAGGCGGCCAGCGGAAAGGCGTATTCGAACTGGGCGCCGGTCAGGCGAAGCTCCGCCGTGCCCGGCACGGACTCCGGGAGGAAGCAGTTGTAGAGGTACAGCGAGACGCTGGCCAGCGACAGCCACAGGGTCTTGCGCTTGTCGACGCACCAGAGGATGAGCGGCGACAGCATGAACAGCACCACGTACAGGCCGATGACCTGGAACTGGTGCGGGCCGCAGCGCAGCAGGGCCGCATCCAGCAGCAACTTGCCGATGCCCTCGGACATCAGCGGGTAGAGCGGATAGACCATGCCGGTGTAGGGATCGGAGAAGCTCGTCACCGTGTCCATCCGTAGTCCGGGTACATAGCGGAGCAGGCCGATCAGCAGGATGACGATCAGGTTCGCCTTGTAGAGGTCCAGTGCCCGCGACAGGATCGGCTGGAAGCAGGCGTGCAGCCCCTCCAGCCGCATCTTGCGCCCGAAGACGATGCCCAGCACGATGCCCGCCAGCGCCACAAAGGTCTCGGCCGAGGACACCACCCCGATCCGCTCCCAGGAAATCAGCGTGTACACCGAGAAGAAGTCGAAGTGCACCGCGAACAGCATGACGAAGACAAATCCCCGCATCAGATCCAGTCGGGGATCCCGGGTGGCATGCGCCGTGGGAAACCTCCAGCTCTGGGAGAGTCCTGCTGGAGCAACGGGCGAAAGCATGGAAATCATGTCGTGGAGGGCCTGGTTGACGTCTGCTTCGGCTTTATCGGCCGGCGCAGCACCAGCTTGACCCCTGCGCCTCCGGGATGAGCGCCCTAACAGCGCCGTGATCGCGTCGCGATTCCGCCCTCCTGCCACGCCAGCCATCCCGAACAATGCACGCACCGCCCCGGAAACCCTTCACCCTCCAAGATCCCGCGCATGAAATGGCCCACGGCTTCACGCCTCCTTCCAGCGGATGCCCTGCTGTGGACAGTGGCCGCACTCATCGGCTGGGGGGCTGCCACCGGCGCCGGCACATGGCTGCGCCAGCAGGAAGACCACGCCGCCAGCCGGCAGTTCAACCAGCGCGTCGAACGCACTGTCGAAGCCCTGCAGAACCGGCTGACAGAATCGGTCGCCACCCTGCACCTGCTGCGTGATGCCCTGAACGACCCGGCCGCCTCGACCGAGGCGTTGTCGGCCGAACGGCTCCAGCAGGTGGTGCACTGGATGGACCTCGAAAGGCACCTCCCCGGTGCCCGCTGGACGGGTTTTGCACAGCGCACCGGAGCGGGTTCGACCTGGGAAGTTCGGCGGGTCCATGCCCACAAGCCCGAGGCCAGCGCCTTCGCCAGCCCGGGCTGGAACTTCGCCGCCGACACCCGACGACACGAGGCACTCCTGCGTGCCATCCAGACCGATCAGATCGCCCAGACCGGACCCCGCCCCGCCGACTCCCCCCATCCGTCGGACGACGCGACCTGGCTCGTCTTGCCACTTTATGAACGCGGAATGCCGCTGTCGACGGCGCGTGGACGCCTCGCGGCGGCCCGAGGCGCCGTGTTTCTGGCGCTGGATCCGGCCTGGCTGCTCGTGCCCAAGGATCCGGTATGGCGCGGGCAACTCGACATCACGCTCACCGACCCCAAGCGCCCCGCAACCCTCCCCCGACCTTCCAGCACAGGCCCGCGGCAGCAGACCGTTCGACTGGATCTGGGCGGACATCCACTGTGGCTGGACATCCGCGAGTCCGTTGGCGCCAGCCGAGCTGCAGGCGGTCCCGATCTCGCCTCCCTGGCCTGGCTCGTCGGACTGCTCGTCGCGCTCCCGATCGGTCTTGCCGGCCTGATCGTCCGCAATGCCCGGGCCGAACGGGCGCTCCGCCACCGGCTCGGACACCCGGAGTCGGCAACCCGAGACGCGTCGCAAGGCCGCCCCCCCCTGGCCGATGGCGACTCCATCGGCTCTCTCTGCCTGCCCGACACCCAAGTCCAGTGGGGCGATGCCAGCCACACCCAGGTTCGGCTCTACAGACCCGACGAACTCTCGGAACAACTGGCGAAGCTGCTGGTCGCCGACACCCAGATCTCGCACAACACCCGCAGTGCGCTGGAAGACGATCTGGCCGCCGGACGGATGCTGCAGCTCCCGGTCGGCACCGACCTGCGCGACACCGACAAGGCGATCGAGACCACGCTGCTGCCCGTGCGTCCAGGCCCCGGTGGAGGTGCACCGCAGGCCTACCTGGCGATCCGCCACGACTTTTCCAGCGGTGTCCAGGCACGCGTCCAACTGGAAGGGCAGCTCCGGGAAAACGCTTCGCTGCTGAACGCACTGAACCAGCAGTTCATCGTCTCGGTCACCGATCTCCACGGCACCATCACCGAGGCGAACGACGCGTTCTGTCGCGTCTCCGGCTATGAGCGCTCGGCACTGATCGGCCAGAACCACAGCATCGTCAACTCGCGGGTCCACCCGCCGAGTTTCTGGACCGAGATGTGGCGCACCGTCTCGGCCGGCCGGCCCTGGCGGCAGGAGGTCTGCAACCGGACACCCAACGGGTCACTGTACTGGGTCGACAGCGTGATCGTGCCCATCCAGACG
>OFSF01000639.1_pt1 | contig 13300 bp, 9 predicted proteins | sample 1543271 | NCBI WGS metagenome assembly OFSF01 (sample SAMN07774227, study PRJEB24372) | wastewater metagenome | isolation source: Exp Tend VB 100WW | collected 2016-02
GCGCAACCGCAAGAACAACCCGGGACGCGAGGACAGCGCCCCGGGCGGCGACGGATCAGGTCCGGCCCTGAACGACACCGGCCTTCCGCCGCAAGCCGGGGCCAGCGAGCCCGCCAACGCCGGCTGAAGCCTGCACGGGCCGGATCAACCAGCCCGATCAGGCGACGCGGTCGGCCCGGTAACGGGCAGCCGCCACCAGACCAAGACCGGCCGCCAGCATGAAGGCGCTGGCCGGCTCCGGCACGGCGGGCGCAGTGTCCCCGATGACCAGCACCTGCCCCACATCCCAGCCCGTTTCCGCCAGCCAGGCACGGCCGGAAAATCCATCACTGAAGTGCACCTCGACGTAGGCATGGCGCAGCGATGCACCGCCGAAGTCCAGGTTCTGGCTGTCGACTTCGCCGGTGGCGGCGTGGACGATGCGGTCCAGATCCAGCCCGCTGAAGGTCCAGGTGGCGTGGTGCGCCAGCTGCAGACCGGTCCAGACCTGGGTCGAGTAGTGCGTGCTGCTGCCGGGCAGGCGGTCCTCGCGCAGCCCGTCGGACAGATAGTCCTCCCAGACCGCCACGCCATCTTCCGGCGCGCCCATCGCGTACACCAGCCCCGTCACCAGAATGTCGTGCTCGGAATGGTTGACGACCTGTCCGGCCTGCAGATACCAGTCCCCGTCCAGCGTCACCGTCGCCGAATGGCCCGCCGCCAAGACAGGCGCGGCCAATCCCACCCAACCCGCAACTATTCCCGCGATCATTTTCCTGTTCATACCAGTTCCCGTGTTTTCTCGAGGCTGTGTGGCTCAGCACCCGAGCTATTTATGCTTGAAAATTCGAGGTTGCCAACAGGACGAACCGTAACGGGAAGACGCGTCTGGCCCACACCTGATACACCCCTCGAACACGGGGTAACTGCTGGCCGAATCCCGGCCAAACACCGAAGAATGCACGGCCGTAACCCCCTGTTTCCCGGGGTTTCAGACCTGTTGCGAGGTGTTATTTTCTACTTCGGGATGGATTTGCGGCATTTCTGCACGGTCACTGGAATGCGCCGCAGAAACGCGCAGTGGCTCACAGAATGCGCCACTGCTCGCGCAGGCAGCGCAGGAATTCCTTCGCCGGCACTGGCCGACCGAGCAGATAACCCTGCGCCACATCACACTGCTGCTCGGCCAGGAACCGGAGTTGTTCCTCGGTTTCCACGCCCTCGGCCACCAAGCCGACCTCCAGGCTGCGGGCCATGGAGATCATGGCGCTCACCAGGCGCGAGCTGCCCGCATCGCGCGGCACGTTGACCAGGAAGGACCGGTCGATCTTGAAGCGCTGCACCGGCAGATCGCGCAGATAGGACAGGCTCGAATACCCCACCCCGAAGTCATCGATCGAGACCCCGACCCCCAGCGCGGCCAGACGGTTCAGCAGTCCGCGGGCCTGTTCGGTGTCCGTGACAGCGGCGCTCTCGGTGATCTCCAGCTCCAGCGACTGCGCCGGCAGGCCATGCCGGGCGAGCGACTCGCGCACGGCCGTCACGATGTCGTCGTCCACCATCTGCCGGGTCGACAGGTTCACCGCCACCGACAGGGGGCGGCCGGTCTGGTCCTGCCAGGCGCGGGCGTGGCGACAGGCTTCGTCCAGCACCCAGCGGCCGATCGGCACGATCAGGCCCGACTCTTCGGCCATCGGGATGAAATCGGCCGGCGAGACCAGACCCTGCCCGGGATGGTTCCAGCGCAGCAGCGCCTCGGCGCCGACCAGCGCGCGGGTCTGGCAATCGAACTGGGGCTGGAAATGCAGCTCCAGCTCCCCGCGGTCCTGGGCCCGGTGCAGATCGACCTCCAGCTGCAGCTGCGCCGGCGAATGCTGGCGGTCCTCGCGGCGGTGCACATGCAGCTGGCTGCGGCCGGCATTCTTGGCCAGGTACATGGCCGAGTCCGCCTGGCTCATCATCTCCACGCCATCGACACCCTCCACGGGGTCGCTGGCCGCCAGTCCGGTGATGCCGATGCTGCCGCTCACCCGCAGGCGGTGCCCGTCGACCTCCAGCGGCTCGGACAGCAGCTTGAGCAGCCGCCTGGCCATCGACTCGACCTGTGCCAGCGCGTCCGGCTCGGTCAGCAGCACGGCGAACTCGTCTCCCCCGAGCCGGGCCAGCACCGCCTCCTCGTCGAGCCCGCCACGCAGGCGGGCCGCGATCTCCAGCAACACCCGGTCCCCGACCAGGTGGCCCAAGGTTTCGTTGATCTTCTTGAACCGGTCCAGGTCGATGATCATCATCGCCAGGGACGAGGGCACGCCACGTTCGACGCCCAGGCGCCGCGCCTCCAGCGCCTGCACCAGACGCCGCTGGAAGGCCTCGCGGTTGATGAGGCCGGTCAGGGCGTCGTGCTGGGCCAGCTTGCGCATGGCGGCAGCGGCACGCTGGCCGGCACTCATGTCCTGCAGGATGCCCAGGCACACGCCGTCGGCCGACGCGGTCACCAGCGGCCGGCAGACCAGCGAGAGCGGAAATCCGCTGCCGTCCGGCCGCACGGCCCGCAGTTCGATGCGGGCGCCCGCCTCCGTCGGCGCGGCGCTCGCCAGCCCGGCCAGATGCGCACGCAGGGCGGGCTGCTCGGCGGGCTCGACCAGATCGAACAGGGAATGCCCCGTCAGCGCGGTGCGGCGGAACAGGTGCAGGGCGGCCGGATTCGCCGCCAGCAGCACCCCCTGCGCATCGAAGGTGATGATGCCCTCGGCACTCTGGTCGATCACGCCACGCAGGCGGGCATCGTCGAAGGCGGCCTGCTGCTCCTTCACGCGCACGGCCTCGGCCGACAGGTCGACCCGGCGCTGCTGGTGTCGCAGCAACAACGCCAGTGACAGCGTGCCCAGCGCCCCCGCCAGCAGCACCAGCAAGGCTTCGGGATGCAGGCCGTACACGGCAGGCGGCTGGTGGATCGAGAGCATCCACAGGCGCTGACCGACCTCGATCACGAAGCGCCGGTCCGGCACGGCCGTCGCCCAGGCGCTGATCCACGGCGCCCCCAGCGGCTCCGCAAGCCCGCCGCCTTCGTACACCACGGTCTCCGACTGCCCGGTGCCTTCGACCGTGCCGATGTCGCTCACCCGCACCCGGTAGGGCAGATTGACACCTTCCGGCATCACGGTGGCGACCAGGCGTGCCAGGTCGATGGCCACGTTCACCTGCCCCAGGAATGCCACGCGGCGGCGCTCGACCGTGCCTGGATCGCCCTGCCCGCCCGTCTGCCGGTAGACCGGCACGCCGATGTCGACCCCCACGAAGCCTTCCGGCAGGCGGTACGGCGGTGTCAGGACACAGAGATTGCCGTCCCGCGACGCCTCGATCCAGTGCGCGCGGGCCCTGTCCACCGCCGGGTCGCTCCACCCGTCGGCGCGGCCCGCGGCGGAAGGCTCCCGGAAACGGGTGACCAGGCCCTGCGCCGGCGTGCGCCATTCGTCCAGACGCACGGACACCACTTCCGGCAGGTTGGCCTGGATCTGCAGGATCTCGTAATGCGTCCGGAACTCGTCGCCGGAGACCTCTGCGCTGGCCAGGAACAGCCCCTGGAAGCTGCGCGCCACATCGACCAGCCGCTTCACATGGCGGTCGAACAGCAGCTCGCGCGCCTCCCCGAAGGCATCGAAGCGGTCCTGCGCATCCGCGGCCAGACGACCGGCCACCGCCTGCCAGGCGTACAGCGTGACCACACACCCGACCAGCACCAGCGCACGCCCGAGCCAGCGGGCCGTGCGTGCGTCGCCGGGCAGGACGTGCCCGTCTTGTTCGGTGGTCGATTGGCTCAAGGACTTCCTTCCGCGCCGCGGGTTGACTGCTTGGCTGGGTGACTGCACCGGGTCATCGGCAGCGCCGGAAGAACCTGAAGTGAACGAGTCCGGAGTGTAGATGTGCCGCGCCGTCAAGCCCCTCGGTCACGACCCAAGGCCGGATCTGCGACAGGGCGGAAACCGCCGAGCCACACCCGAGCGCACATCCCACAACTTAAGAGGGTGTCGAAAACTCACAAAAATTCACACATTCCGAGTTAATCTTACAAATAGACACCAGCCGCGCCTCCATCGGCCCTCCAACAGACCCTCGCCGGATCGCCCCGAATTGCACATGCTGCCCCTCCACTCTCGCCCACTGCGCACCCTGTTCCGATGTGGCACGAACGGCACAGGCCTGTTGTTGCTGCTGCTGACGCTGCTCGCCGACAGCGCGCAGGCGGCGGACGCCTCGGCGTGGATGCGCCTGTCGCTGGAAAGCCCGCTCGGCCCGGTCTGGGCGTGGGCGCTGGTGGTCGTGATGATGACCATCGTCGTGCTGCTGGCGGCCTACACCTTCCGCCACTACTGGTTCTCGCTGAACCGGCTCTTCGGCGACCAGCGCCACCCCTACGCCAGCATCGTCAGCGCCGACTGGCCGCGCGTGACCATCTTCGTGGCCGCCCACAACGAGGAGGCGGTGATCGAGGACTGCCTGGTCAACCTGATGGGCGTGGACTACCCCGCCGACCGCATGCTGGTCGTGCCGGTCAATGACCGCTCGAAGGACCGCACGCGGGAGATCGTCGACGAGGTCGTCACCCGCTACCCGGGGCGCATCCGGCCCTTCCACCGTACCGACGGCAAGCCTGGCAAGGCCGCCGCGCTCAAGGACGCCACCGAGACGGTGGACACCGACTTCATCATCGTCTTCGACGCCGACTACCTGCCCTCCAAGGGCCTGATCCGGCGGCTGATGGCGCCCTTCTTCGACCCGGAGGTGGGCGCGGTGATGGGCCGCGTGGTTCCGCAGAACTGCGGCGCCAACCTGCTGACGCGGCTGCTCGACCTGGAGCGCTCCGGCGGCTACCAGGTCGACCAGCAGGCGCGCATGAACCTGGGGCTGGTGCCGCAGTACGGCGGCACGGTCGGCGGCATCCGGCTGTCGGCGCTGCATGCCGTGGGCGGCTGGCACGACGACGTGCTGGCCGAGGACACCGACCTGACCTACCGGCTGCTGCTCGGCGGCTGGAAGACGATCTACCAGAACCGCGCCGAGTGCTACGAGGAAGTGCCGCAGAACTGGTCCGTGCGCACCCGCCAGATCAAGCGCTGGGCCAAGGGCCACAACCAGGCGATGTGGCGCCACACGCGCGCGCTGCTGCGGCAATCCGATCTGAGCTGGCGCGAGCGCGTCGACGGCGCGTTTCTGCTGGGCGTCTACATCATGGCGCCGGTGCTGATCATCGGCTGGGTGGTGAGCCTGCTGCTGTATTTCACGGTGGCGATGCAGTGGATCGCGCCCGCGCTGCTGCTGCTGGCCTTCATGTCCCACGGCGCTCTGGGCAACTTCGCCGCCTTCTTCGAGATCGCCGCGGCCACGCACATGGACCGCTCGCGCAACCGCATCCGGCTGCTGGCGTTCAACTGGCTGGGCTTCATCGTCAGCGCGGTGGCGATCGCCCGCGGCGCGCTGGAGCAGATGGTGCTCGACCGCATCGGCACCTCGACCTTCCATTGGGACAAGACCATCCGCTACCGCACCGCCGCGCCGAAACCGGGAGCGCAGCCATGAAGTCCGCGCTGTTGCTGATCCTGCTGACGCTGGTGGTCATCCTGCTGCCGCTGCTGCCGGCCTTCCGGGAATGGTGGAGGCCGACCGACGTGACGCCGCTGCCCATCGACGAGACCGATGCGCTGGAGCCGGCCTACCTCGCCCGGCGCTTCTCCGAGATGATCGGCCCGGCGCTGGACAAGGGCCTGATCGAGCTGGGCGGTGTGCCGCTGGTGCACCTGCCGGCCAATGCCATCCACGCGCCGTGGCCCTTGAATGCGCAGGAAGTGCGCACCCAGCGCACCCGGCGCATCTGGCACACCGACGGCGACTGCGTGCTGCCCGAGCGGCTGCACTGCCTGGCCGAGATGTCCGCCCGCGGCGCGCTGCGCACCGCGGCGGGCCGCACCTACCGCGCCCTGCTCAGCGGCGCGCAGCTGACGCTGGCGCCACACACCCGGGTCATCCGCTGGGCGCACGCCGAGAGCCTGGTGATCGGCGACCACTGCCAGCTGCCCGCGCGCATCAGCGCCACGCAGGGGCTGATGCTGGGCCGCGAGGTCAGCTTTTCCTTGCTGCACGCGCCGGCCATCCGCTTCACGGGCCAGGTGCAGCTGGACTGGCCGGTTCCGCCGCAGGGCCGCTGGTCGATCGGCAGCTCGGAGGGGGTGCTCTGGGATGCGGCCAGTGGCACGGGCCAGGTGCCGCACGCGCTGCATGTGCCGCCGCTGCGCCGCTGGCGTGGTGACCTGCACGCCGCCAACCACCTGTCGCTGGGCGAGGGCTGCGAAGCCGAAGGCAGCCTGCGCTCGGCCGGCACGCTGAACCTCGGCGCCGGCAGCCGCGTCCACGGCGGCCTGATCGCGCGCGGCGAGGTCTATCTGGCGGCCGGCACCACCGTCGGGTCGTCCATCGTGTCGGAGACGCTGGTGGTGCTCGGGGCCGGCTGCGTGGTCGGCGTGCCCGGCGCGCACGCCACCGTGCGGGCGCCGCGGGTGGAGATCGGCAAGGGCGTGGTGGTGCACGGCACCGTCTGGTCCGGCCAGCACATGCGCACCGTCGGACGGCCGCGCGACGAAGACCTCGATCCGATGGACCCCGCCGGCCTCGGCCCGGCGGTGCGCTGGAACGCGGTGTCCGGCCGCGGGCTGGCCAACGCCGACCTGAAGGTGCCGCCGCTGCGGCAGTGGAGCGGCGATCTGGTCTGCCAGGGCGACCTGGAGCTGGGCGCACGCTGCCAGGTGCGTGGCAGCCTGAAGGCCTATGGCGACTTGGGCCTCGGCCCGGGCGTGCAGGTCGAGGGCAGCGTGGTCGCGCAGGGCGACGTGCTGGTCGGGGCGGGCAGCCAGGTGCGCGGCTCGGTGGTGTCGGAAACCGCGGTCGTGCTCGGCCCGGGCTGCACCATCGGCTCGCCCGAGCGGCACGCCACGGTCTGTGCGCCGCGCATCGAGGTCGCCCTCGGCGTGGTGGTGCACGGCACCGTGTGGGCTGGCGCCAGTGGCGACGCCGTGGGCGCCTTGCAGATCGACTCGGACGTCGACCCGGAGGACCAGCTGCCCGAGCTGCCCCCGCTGCCGGCCCTGCCGGGGAGGGCTGCAGCATGAGCAGCGGCACCTTCTCCCGCGCACTGGCCCGGATCGCGGCCTGGAACTGGGGCCGCCTGCTGATGGCTGCCCTGCTGATCGGGGCGACCGCGGCCACCTGGTGGCAGGCCCGCGCCGACCGGCTGCCCGACAACGTGCAGCGTGTGGTGCTGCTGCTGCCCGATGCGGCGCTGGACGACCCCGTGCCGGTGCGGGCCTGGCAGGACGCCGCCGAGGAGCTGGGCCTCCAGCTGGAGACCCAGACCGCCTCGCAGCTGATGCGCGCCGGCCGGCAGGCACAGGGCACGGCCTTCATCCTGCCGGACACACTGCACCGCCGCATGAGCGACGTGCTGGTCGGCCACCTGCGCGAGCGCGTGCGGGCCGGCGACACGCTGATGCTGGTGCACGACGCCGGGCTGTCGGACATCGACGGGCGCTACCGCGAGGACCGCGCGCGGCTGTCGGACCTGGCCGGCGTGCACTACGGGCTGTACGGCGAACTCAAGACCGGGATGCTGCGCGACGCGCCGGCCTGGGTCGAGCCGACGCAGATCCGCGCGCTGGGCATCCCGCCGGGCAAGCTGGTGCGGGGCGCCGAGGGCCGCCCGTTCACCAGCGCGCAGGCCGCCTCCGACACGGCCGAGCCGCTGTCGATCGCCGGCTACATCTACGGCGAGCTGAAATACCCCACGTTCGTCACCCGCGGCGCCTACGACGGCACCCGGCTGATGAACGCGCCGGACGGCAGCCTGGTCGCCGGGCTGCGCCAGGTCGGCGCTGGGCAGGTGCTGTTCGTCAACCTGCCGCTGACGCAGCTCAAGGTGCGCACCGACGGGCTGCTGCTGCACAGCTTCCTGCAGTACTTCGCCGAGCGGGTGGTGGGCGTGCCGCAGCTGTCGCCGATGCCGCAGGGACGCGGCGCGGTGGTGATGAACTGGCACGTCGACGACCGCAAGGCCCTGCCGGCGCTGGAGCGGGCGGCCGAGATGGGCGCGTTCCAGCAAGGCCCCTACTCCATCCATTTCACCGCCGGCCCCGACGTCAACGAGGAAGGCGACACCAAGGGCATGGACCTGAGCAACAACCCGCAGGCGCAGGACTGGGTGCGCCGCCTGGGCGCTGCCGGCCACGAGATCGGCAGCCACGGCGGCTGGATCCACAACTGGTTCGGCGCCCGGGCCGACAAGCTCGACCGCGAGGTCGTCGCCTCGCTGATCGAACGCAACTCGTCGCTGCTGCTGGAGGTGGGCGGACGTCCCGTGCGCGAGTATTCCGCGCCGGTGGGCAACCACCCGGCGTGGACCACCGCCTGGCTGCGCAAGCGCGACATCCGCTCCTACTATTTCACCGGCAACACCGGCATGGCGCCGACCCGCAGCTACCAGGACGGCGTGCGGCCCCTGCCGGACAGCTGGTCCTACCCGGTGCTGAACTTTGGCGTCTACGCCTCCTTCGAAGAGGCCAAGGCCGACCAGCTGCCCGAAATCGAGGTCGCCGCCTGGCTGAGCGACATCAGCCGCTTCTGCGCCGAGCAGCGCACCGTGCGGCTGGTGTATTTCCACCCGTTCGGGCTGGTGATGTATCCGCAGGCCTTCCAGCGCTGGCTGGAGACCAGCAAGGCGCTGGCCGACCAGGGCCAGCTGCGCTGGACGACGATGGCCGCCTACAGCGCGTTCGCCAACCAGCGCCTGCGCACCCGCTGGACGCTGACCGACTCCAGCCGCAGCGCCAGCGCCCCCAGCCAGCAGCTCGAAGCCCACCACCCCCAGTCCCTCGACGGCATGACCTGGCTGCTGCCGCGCAGCCGCTACGCCCAGCCCGTCGTCACCAGCGGCGACGCCGTCGTCGACGCCGTGGACGGCCAGTGGCGTGTCGTCGCCAAGCCAGGCGTCGGCCTGCGCCTGCACCTGCCGCTGGAGCCACGCCGCGCCGGCCCGCCGCCCTGAACCGTCCTGAGCCGCTCCGGGCCCCACCTGTCCACGACCCACTCTCCTCACCACGCCATGCAACGTCCCATCCTCATCTCCGTCGGCACCCGCCCTGAAATCATCAAGATGGCGCCCGTCCACCACGCCCTGCAGCGCCAGGGCCTGCCGGTGGCCTGGGTCCACACCGGCCAGCACCGCGAGATGGCCCAGCCGCTCTACAGCTTCTTCGGCATCACCCCGGAGCACGAGGTGACGCTGGAGCGCCGCAACGGCCAGCTCTCGCACCTGAACGCGCTGCTGCTGGAGGGCCTGTCGGCGGTGTTCGAGCAGGTGCAGCCCTGCGCCGTGCTGGTCCACGGCGACACGACCAGCACGCTGGCCTCGGCGCAGGCGGCGTTCTACCAGGGCGTGCCGGTCGGCCATGTCGAGGCGGGACTGCGCACCTTCAACCACCGCGAGCCCTTCCCCGAGGAAATGAACCGCGAGCTGACCGCGCGCCTGGCGCACTGGCATTTCGCGCCGACCGCCCAGGCGGCGACCAATCTGCGCAACGAGGGGGTGCAAGCGCCCGCCATCCACACCGTCGGCAACACCGCCGTCGACGCCGCCCTGGCGGGCACGGCGCGGGTCACGTCCCTGCTCGCCGAGGGCCACGCCGTGCTGCCGCCCGAACTGGACCTGCTGCGCGAGGGGCTGGAACACCGCCACTGGCGCCTCGTCACCGTCACCGCCCACCGCCGCGAGAACTGGGGCGAGGGCATCGAGAACATCGCCCGCGCCGTGTCCGACCTGCTCGACGCCCACCCGGATCTGGCGGTGGTCTGGCCGGTGCATGGCAACCCGGCGGTGAGCGACGCGGTGCAGGCCGCACTGGGCGACAAGGCCCGTACGCTGGCGGGCCGGCTGACGCTGTGCGCGCCGCTGGAGTACCCGGCGCTGCTCTGGTGCCTGCACCACAGCGTGCTGGCGCTGACCGATTCGGGCGGCATCCAGGAGGAAGGTGCCGCGCTGTCCTGCCCGGTGCTGGTGCTGCGCAACACCACCGAGCGGCCCGAGCTGATCGAGGCCGGCGCCGGCGTGATCGTCGGCACCGACCGGGCCCGCATCATCCAGACCGTCTCCCGCCTGCTGGGCGACCGCGCGGCCCTGCAGGCCATGCGGGACGCGGTCAATCCCTTCGGAGACGGCACCACGGCGCAGCAGATCGCCGCGGTGCTGCAGCACGACCTGGGAGCCTGAGATGCCACGCCACCGCACCCAGACCTGGACCCGCATCGCCGCGTCCGTCCTGCTGCTCGCCGGCACGGTCGCCGCCGCCCAGGACAGCGCGCCCGCCGTGCCCGCCACAGCCGCCCGCAGCGGCCAGATCGAGCTGACCCAGCGCCAGAGCCGCTACAGCGCCGGCCTGCCCAGCGCACAGGCCACCAGCCTGCGCGGCAGCTGGGCCTTGGGCCAGGACACCGTGCTCAACGCCGAGCTGCTGTCGGAGAAGAAGTTCGACGCCCGCGGCGGGGTCACCGCGGTGGGCGCGACCCGCAACCTGGACGCCGACTGGTTCGTCAGCGCCAACCTGACGCGGGGCTGGGGCGGCCCGAACTGGGCGCGCAGCCGGCTGGATGGCACCGTCTCGCGCAAATGGGGCGCCGACCGCAAGCTCGTGACCACGCTGGGCCTGTACCGCGCCAACTTCGACGCCGGCCGCAGCGACCGCGGCCTGCGGGTGTCGGCGAACTACTACCTGAACCACTTCGTCGTGCTGGAGGGCGGCGCCACGTTCAACAGCAGCCACCCGGGCCAGGTCCGCTCGCAGATGCCCTATCTGGCCGTGACGCTGGGCACCGAGGGCCTGCAGTTCCTGAGCCTGCGCGCCAGCCGCGGCAGCGAGGCCTACCAGAGCGTCGGCACGGCCGCGCAGCTGGTCGACTTCGACAGCCAGTCGCTGAGCCTGGACTGGCGCTACTGGCTGGCGCCGGACTGGGGCCTGCACCTGCACGCCGAGCGCTACCTGAACCCGAGCTACCGCCGCACCACCGTGGGCGGCGGGCTGTTCCTGCAGCTCTGATCCGTCCACAGCGACCCCACGGAGTCCCCACCCCCATGTTCCGCAAATCCCCTCCGGTCGCCCGGCCCGATTTCCAGCACTCGGTGCTGCACGCGGTGCTGGGCGAACTCACGCCCCGCGGCGCGCGCGGCGGCCGGGTGCAGATGCACCGCTCGATCTGGGGCCTGCACCTGCCGCCACACCGGCTGGCCGGCTCGGTGCTGCTGGCGCTGGTGCTGACGGCGCTGCTGGTGCTGCTGCGGCCGGCGATCGCGGCGCTGTGGTCGACCGAGCTGCTGTGGTGGGTGACGCGCATGGAGCTGTCCGGGCGTTTCGCGGCCATCACGGAACACGGCGTCCTGCCCTTCCAGATCGCCACCCCCACCATCACGCTGTTCGTCAGCGCCCCGCTGCCGACGACGCTGATGTTCAACGCCATCGGCGTGGTCGCGGCCTGGTGGCTGGCGGGGCTGCTGCCGGATGTGGCCCGGCCGGGCTGCTACCTGCTGCGCTTCGCCGCGGTCATCCATGGCGCGGCGGTGCTGTTCTTCTGGATCTGGCCGGCGAGCTTTCCGCATTCGGTCAACGAGCACATCGGCAACGGCCTGCAGCAGTGCTGGGCGCTGATGCTGCTGGCGCCGTGGATCCACCTCTGCACCTATTACCTGTTCGCCGTGACCTGGGTGCAACGCCTCACGCTGACGCTGCTGACCTGGGCCTACCTCTTCGTGCTGGCGCCGCTGCTGTTCGCGCTGCACGCGCTGGTGCTGCACGCCTGGGGGCTGCTGGCCATGCCGCTGCTGCACCTGCTGTTCGGCGTCATGGTGACCATCATCGGTTTCGTGGCGCTCTATGGCTGGGCCATGGGCTGGGCCAACGCACGCCTGCAGCCCACCCCCATTCCCTGAAGGACCACCATGCCCCGCCAACCGCCCCTGCGCCATGCCCTGATCGCCGTCGCCGGCGCCGCCTGCATCGGCCTCACGCCCGCCACCGCGCAGGTCAATGCCAGCACGCCGCCGATGGACAGCCTGTGTCCCCCCGGCACGCTGGTGGACGCGGCCTTCCGCGACGCGGCGGTGCTGACGATGCGCCAGCTGGTCGTGCGCGCCCCGGGGCAGGCCAGCCATGGCGCCGTACGCCGCGCCCTCGCCCCCGCGCACATCGACGGCCAGCGCCGCCCCTGGCACCACATCGCCGCCTACGAAGGCAACCTCGGCCTGATCGGCGCGCTGCGCATCGACCCCACGCTGCGCACCGAGGCCGCCGACTGGCTGCGCTGGCAGGTGCGCAACCTGCCCTTGCGCGGCGTCGACCAGGGGGTGCTGCACGACCGCTGGGTGCTGGCCGACGGGTCGCAGCAGTCGAGCTGCCCGCCCGACATCGACGCCCGCCACTGCCAGCAGATCGACGCCACCGACAGCACGATCGCCTCGCTGTTCCTGATGGCCAAGGCCTATCTGGACAACGGCGGTGATGCGGCGCTGCTGCGCGAGCCGGCGGTGCGCCTGGCGCTGGAGCGGTCCGCGGTGACGCTGGCGCGGCTGCAGCAGCCCAACGGCCTGAGCTGGGCCAAGCGCAGCCACCCGGTGGCCTACCTGATGGACGCCGTCGAGGTGGCGGCCGGCTGGCGGGCGCTGGCCCATGTGCAGGACACCGTCTGGGCCCAGCCGCGGGCGGCACAGACCAGCCGCACCCGCGCCCAGCGCACCAGCAGCGGTGTCGAGCAGCAGCTCTGGGATGCGGGCAGCGGCCTCTGGCGGGTCAGCCTGGATTCCGGCCCCGCGCAGACCCGCCACTGGTACCCCGACACGATGGCGCAGGCCTGGCCGCTGCTGTGGAGTTCGCCCGGCCAGCCGACCAGTTTCAGCGCCTCGCGTGCCGCCTGGCCACGGGCCGCCGCCCGGTGGCGCACCAACGACACCGCCTGGCAGAGCCGCAACGTCGACCCCGCCGGCTTCTGGTGGCCGGCCGCCGCGGTGGCCGCGCACTGTGTCGGCGACACGGCGGCGGCGGTGGACTGGGTGGCCCGTGCCCGCGCCGCCTGGCTCCGCGCGGATGCGCCCTTCGCCTGGCCCTTCCAGGTGAGCGACCTGCTCTGGCTGCTCTGGCTCGCCGAACCCGGACCGCCGCAGGCGCCCTTGCCCGTACCGACGGCAACCCCTGCCGACCGACCGGGTGGCTGAACCGCGCCGCCGGCATTTCCCCTTCCC
>OFSF01000641.1_pt1 | contig 13287 bp, 10 predicted proteins | sample 1543271 | NCBI WGS metagenome assembly OFSF01 (sample SAMN07774227, study PRJEB24372) | wastewater metagenome | isolation source: Exp Tend VB 100WW | collected 2016-02
TCGCCTACGGATACCGGGACGACGCCTATTTCTTCCTCAAAATCCGAGCCGCCTTCCCCGGAGTTGGGTGAAGAACCTTTTTTATTGGGCGATACTCGATCGAGGGGAATCTCGGGTACGCTGAACGGAATATGGAAAGGTGGGAGAGATGGGATGCTCAACTGGATTGTTCTCACGCTGGCAATGGCGTCGACGGACGGTGAAGTAGTCACCTATGTTCATACGGATGCACTCGGGAGCCCGGTGGCTATTACGGACTCAAACGGGAAGGTGATCGAGAGATTCGCATACGAGCCTTATGGCTCTGTCGTTGGAATCGCCGCGGCAGATGGTCCTGGTTACTCAGGCCATGTGTTTGATTCCACGACAGGGCTCAATTACATGCAGCAACGATATTACTCTCCCGAAATAGGTGCCTTTCTCAGTGTAGATCCCGTCGCTGCCTATGGTGGGAAGTCTTCCCTCTTCAACAGGTACCGATACGCCAATAGCAGTCCTTACAACTTTGTCGATCCGGACGGCAGAGTTCCTGTAGTTACGCGGATGAAGGACGGTTCGGTGAAAATCAGCTTCCCAACAAAGTTTTCAGGGGATGGTGCGACACCCAAGAACATAGCGACCTTCAAAGAGCAGGTGGCGTCAATGTCAGGAACCTATGATATTGGCGGGAAGGAGACGCGCGTGACGGTCGAGGTCACTGACATTGAAAAAAGTACCCCGCGGGCCGCCCGTAATGAGATAAAGCTTGTCAACGGGGAAACCTCCCACCGCAGCGGACGGAGTTTTGCGGAGTTGGGCGGAAAGAAGGGCGAGATCAATGTCCTGGATAGATTTGACAAGGGTGTTGTTCCTCATGAAGTGTCACATCTTGGCGGTGTGGATGATCTCTATGACAAGACAACGGGGCTGCCCAATCCTGCACGCGGCGACGGAATCATGAATAGGGTTCCCGGTTTGGTTGACAGCCATGCCATCGGTGGAATTGTGGACGGCGATTCGGCAGTCCAGAAACGGGAGCGTTGAGATGCTTGCACGCATTTTGGTTTTCTTCGCTTTCTTATTCCCGCTCACTTCGTGGGCCCAGGAATCTAGCCTGTGGAGCTACAGTTGCGACCACTTCCTATACGGCGCCTGTGTACGGGTGCCGACAGACATGTCCGTGACCTACGAAGCACCTGTTGACTTTGGTCTGCACCGCATCAGGCGTGATGGTAGGGAAGTCGCCTTGATCTACGAGGGCGATGCCCCCGAAAAGCCTGCGTCAGGAAGCACGCCGGATCTGCGCTTCACGGACGGCGGATATGTCGTGTCGGGGTATGCAAGGGCGGAAGGAGGTTCCACCCGGTACGACGTCTACGTTCGACCCGGATCGTCTGGCGCCGGTTCGCTGCACATCCGAGGCTCTGCAGCGACGGCTGATGAACTCGCCAGCCTGGCCGCCGTCGTTGGGGGATTGCGCATCTGCAACTTCCAGCAAAGCAAGCGCTCACAGAAATTGACCTGTCCAAGGCGTGCCGAGTGGGGGCCGCGATTGTCGGAATGGGTCATGCGTTCCTCCACGAGCGGGAAGTCGAACTAGCCATCAAGCCTCAGCTTCCAGACCGGAAGCGAGCCAGCGGCGCAACACAGTGGTGCAGTACCGCCGCGTATGGCGCGGCTTTGCCCCGCGCGGCTGAAAACGCGACAATGCAGGGGTTTCCCCGCCGCGCGCCCACCCTGACGGCGGCGGGGGAAGTGACACGGTTGCACGTGGCCCGGCGCTGGCGCCGGCCTTCCCCTGAGCATTGCTACAGAGTCCAAGTCCCCCATGTCCAAGATCCTCTACACGCTGACCGACGAAGCACCGTTCCTGGCCACCCAGTCGCTGCTGCCGATCGTTGGTGCCTACACCGCCACTGCCGGCATCGTGGTGGAAACCCGTGACATCTCGCTGTCCGGCCGCATCCTGTCGCTGTTCCCGGAACTGCTCAGCGACGCGCAGAAGGTCAGCGACGATCTGGCCGAGCTGGGCCAGCTGGCGACCACGCCGGACGCCAACATCATCAAGCTGCCGAACATCTCCGCCTCGGTGCCGCAGCTGAAGGCGGCCATCAAGGAACTGCAGGACCAGGGCTATCCGCTGCCGGATTACCCGGAAACCCCGGCCGACGACCAGCAGCGCGACTACAAGGCGCGCTATGACAAGGTCAAGGGCAGCGCGGTGAACCCGGTGCTGCGCGAAGGCAATTCGGACCGCCGCGCGCCGCTGTCGGTGAAGAACTACGCGCGCAAGCACCCGCACCGCATGGGTGCCTGGGCGCCGGATTCGAAGTCGCACGTCGCGCACATGGCCGCCGGTGACTTCTACGGCAGCGAGAAGTCGGCCACCCTGGCCAACGCCGGTGCGCTGAAGATCACCTTCCACGGCAACGACGGTAGCACCGTCGTGCTGAAGGAAAAGACCGCAGTGAAGGCGGGCGAGATCGTCGATGCCGCCGTCATGAGCCGCAAGGCGCTGGCCGCGTTCATCGCTGAGCAGATTGCCGATGCCAAGGCCCAGGGCGTGCTGTTCTCGCTGCACCTGAAGGCGACCATGATGAAGGTCTCCGACCCGATCATGTTCGGCGTGGCGGTCAACGAGTTCTACAAGGACGTGCTGGCCAAGCACGCCGACGTGCTCAAGCAGGCCGGTTTCGATGCAAACAACGGCATCGGTGACCTGGCTGCGCGCCTGCCGTCGCTGCCAGAGGCCACCCGCGCTGCGATCGAAGCCGACCTGGCGGCCGAGTACGCACAGCGCCCGGGCGTGGCCATGGTCAACTCGGACAAGGGCATCACCAACCTGCACGTGCCGAGCGACGTGATCGTCGACGCCTCGATGCCGGCGATGATCCGTGACTCCGGCAAGATGTGGAACGCCGAAGGCAAGCTGCAGGACACCAAGGCCGTCATCCCGGACCGCTGCTACGCCGGTGTGTACCAGGCCGTCATCGACGACTGCAAGGCGCACGGCGCCTTCGACCCGGCCACCATGGGTTCGGTGCCGAACGTCGGCCTGATGGCACAGAAGGCCGAAGAGTACGGCTCGCACGACAAGACCTTCCAGATCGCCGCCGACGGCGTGGTCAAGGTCACCGACGATGCCGGCACCGTGGTGTTCGAGCACGCCGTGGAAGCCGGTGACATCTGGCGCATGTGCCAGACCAAGGACGCGCCGATCCAGGACTGGGTCAAGCTGGCCGTCGAACGCGCCCGCCTGAGCAGCACCCCGGCCGTGTTCTGGCTCGATGCCGCCCGCGCCCACGACGCGCAGGTCATCGCCAAGGTCGAGCAGTACCTGAAGAACCACGACACCGCCGGCCTGGACATCCGCATCCTGCCGCCGGTGGAAGCCACCGCGTTCTCGCTGGACCGCATCCGCAAGGGCGAGGACACCATCTCGGTGACCGGCAACGTGCTGCGCGACTACCTGACCGATCTGTTCCCGATCATGGAGCTGGGCACCAGCGCCAAGATGCTGTCGATCGTGCCGCTGATGGCTGGTGGTGGCCTGTTCGAGACCGGTGCCGGTGGTTCGGCCCCGAAGCACGTGCAGCAGTTTGTTGAAGAGGACTACCTGCGCTGGGATTCGCTGGGTGAGTTCCTGGCCCTGGCCGCGTCGCTGGAACACCTGGGCAACCGCTACGACAACGCCGCGGCCCGTGTGCTGGCCAAGGCGCTGGACGAAGCCAACGGCCAGTTCCTGGACAACGACAAGTCGCCGTCGCGCAAGCTGGGTGGCATCGACAACCGTGGCAGCCACTTCTACATCGCGCTGTACTGGGCCCAGGCCCTGGCCGCGCAGGACGAGGACGCCGCACTGAAGGCGCGCTTCGCCCCGCTGGCCAAGGCGCTGACCGACAACGAGCAGAAGATCGTCGAAGAGCTGATCGCAGTGCAGGGCAAGGCCGTGGACATCGGCGGCTACTATCGCCCGGACGTGGCCAAGGCCAGCAAGGCGATGCGCCCGAGCGCGACCTTCAACGCCGCGCTGGAGCAGCTGCGCGGCTGATCCATCGCCGTTCGGCCGTGACACCGGAACCCGCGCTTCGGCGCGGGTTTCTTTTTGGGCCAGGATTACTGCGGCCCTTCATCCACGCATGGCGTGGATCTACCGGGGTCCAGAACCGTGACATCCGTCGGCTGTCGGAATGCCGTCAAAGGGGCATGAAACTTGCCCGCGATGGCCGTCGCAGAAACGACAGGAGGCAGTCTGCAACCGCCTTCAATCTGAGCAGTCGATCACGACGGCTGCCGCTGGCGATGCCCTAGCCTTGGCGACGCGAGACCACCGGGGAGGTGGTCGCTCGGGGAACACGGATGGCACGCGTGCTGGTAGTGGGAACCGACATCCAGGGCGAGCAGGCCCTGCTGCAACGGCTGCGCCTGGCGTCGGCACTGCCGGATGGCCAGATCCGCCGCAGCCAGGATCTGGACGATTGCGACCTGCTGGTCATCCGCGATACCCCTGCACTGCGCAACGCGGCCCAGCGCATGCGCCAGCAACGCCCGCGATTGCAGTGCTGGATCGAGGATATCGGCGGCCAGCTGCGTGACGGCGACGGGCACCAGGACGTGCTTGACGATGGTGCCATCGGCCGCGCGCTGCGCCGCATGCAGTTGGCACCGGAGCCCATGGCCATGCACGCACCCGCACCGATCCGTCTTGCCGATGGTGCACACGCCATCACCCGCCTGCTGCGCGAGCGGCTGCCGCTGCGACAGGGGCAGGCACTGTTGAGTGATGCGAGCGGGCCTCTGCTGCTGATGGATCTGGAGCACGACCAGGCCGTGCTGCTGCAGGAACCGGCTGCGGCGCTGGTGGAGCGTCTGGCCGATGCCTTCGAACACCTGCAACTGGATGCGCTGACACCCGCACGCCTGCAGGCGCTGGCCGGTGAGCGGCCACGCCAGCCACTGCGACCGCTGCTGTGGCAGTGGGCACAGCGCAGCCGCCATTGGCAGGCATTGGACGAACGCCTTCGTGGCGCTTCAGTGAAGCTGCTGCGCTGGCCGGACTTCCGCGTACTGGGCCACGACCATGATGGCTTCCGCCTGTGTTCGCTGCTGCTCAAGCGCGCGTGCACGGTTGACGAGTGCGTGATGCTGCTCGAGTTGCCGGCTGCGGCGGTGCGCGATTTCATCCATGCCGCCTACCTGTGCGGCTACGCGCAGCTGCAGACTGCATCGGCGACGCCGCTGATGGCGACAGGTGGCACCCGCACCGACAACGGCCTGCTTGCCCGCCTGTGGCGGCACCTGCGCGGGAGCGAACGCAATGCGTGAGCACAAGGTGGTGGTGCTGGGCGGCATGGGCAGCGGCAAGTCGACCCTGGTACGCAGCATCGCGGTTGGCGCGGTGGTCGACACGGATGTGGCCAACAGTGATCGCCTTGGCGCCGACAAGGCGTCCACCACCGTGGCGCTGGACTACGCAGACATCGATCTGCCCAATGGCGAACGCCTGCGGTTGTACGGAACACCCGGCCAGCAGCGTTTCGATTTCCTGTGGCCGATCCTGCTGCAGGGCGCGCGTGGCGCGGTGCTGCTGCTGGATGCGCGTCGTGCCGGCATGGCCACCGAGCTGGAGGACTACCTGCAGGTGCTGCAGCCGTTCGCATCATCCTTGGCACTGGTGGTGGCGGTCACCCACCTGGACCAGGCACCGCAGGCCGCACTGGATGACTGGGCCGCCCGTGCCAGCCTTGACGACCAACCACTGCCGCTGCTGGCGGTGGATGCCCGCGACCGCGAACAGGGACTGTTGCTGATGGATGTGTTGATGAGCGAAATGGAAGCGTACGCACTGGTGGCGGCGCATGGCTGACGGGCAGATGGCGGTACTGCCCGATGCCGGTCAGCGTGAGCGCCTGCAGCCGCTGCTGCAGGACCTGCAGCAGCGCGTGGAAGGCGTGCGCACGGTGGTGCTGGCCAGTGTCGATGGCTTCGCCCTGGTCAGTGCCGGGGCCGAAGGGCGCGGCGAACGGCTGGCGGCGATGACCAGCGCGATGCTGGCGCTGGCCGCGGCAGTTGGCCGCGAACTGCTGCTGGGCGATCTGCAGACGCTGATGCTGGAAGCCGCGGGCGGCAAGGTGCTGATGCTGGCGATCCAGGCCGAAGGGCGCGCACCGCTGCTGCTGATGGCGGCCTGCGACCAGCGCAGCGTGATCGGCCAGGTGCTGTGGCAGAGCAGGGAATGTGGCCAGGCGATCCTGGCCGAACTCGGCGGATCGTGAGCCCGGCCGCAGGGGAACGAGGGGCTCGAACCAACATCGACAAGGGGTGCGACGTGGCTGGATTGAATGAATCGTTGAACGCACTGATGGGCATCGACGGCGCGCAGGCAGTGGCGCTGGTCGACTACGAAAGCGGCATGCTGCTGGGCGAAGCCGGTGCCGGCATGGACATGGAAGTGGCCGCCGCCGGCAACACTGAAGTGATCCGCGCCAAGATGAAGACCGCCGCGTCGCTGAACCTCAACGACAGCATCGAGGACATCCTGATCTCGCTGGGCAAGGCGTACCACATCATGCGCCCGGTGGCGAAGAAGAAGGGCCTGTTTTTCTACATCGTGCTGGACCGGACCAAATCCAACCTGGCGCTGGCGCGGCGCAAGGTGCAGGACGTAGAGGCCGAACTGGCGATCTGATCCACCGGCGCGTTGTAGAGTCGAGCTTGCTCGACTGCTTCTGCCCCTGCCTTCTGTAGAGTCGAGCCGTGCTCGACTTCGGCCAAAAGCAGTCGAGCATGGCTCGACTCTACACAAGCCACCCCACGCCAGCGTATGGTGAAGCCGGTCCTCCCGGATGAGCCCTGCATGTCCACGCCTGACATCGTTGCCGAGCTGGCGCCGCGTATCGCCGGTGCCATCCGCGATGGTTTCGAGCAGTACCATGCCCGCTTCGCGGCGATCACCGCGCGGGCGCGGCAGCGCTTCGAGCAGCGCGATTGGGCGGGTGCGCGACAGGATGCGGTCGAGCGCATCGCCCTGTACGACCTGTGCATCGCCGAGCAGATGGATGCGTTGCGCCGCCTCGCCGGTGACGCGATCGGCGAGCGTGCGCTGTGGCTGCAGGTGCACGCGCAGTACAGCGGGCTGCTGCAGGGCCTGATCGACGCCGAGCTGTACAAGACCTTCTACAACACGCTGTCGCGGCGCCTGTTCGCTACCCGCGGCGTGGACCCGGCGCTGGAATTCATTGCTTTCGACGTCGAGCCCTCCGATGCAATCACCCATCCGGTCGCGCGGCATACCTACGCGGTCTCGCCGACGCGGCCGGTGGAGGCCCTGCAACGCGTACTGGCCGACTACCGTTTCGACATCCCCTATGCGCACCAGCTGCGCTGTGCGGCGGCCATCGCCGTGCGCCTGCAGGACGACCTCGCCCATTGGGGGGACACGCCGGTACGCAGCATCGAACTGCTCGACACGGTGTTCTACCGCGAGCGCCGCGCTTACCTGGTTGGCCGCGTGTTCGGCGAGCATCGCTTTTCGCCATGCGTGATTGCCCTGGTCAACGATGCGCGCGGCCTGCGTGCCGATGCGGTGCTGACCCGGCGCCGTGATGTCGCCCATCTGTTTGGCGTGTCGCGCAGCTACTTCCAGGCTGACCTGGGCACCGTGGGCGACGCGGTGGTGTTCCTGCGCAGCCTGCTGCCGGGCAAGCCGATCGACGAGATCTACACGGTGCTGGGACGTGCCAAGCAGGGCAAGACCGAGCGCTACCGAACCTTCTTCCGACACTTCAACGAGCATCCGCAGGAACGGCTGGTGCATGCCGAAGGCACGCCGGGCATGGTCATGGCGGTGTTCACCCTGCCCAGTTATCCATTGGTGTTCAAGCTGATCCGTGACCGTTTCGCCTGGCCCAAGGCAATGTCGCGGCAGCAGGTGGAAGAGAAGTACGCGCTGGTGTTCAATCTCGATCGTGTCGGCCGCCTGCTTGATGCGCAGCCTTATCGCCACCTGCGTTTCCCGCGCGAGCGCTTCGCGCCGGCCCTGCTGGAAGAGCTGCTGCAGCAGTGCGCGCAGAGCGTACGTGTCGATGGCGACGAGGTCGAAGTCGCACTGTGCTATGTGCAACGTCGTTTCCGTCCTTTGAACCTGTACCTGCGCGAGCAGTCCGGCGAGGCGGTGCGCGCGGCGGTGCTCGACTACGCGCAGGCCATCACCGACATGGCGCGCAACAACATCTTCCCCGGCGACATGCTGCCGAAGAACTTCGGTGTGTCACGGCACGGCCGGGCCGTGTTCTATGACTATGACGAGCTGTGCCTGGTCAGCGACTGCGTGTTCCGCGCCTGGCCGCAGCCACGCACGCCAGAGGAAGCGATGGCCGACGAGCCGTGGTTCCATGTCGGCCCGCGCGACGTGTTTCCCGAGCGCTTCGGTCCGTTCATGGGCCTGCCTGCTCCGGAGCTGGCAGCCGTGCGCGAGCACTACCGGCACCTGTTCGACCCGGGCTGGTGGCAGGGCCTGCAGGAACGCTTCGCCCGGGGTGATTATCCGGACACGCCACCCTACGCGGGCGCACACCGGCTGGCGTGAACCGGCTGTCATGGCGGCTGGGACTGGGATAGGCTCGCCGTTCATCACCAAGGATCCGGCAATGATGCGTTCCCCACTGTTTCTCGCCCTCGCGTTGGCCGTAGGTGCCGGCGCCCCCCTGCTTGCAGGCGATGCCACTGCGCAGACCGCACGTGCTGTACGTGCGACTGCGGAAATGAGCATGGTGCTGTCCGGTCATATCGAGGTCACGCCGGAGGGCGCGGTCCGCTCGCTGGTGCTGGACCAGAAAGCCATGGTGGCCCCGAGCATCGCCTCCTTCGTGGAAGGCACCATCGGTGGCTGGCGCTTCGAGCCCACGCTGCGCGATGGCCAGGCAGTGGCCACGCGGGCCCCTTTGCGCGTTCGCCTGCGCGGCAAGGCTGCGGCCGATGGCGGTTATGAAATCAGCATGACCAGTGTCGACTTCAGCGAGTACGATCCGAAGGCCACCGATTCGGTGACCCAGCTGCACATGACGCCGCCGCGCTACCCGGAAGCGGCCTACCGTAACGGTGGCCAGGGTGAGGTGCTGCTGTTGGTCAAGGTGGCCCGTGACGGAACGGTGGCCGATGTGGCCGCCGAGCAGGTGAACATGGCCGTGGTCGCACCTGAGCGGACCCTGGCGAAGATGCGCGACATCCTGGCCAGAGCCAGTGTCAGCACCGCCCGCACGTGGACCTTCAAGCCGCCGACCACCGGCGAGGACAGCACCCGGGACAGCTGGACGGTTCGCATCCCGGTGAACTTCGCCCTGAACAATGATCCCAATGCAGTGGCGGAACGCTATGGCCGCTGGCGCGCCTTCATTCCGGGGCCGCGGCAGACCGTCCCGTGGCGCGAGGCGGACCCGGTCGAGCAGGTCGGCAGCGATCTGCTGCCGGAAGGCGGCGTCTACATGGTGGACGGCGCCAAGCGCGGCCTGCGCCTGCTGACCCCGCTGGCGCAGGGCTGAGACCCGCTGCGGAGCCGGGCAGCCCGGCTCCGCGTCAGTCCGCGTACGGGTAGACCACCACCCGGTTGCGGCCCTGTTCCTTGGCCATGTACAGGGCCTTGTCGGCCAGCCGCAATGCCTGCTCGGCGTCGACGTGGAAGCTGGGGAAGTGGGCCACGCCCAGCGATACGGTGATGGTGCCGACCGGTTCGAACGGATGGTCGGCGATGTGCTGGCGCAGGCGTTCACCGGCCTGGCGGGCCGATTCAGTACTGATGCCCGGCAGCAGCAGCAGGAACTCCTCGCCGCCGGCGCGGCAGAGGATGTCGCTGTCGCGCGAGTAGCGGCGCATCTGGTCGGCGATGTGGACGATGGCGTTGTCGCCGACGTCATGCCCGTAACTGTCGTTGATCGACTTGAAGCGATCGATGTCCAGCGCCAGGATCGCGAACGGAATGCCCTGCACCTGCAGCGCATCCAGCGCCTGTTGCAGCCCGCGGCGGTTGAGCAGGCCGGTCAGCGGGTCGGTGCGGCTGGCACGGTTGAGCGTGCCGATACGATCCTGCAGCGCATTGAAGCTGTGCAGCACCGCCTGTTTGAGCTGGGCGACCTCGAAGTACCAGGCGCGGATGCCGCTGACGTGGTTGATCGCGTTGCCGGTGTCCTCGCCGCCCTGCACGTTGCGCGCCAGTTGCCACAGCGGCATCGAAATGCGGCGCGCGAACCACCAGGTGACCAGCAGCGACAGCAGGCCGAGTGGAATTGCATTCCAGATCACTGCGGTCATCAACCGCGACAGCGGCTGCAGGGTGGCCTCGGTCGGGCGCTGCGCGATGATGCCCCAGCCGGTGGCCGCCACCGGTGCATAGCCGGCCAGCATCGACACGCCGCGGTTGTTGCGTACCTGCTGTGCGCCCCGTTCTCCGCGCACCACGGCCTTCACCGCCGGGTTGCCGACCACGTAGTCACCCACCCGCTTGCTATCGGCGTGGTACAGCAGGCGGCCATTGCGGTCCACCACGTACAGGTAGGAACCGTCGCGGTAGTAGTGCTTGCCCAGCAGCGTGTGCAGTGCACTGCGCTGGCGCAGGTACAGGGTGCCGCTGACATAGCCGCGATAGCGGCCCTCGCGGTCGAAGATCGGGTGCGACAGCGACACCAGCAGCTTGCCGGTGGCCGATTGATAGGGATCGCTGATCATCGGCTGGCGCGCCGCCAGTGCCGCGTTGTTGCCGACACTGTGCAGCACCTCACCCTGCAGCTGCAGGGTCTGCGGCGAGGTGGCGATCACCAGGCCGTCGGCATCCACCACCAGCGAGGAGTTGAAGCTGCTGGACTGCAGCTGCAGGCGGCTGGCTTCATCCTGGGCCTGCTTCGGATCAAGGTCGTCCTCGCCCAGGCGGGTCGCGGCATAGGCCAGCTGCTGCTGCGCGGCCAGCAGGAAGTTCTGGGTGGTCTCGGCCAGCTTGGTGGCGTAGACGCGGTTGGCTTCCAGGGTATTGCCGACCAGCTGGTCGCGCTGCACCCGGTAGCTGGCCAGCAGGGTGTTGGCCAGCGCGATGATGGCGCTGAGCAGGGCCAGGGCGAGGATCAGCTTGCCCAGGTTGAGGCGGGGAGACAGCGTTCGCATGCGTCGACGGATCCGGCAGGAGGCTGGACCCGACCGGTTCTCCGGAAGGGGCGACAGCGGGAATCGGTGGCCGGGCCCACGGGGCCGGGCAGGGTATCGCGCGGATTATCGCCAAAAGCGGGCGCCAGCGAAGTGAAGTGCGTCGCCCTGCAGGCAAAAAAAAACCTGCCGCAGCGAGCGGCAGGTTTCTTCTGATGCAGCGCCAGGGATCAGCGCTTCATCGAACCGAAGAACTCGTCGTTGGACTTGGTGTTCTTCATCTTGTCCAGCAGGAACTCCATCGCGGCCATTTCATCCATCGGATGCAGCAGCTTGCGCAGGATCCAGATCTTCTGCAGCAGCTCCGGTTCGATCAGCAGGTCTTCGCGGCGGGTGCCGGAACGGTTGATGTCGATGGCCGGGAACACGCGCTTTTCAGCGATACGGCGGCTCAGGTGCACTTCGCTGTTGCCGGTGCCCTTGAACTCTTCGTAGATCACCTCGTCCATCTTCGAGCCGGTGTCGACCAGCGCGGTGGCGATGATGGTCAGGCTGCCGCCTTCTTCCACGTTGCGCGCGGCACCGAAGAAGCGCTTCGGGCGGTGCAGGGCGTTGGCGTCCACACCACCGGTCAGCACCTTGCCCGAGCTCGGCACCACGTTGTTGTAGGCGCGGGCCAGGCGGGTGATCGAGTCGAGCAGGATCACCACGTCCTTCTTGTGCTCGACCAGGCGCTTGGCGCGCTCGATGACCATTTCGGCCACCTGCACGTGGCGCGCGGCCGGCTCGTCGAAGGTCGAGCTGATGACCTCGCCGCGCACGGTGCGCTGCATCTCGGTCACTTCTTCCGGGCGCTCGTCGATCAGCAGCACGATCAGGTGCACGTCCGGATGGTTGGTGGTGATGGCGGTGGCGACCTGCTGCATCATCATGGTCTTGCCGGCCTTCGGCTGCGACACGATGAGCGAGCGCTGGCCCTTGCCCTGCGGGGCCATCAGGTCGAGGATGCGGCCGGTGATGTCTTCCGACGAACCGTTGCCGCGCTCCAGGGTGAAGCGGCGGCGCGGGAACAGTGCGGTCAGGTTCTCGAACAGCACCTTGTTCTTCGACGCTTCGATCGGCTCGCCGTTGATGGTGTCGACGATGTTCAGCGCGAAGTAGCGCTCGCCGTCCTTCGGGAAGCGGATGCGGCCGGAGATGTGGTCGCCGGTGCGCAGGTTGAAGCGGCGGATCTGGCTGGGCGAGATGTAGGTGTCGTCCGGGCCGGCCAGGTAGCTGGCTTCGGCCGCGCGCAGGAAGCCGAAGCCGTCCGGCAGGATTTCCAGCACGCCGTCGGCGGCGACGCCGTCACCGTGGCGGGTCAGCACCTTCAGCAGGGCGAAGATCACGTCCTGCTTGCGGGCACGGGCCACGCCTTCGGAGATCTGCAGCTGCTCGGCGATTTCCAGCAGCTTCTGTGCCGGCATGCGCTTGAGGTCGCTCAGCGAGTAGACCGGGAAACCCTCGGGTACGTTGGCGTGCGGGCGCGGCACGAACGGCTGCTGCTCGCCGCCGTCGTTGGGCAGGCCATCGTCGCGGAAGCGGTTGTTGCGGTCACGGTCGCGGCGGTTGCGGAAGCGGTCACGGCGGTTGCCCTGACCTTGCCCCTGGCCCTGCTGGCCGTTCTGGTTGTACGGGTTCTGGCCCTGGTTCTGGCCACCCCCCTGGTGGTTCTGCTGGCGCGGCTGGCCGGATTCGCGACCCTCACCGCCTTCGCCACCGCCACTGCTGGCGGGGGCCTCGGCGGCGGGCGCGCTCGGTGCAGGGGCAGCAGCCGGTGCCTCGGGCGCGGCGGCCAGCGGCAGGGTCGGCTGCGCCGGCGCGGCGCTGGTTTCGGCGGCTGCCGGAGCGGCGGCCTTGCTCACGCGGGGCTTGCGCACGCGCTTTTCGGCGGGCGCATCGGCGCTGCCGGTTTCGGAAGTGTTATCGGACAAGAGCGTTATTCCTCGCTTGAAGGTGCGAGCGCCCGGCTGGGGCGGCGAACGTTGGGAATGGGTCTGGAAGAAACTGCGTCCAGAGGGTGCGGCACGCGAACGCGGCCGGATATGCCGACACTATCATCGGCCTGCGGCGCCACGCAAGGGTCGCCGGGAACAGCATTCATCATGGGCGCGGGGCGCCCGCCGGCAGCCGCGGTCGGCG
>OFSF01000642.1_pt1 | contig 13282 bp, 10 predicted proteins | sample 1543271 | NCBI WGS metagenome assembly OFSF01 (sample SAMN07774227, study PRJEB24372) | wastewater metagenome | isolation source: Exp Tend VB 100WW | collected 2016-02
CCGCCCGCCAGCTCGGCAGCGATTTCCAACAGGGTCAGCGCGCGGCGCACGTCGCCGTCGGCGGCGGTCGCGATTTCCAGCAGCAGCTCGGGGGCGACCTCGATGCCCTCCTCGCCCAGGCCGCGTTCGCGGTCACCCAGCGCACGCTCCAGCGCCTCGACGATGTCGGTAGGCGAAACACCTTCCAGCACATGCACGCGGCAGCGCGACAGCAGCGCCGAGTTCAGCTCGAAGGACGGGTTCTCGGTGGTGGCACCGACGAACAGGATGGTGCCGCGCTCGATGTGCGGCAGGAACGCATCCTGCTGCGCCTTGTTGAAGCGATGCACCTCATCCACGAACAGCACGGTGCGGCGGCCTTCGGCGAACCGTTGCGCCGCCTCGGCCAGCACCTGGCGCACTTCCGGCAGGCCGGACAGCACTGCGGAGATCGCACGGAACTCGGCGTCGGAATATTCGGCCAGCAGCAGGGCCAGCGTGGTCTTGCCGCAGCCCGGCGGCCCCCACAGGATCATCGAATGCACGCGACCGGATTCGACCGCGCGGCGCAGCGCACTGTCCGGCGCGAGCAGGCGCTTCTGCCCGACCATTTCGTCGAGGGTTCGCGGTCTCATGCGCTCGGCCAGCGGGCGCAGATGTTCCCGATCGACGCTCAGCAGATCGGGGCCGGGGAATGAAGTGGAGCGATGTCTTGGCACACGGCCATTGTACCGCGCCGGGTGGCCACGATTCCGGTAGTGCCGGCCGCTGGCCGGCAGATCAAAAGCGTGTCAACCAAGGTTGACACCCACCAAGACGGTGCCGATTGACACCCACCAGAGCAGTTTGCGCCGGGCCACAGATCAATTACCGATGACGTCGGTGCCCTTCGGCGGGGTAAAGCTGAAGGTGCCGGCGGCGAAGCCCGGGTTGCGCTTCCAGCCACTGAAGCTGATCACGGTACGCTGGCCAACGGCATCAGTGATTTCCATCTTGGCCAGGCCCTGGGCATTGAAGCCCAGCGCGGCGTACTGGAAGCTGGCTTCGGTCTCGCGCTTCGGCGACAGCGACAGCCACTGCAGGCCGTCGCGCTGCGCGGCCTCTTCGCTGACGTCGTACTGCTGCTCCAGCAGCGCCGGGTTGATCAGCGCGGTCAGTGGGCTGTTCTGCTCTTCCTTGCCCTGCTCGCGCACGGTGGCCTGTTCCAGGTCCGGCTCGTACATCCAGACCTTCCTGCCGTCGGCCACGATCAGCTGTTCGTGCGGGCGCACGTATTCCCAACGGAACAGGCGCGGCGCCGACAGTGCCACACGGCCACTGGTCGATTCCTTGACCTTGCCGCGACTGTCGAACACCTGCTGGCTGAACTGGCCATCCAGGCCCTTCAGGCCGCTGGTGAAGGTCTTCAGGTCATCGCGGGCGCCAGCCCAGGCGCTGCCGGCGGCGGCGCAGGCCACGGCCAGGGTGGTGGTGGCAAGGAAACGGCGGAAGCGGAAGTTCATGCGGGAATCCTGTGGGCGCGGGCGCCAGGAAAGGTGGTTGCCAGTGTGCCCGGGGAAAGATGAATGGGCGATCAGGGCGACATTATGCCGCCCTGAACGTCCATCGGCGATTCAGCCACCGGATCCCGGCAGCTTGCCGTACAGCACCTGGCCGCGGAAGCCACGCCGCACTTCGCGATACAGCGCGCGGAACGCCGGATAGTCCTGCGGCTGGCACAACGCCTCTGGCCCACGCACTGCATTCTGCTGCAAGCGGTGGTGCACGATCACCTCCTGCCCCTCGCGACTCCAGTCCACCCGGTACTCGCCGGCTGCATTGGCGAAACGCTGGCTGGCCGGGATGGCGATGATCGGCGCATTGGCCGGGAACTGCAGGCGATAGGTTTCCTCGCGCAGGCTGGCATTGCAGTAGAACGGCGTTTCGTTGGCCGGCGCCGAGGCAGTGGCGTACAGCCCACGCACCGACTCGCCACCCGGCGGATCCGGCACGGCCATGCCGCCGGCCACGCTGAAGTCGGCGTAGTCCTCGGCCTGGAACGCCATGCGATAGCCAAACGGCCGGGTCAGGTCGACCGGCACGCCCTGGATCTGCAGCTGCCCTCGCCCATCGAAACCGGACGCGGCCATGATCTGCTCTTCAGCGCGCGCACGGTTCTGCGCGTTGAGCTGGGAGAACTGGGCGCGCATGCCGATCTCGGCGTTCTCGCCCAGCTTCGGAATCGTCTCGCCGCGCAGGTTGCCGTTGGCGTCGAAGGTGAAGCGCACCTCCATCGAGGTGGCATTGCGCTCCGGCGTATTGGCCGGGGTGCGCGCCAGTGAGGCGTCGCGGGTACGCATCACCGGTGCGCCCAGGTCACCTTCCGGCAACTGCCCGAAGCGCGCCCACGCCGTGGTCGAATCCAGGTACAGATCGAACTCGGGGATGTAGGTGATGGCGTGGTTGAAGCGGCCCAGCACCGGAATCTTCGGCAGTGTCGGGCCGCCACCGGCACCGATCAGCACCGGTGAGCTGGCGATGCCCTTGGCCGCCAGCAGCGCCTCCAGGATCGTCACATGGTCCTTGCAGTCACCATAGTGGTTGTCGAGGATGCTCTGCGCACTGTTCGGCTCCAGGCCACCATTGCCCAGGTACACCGCCACGTAGCGGATGTTCTGCGCCACCCAGCGGTACAACGCGTCGGCCTGCTCGCGACGGTCGCTGATGCCAGCGGTGATCTCATCGGCCAGCGCCTGCAGTTCCGGCGTGACCTGCGCGGCCGGGCCGGCCTTGAGCTGGTAGGCGCGACCCATCTGCGACCAGTCACGATAGGTGCTGGCCATGATGTTCGGGCCGAACTCCCAGCCCGCCGCCGACCAGTTCTGTGCTGGCATGGCTTCGCGACGCTGGTAGCGCCAGCGCCACTGTGCCTGTCCGTTCTTCACCGTGGGGCGATCACTGCCCTGCACGCCGCGGCTGTCGACGAACATCGGCAGGTTGGCCGGCGCACTCAGGGTGACCTCCGCGTCCTCGTACTCGGTGAAGACATTGAAGGTTTCCCACAGGCCGAAGTAGCCGGGAAAGTACGGCGTGGCCTGGGTGCGGCGCACCTGGTAGAACAGGCGCGTGCCCGGGGCCAGGTTCGGGAACACGATCACCCGCACCTTGCGGTCGGCATACATTGCCGCCGAGGCGCTGGAGTAGCTTTCCTGGGTGTAGATGCGGTCGGCCGGCACGTCGCGGCGCTGGCCGTCGGCGGTGATGGTGTAGGCGCCGAGTACTTCCAGCGTCTCCATCTTCTCGCTGTAGCTCAGCCGAACCTGGCTGAACTGCTCGACCGAGGCCTTGGTCTTGAGCAGGACTTCGTAGGTTTCGGTCTGCACATTGCCCGCATCCGGCCGCACCTGGTAGTCGGCGCGGTAACGGACAATGCTGAAATTATTGCTGGCTTCGGTATCGCCGCTGGTGGAAGGCGGCGCCGTGGCGGGCGCGGAGGTGGCGGTGTCTGCCAGTGCCGGGCCGGCAGCCAGGAAGGCTGCCAGCGCCAGTGCCAGCGCGCTTGGTACGGGGTGAAGCATGCGTCGGTTCCTTGGACGTCGTGGGGGATACGTCGGGTCTTACTTCGGCGGCGGCGGTGCCAGCACCGTGCGGTCGCCGTTGTGCTCGGGCGGACTGACCACGCCGGCCGCTTCCATGGCCTCGATCAGTCGCGCTGCACGGTTGTAGCCGATCTTCAGCCGGCGCTGCACGCCGGAAATCGAGGCGCGACGGGTCTCGGTGACCACCCGCAGCGCTTCGTCATACAACGGGTCGGACTCGTCGCCGGCAGAGCTGTTCTCGGGCAGGCCGGTGGCACCGACGACCACGCCGTCGCCCATCGTCTGCACCTCGTCCAGCACGCCGTCGACATAATCGGCCGGGCCCATCGCCTTGAGGTGTTCAACCACGCGGTGCACTTCCTCGTCGGAGACGAAGGCGCCGTGCACACGCTCGGGCATGGCGGTACCCGGCGGCAGATACAGCATGTCGCCGTGGCCCAGCAGGGTTTCCGCGCCGGACTGGTCGAGGATGGTGCGCGAGTCGATCTTGGAACTGACCTGGAAGGCGATGCGGGTCGGGATGTTGGCCTTGATCAGGCCGGTGATCACGTCCACCGACGGGCGCTGCGTGGCCAGGATCAGGTGGATGCCGGCCGCACGCGCCTTCTGTGCCAGGCGCGCGATCAGCTCTTCCACCTTCTTGCCGACGATCATCATCATGTCGGCGAATTCGTCGATGAAGATGACGATGAACGGCAGCGTCTCCAGCGGACGCGGCGCCTCGCCCAGTTCCGGGTTCGGCTTGAACAGCGGGTCCATCAGTGGCTGGCCGGCGTCCTGGGCTTCCTTCACCTTCTTGTTGAAGCCGGCCAGGTTGCGCACGCCCACCGCGCTCATCAGCTTGTAGCGGCGCTCCATCTCGGCCACGCACCAGCGCAGGCCGTTGGCGGCCTCCTTCATGTCGGTGACCACCGGCGCCAGCAGGTGCGGGATGCCCTGGTAGACGCTCAGTTCGAGCATCTTCGGGTCGATCATCAGCATCCGCAGGTCTTTCGGCGAGGCCTTGAACAGCAGGCTCAGCACCATCGCGTTGACCGCCACCGACTTGCCCGAACCGGTGGTACCGGCCACAAGCAGGTGCGGCATGCGCGCCAGATCGGCCACGGTCGAGCGGCCAGCGATGTCCTTGCCCAGCGCCAGGGTCAGCACGCTGGCCGACTTGTCGTATTCCTTCGAACGCAGCAGCTCGGAGAGGTAGATCATCTCGCGGGTGACGTTGGGAATTTCCAGGCCGATCACCGATTTGCCCGGAATGACGTCGACCACGCGCACCGACTTCACCGACAGGCCGCGCGCGATGTCCTTGTCCAGCGAACTGATCTGGCTGACCTTGATGCCCGGCGCCGGCTCGATCTCGAAACGGGTGATGACCGGGCCGGGGTTGGCGCCGACCACCTGGGCGTCGATGCGGAAGTCCTTCAGTTTGAACTCGATCTGCCGCGACAGCGCGTCCAGGGTTTCCTTGTCATAGCCCACCGGCTGCGGCTTGGGATCGTCCAGCAGGGCCAGCGGCGGCAGGTCCGAGCCGTCGCCGTTGACGCCACGGAACATCGGGATCTGCGTGTCGCGCTTGGCCCGGTCACTCTTCTCGATCACCGGTTCCGGGCGCGGCTCGATCTTCACCGGCTCGCGCTTGGCGCGCACCTCGGCATCGGCCTTGCGTACCTCCTGGCGTTCCTCGCGCATCACCCGGGTCTGCTGCCATTCGGTGACTTCTTCCTTCTTGCGCGCCAGCAATGGCGCCAGCGACATCACGCCGCGGCCGATCTTCTCCATCACCACGAACCAGGACAGCCCGGTGGCCAGGGTGATCGAGGCCAAGAGCAGCACCAGCACGAACAGGTTCGCGCCCAGCGCACCGAAGCCCACCGTGAGTGAATTGCCGACCAGCTTGCCGAGGATGCCGCCGGCACTGGAGACATCGCCACTGAACAGGCGGACATGCAGGAAGCCGGTGCCGGCGATCAGGAAACCGACCAGGCCGACCAGGCGCAGCGCCGGGTCCAGATCGTTCTCGCCCTTGCTCTCGCGCTTGAGGCCGAACATGGCGATCCACGCCAGCGCGCCCAGCACCACCGGCAGCAGGAAGGCGATGTAGCCGAACAGCTGCAGCAGCACGTCGGCGATCCAGGCCCCGGCGCGGCCGCCGAGGTTGTGCACCGGTGCGACCACGCTGCCGGTGTGCGACCAGCCCGGGTCGGTCGCTGAATAGGTGAACAGACTGGCCGCCAGGTACAGCAGCGCCGGCGCGATGGCGATCAGGCCAAGGTCGCGCCAGAGGCGTTGGCGGCGTGGATTGTCGGTCGTCGCCGCCGCGGCCGTGCGACGTGACGCCTTGCTGTCGTCGGACTTGGAGCGTTCGGGGACCTGCTTCGCCACCTTAGACCATACCTTTGGAATGCGCTGTTAGTGATTGATAATAAATGAGACGGCGTCAGTTTTCAGTTATGCGACATCTGACAGGGCAATCAGAGGGCCGGAACCACTGCTGGATGACGGCGTTCTGTTCATCGGCTTGAATCGCCCTGCCCCAGCCGCCACTCTATGACCAGCCACGGATGCTGCGCAAACATCGCCAGCGCCTTGTCCCATCTACTTTTTCGCGAGTCTACATGAGCACCAGCCTGCCCTCCCGCCACCAGCGCCTCGTCATCCTCGGTTCCGGCCCGGCCGGTTGGACCGCCGCCGTCTACGCCGCCCGCGCCAACCTGAAGCCGGTCGTCATCACCGGCCTGCAGCAGGGCGGCCAGCTGATGACCACCACCGAGGTGGACAACTGGCCGGGTGACGCCCACGGCCTGATGGGCCCGGACCTGATGGCGCGCATGCAGGCCCATGCCGAGCGCTTCGAGACCGAGGTCATCTTCGACCACATCCACACCGCCGATGTGTCGCAGCGCCCGTTCAAGCTGATCGGCGACAGCCACGAGTACACCTGCGATGCCCTGATCATCGCCACCGGCGCCACCGCCAAGTACCTGGGCATCCCGACCGAGGACGAGTTCAAGGGCCGCGGCGTGTCCGCCTGTGCCACCTGTGACGGCTTCTTCTACCGTGACCAGGACGTGGTCGTGGTCGGTGGCGGCAACACCGCCGTGGAAGAGGCACTGTACCTGTCCAACATCGCCCGCAAGGTCTACCTGGTCCACCGCCGCGACACCCTGAAGGCGGAAAAGATCATGCAGGACAAGCTGTTCAAGAAGGTGGCCGAAGGCAAGATCGAGACCGTCTGGCACCACCAGGTGGAGGAAGTGCTGGGCAATGACGCCGGCGTGACCGGCGTGCGCGTGAAGTCCACCCTGGACGGCAGCACCCGCGACATAGACGCCCACGGCTTCTTCGTGGCCATCGGCCACCACCCGAACACCACCCTGTTCGACGGCCAGCTGGCGATGAACAACGGCTATCTGGAAATCCGTTCGGGCCTGGGCGGCAACGCCACCCAGACCTCGGTGGAAGGCGTGTTCGCCGCCGGCGACGTGGCCGACCAGCACTACCGCCAGGCGATCACCTCGGCCGGCTTCGGCTGCATGGCCGCTCTGGACGCCGAGCGTTATCTGGACGCGCAGGGCAAGGCCAGCTGAGGGGCGAACCCGCTGCTGTAGCGTCGAGCCAGGTTCGACTCAGGCAAAAGGCCGACGCCAGTGCGTCGGCCTTTCTGTTTCATCTGCCCTATCCTTCCCTCATGCCTTCCCCCCGCTTCCTCGATTCCCTGCAGTCCGTTTCCGCAACCGACTGGGATGCCCTGCACGACGGCCGCAACCCCTTCGTCAGTCATGCCTTCCTTTCCGGGCTTGAACAGCACGGTTGCCTGCGCGAGGACTGGGGCTGGCAGCCTCGGCACTTCACCCTATGGGAAGGCGAGCATCTGGTCGGCGCCATTCCGGGTTACCTGAAGACCAACTCCCACGGCGAATTCGTGTTCGACCATGCCTGGGCCAACGCGTACGCCCGTCATGGCCGCGACTACTATCCGAAGTGGCTGGGCGCGGTGCCGTACTCGCCGGTCACCGGCCCGCGCCTACTGGCCCGTCACGATTCAGAGCGCACCGCATTGCTGTCGGCGTTGCGCGAGGCGCTGCCGGCACTGGACGTGTCCTCGGCCCATATCAACTTCCACACCGCAGTGGACGAGGCGCTGTTCGGCGATGACTGGCTGCTGCGCGAAGACGTGCAGTTCCAGTGGCAGAACCCGGGCGACTGGGCGACGTTCGACCAGTTCCTCGGTGCGATGAACCACAAGCATCGCAAGAACATCCGCCAGGAACGGGCCAAGGTCGTTCGCCAAGACATCACCTTCCGCGTGGTGCACGGCGATGAAGCGAGCCGCGCCGATCTGCAGGCGATGTACCGCTTCTACCTGCAGACGTTCCTCGAGTACGGCAATGCCCCGGCGCTGACCGAGACCTTCCTGCGTCACCTGGCCATTTCTTTGGGTCGGGGGCTGGCGCTGTTCCTGGCCGAACAGGACGGCGAGCCGATTGCCGGCGCGCTATGCCTGCGCGGTGGAGACACGCTGTACGGCCGCTACTGGGGCGGCGCCACGCTGCCCGGCCTGCACTTCGAGGCCTGCTACTACCAGGGCATCGAGTATTGCCTGCGCGAAGGGCTGACCCGCTTCGAGCCGGGCGCACAGGGCGAGCACAAGCTGGCACGCGGTTTCCTGCCCACGCTGGTGCGCAGCCGGCACTGGGTGGCCGATCCGGACTTCGCGGAAGCGCTGCAGGAGTGGTGCCGGCAGGAGCGACAGAGTGTGCGGCGCTACCAGCAGGAGCTGCAGGGGCATGGGCCGTTCCGCGTAGAACCGTAGAGGCGCGCTTGCTCGATTGGCGCGGTGCCGAAAGGCGTGCCAACCAAGGTTGGCACCTACCAAGGCAATAGCGAGGGCGCTGTGCTCAGGTGCACTGCCAGAAGTGCCCGCTCACCCGGCACTTTGCACACCAGAACGTATAGAGCATGCCGCCGCTGCCCCACAGCAGCGTGCCCTCACCCGTGGTCGGCAGTGTCGAATCCAGCTGCATCACGAACGGCATCTCTTCGCCGCAATCGATGCACGCCGGGTACCACGCACTCTGCACCCAGCTTGGCGCTCCGCCCACACGCGACAGGTTCTGCCGATGATTGGACTGGCCCCAGTCCTGTTGTTGCCAGCGCGCACTGTCCATGGCGACCAGACCCACCTCGGCCTGCATCAGGTCGCCACTGTCGGTGGGTGTGTTCGGCACCTCACGGTGCTGGCTGGGGTGGCAGCTGGGCAGGCCGGCCGCATCATGGCGATAGAAACGCACGGGCGGGTCTTCCCAGCCGCAGCAGTCCAGGCACAGCCCCAGCGTGATCTCGCCCGACGCGCCCGGCTGCAGCGCGGCGGCATCGGTCTGCAGCAGGCGCTGAAGCGGCGCATGGCAGCTGCTACACAGCGCTTCCAGCGGCCCTCCCATCTGCCCAGCATGGTGTACCTGCCCACCATTCCAGGTCGGGTGCAGGCGCCAGGTGCGCTTGCGCCAGCTCGGTTCGTCCGCCTGCTGCGCGCGATGCTGTTCGCGGCCGAAGCGGAAGTGCAATGGCCGCTCGCCATGCAGGCGACGCGGCTGCGGACCTTCGGCGACGCCGGCCCAGTGCGCCCAGACCTCGGCGTCCAAGCGCCCCCAGTCGACCAGGTAGCCGCGAGCAATGGCGTAGGTTTCGGGCTGGGCGGCGAGCAGCAACGCCCTGGCCCGCGCCGTTTCGCGATCGTCATCGGCTTCGGCCAGGACCTGCGCCCAATGCGCGGCCGTCGCGCTGGGCAGGCCCTGCCAGACCTGCGTGGCCAACTGCACCTCATCCTCACTGGCGACCGCCAGCAATGCCTCCCAATCGTCCTGCAGCACCTGCGGCGCCTGATAGCTGGCGAACTCCATCACGCTCGTCAACACGTCACCGCGCTCGCCCGCGCGATAGCGGCGCCACGCGTCGGCCGCGACCGCGGGCACCGCGTCATCCGGCAGCAGGTCCAGTGCCATGTCGAGGAAGGCCGAGCTCGGCGAAGGCCGCGCCAGCGCCTGCAGCATCAACTCTCCCAGTTGACGCGGCTGTTCAGTGGCCATCGACAGCAGCATGCCTTGGCTGTCGTTGCGCGTGCGCGGGGCGTCATGCAGGTCGAGGATGGCGCTGATCGAGTCACTCATTCGGAGGCTCCTTGCCGGTGAACAGTGATGGTGCCAGACATCACGAATCACCACGACGAATACAATGGCCCCATGACCCGCCAGCTGCCCTGGCGCCTGGCCGATGCGCCGGACGCCCCCTTCCCTCCGGCCGAGACCGCACTGCGCCAGCCCGATGGCCTGCTGGCGGTGGGCGGCGACCTGCATCCGGTGCGTCTGCTCAATGCCTACGCCGGCGGTATCTTTCCGTGGTTCAGCGAGGGTGAGCCAATCCTGTGGTGGTCGCCGGACCCGCGCATGGTGTTCCGCACCGACGGCGTGCATCTGTCCAGCCGCTTCCGCCGCCAGCTGCGCAGCAGCACGTGGGAGATCACCGCCGACACCGCCTTCAGCCAGGTGATGCGCGCCTGCGCCGCCGCACCACGCCCTGGCCAGGACGGTACGTGGATCAGCCCGGCGATGGTCGAGGCCTACAGCCAACTGCACGACCTTGGCTTCGCCCATTCCTTCGAAGTCTGGGATCGGCAGACACTGGTCGGCGGCATCTACGGCGTCGCGATCGGCGCCATGTTCTTCGGCGAGAGCATGTTCAGTGGCGCCAGTGGCGGCTCCAAGATCGCCCTGGCCGCGTTGGCAGCCACCCTGCGTGGCTGGGGCTGGGAACTGATCGATGCCCAGGTGGAGAATCCGCACCTGCTGCGGATGGGCGCCGAGCACCTGCCGCGCGCGGACTTCCTGGAGCACGTCCGTCAGGCCGTACACCGTGACGGCCGTGAAGGCCCCTGGACCCAGGCGGTAGGACGCTTGCCAGCACAGCGTTTGGCCGGGGGTTAACACAAACTTTGCAAGCCGGGCCCATCACGCGTAAAATACCGCGCCTTAGGCCCAGCGTGGCCGTTTTCTGAACCGCACAGGACTACATGTCGAAAGACGATTCCATCGAGTTCGAGGGCACCGTCAGCGAGACGCTGCCGAACACCACTTTCCGCGTTCGTCTGGAAAATGGGCACGAAATCATCGCCCACATCTCCGGCCGCATGCGCAAGAACTACATCCGCATCCTCACCGGTGACCGGGTCAAGGTTGAAATGACCCCGTACGACCTGACCAAGGGTCGTATCACCTACCGCATGAAGTAAGCGGTCGGCGCATTGCGCCACTCCGACAGGGCCGGCCTCGCTGCTGGCCCTTTGTCGTGCGCGGAAGAAAGCGACCGGCACCGGGACCGCTCGATTTTCGTCCCTGTCCGAAATACCGCATCGCGCCGCGACTCTAGACTCAATGCGTTCTTCACAGAAGGCGTTGCGCGCATGACCTACCTGATCGTCCTGGACCCCCAGTCCGTCACCAGCCGCTGCTACGCCAGCAAGGGTCCGGATGGCACCTGGTTCGGCCAGCCCTGCCTCGTCTGCACCAGCATGGACGCCTCGCACCCGCCGTACCTGGCCGTGCAGCGCGAGATTCCGCATATGGGCAGCACCCTCAAGCAGCGCCTGCACATTCCGCACGAGGCGGTCGCCTTTGTCATCGAAGACGGCGGCGACCAGGGGCGCCAGCAGGGATTCCGTTCGATCGCGGCCTGAGGCGCCAAAGGTCATCGTGACCGATCTCACCGTGGCGTCGGTCAGCCCTGCTTGCGGCAGATTCGCATTTGCAGCGGCGGCGGCATCTTGGGATCCGATCCAGTCCGGATCGCTGCTCCCTGCCCCGCCATGAACCTGTCTTCCCTGCTCATCCCCCTGGCCTTGTCTGCCGTCACCCTGCTGGCGTCGTCCGCCCATGCCGCCGACAACGCGCCGGCACAGTGCGTATCACTGACCGGCGAACAGCAGATCGTTCGCGCCGGCGCCGACAAGAACATCCTGCTTCGCTCCGGCGAAGACCACTATGTTGTGCATTTCCGCAACAGCTGCCCTTCTGCCGTACTGGCCACCCGCCTCGGCTTCAAGACCGACGGCAAAGAAGCTGACGAGCTGTGCAGCGAGGGCCGAAGCGCACTGGACACAGGTCGCGGCAGCTGCGAGGTTGCACGCATCGAGCCGATCGATGCCGAGCGATTCAAGCGTGAGGCGCGCCGCCGCAGCCGCTGACCCCAGACAGGACAAGGGCGGCCGAAGCCGCCCTTGTCATTTCCAGGCTTTCACGCCAAGCCTATGGCATCAGCTCATTCCACCGTGACCGGCAGCAGCCGCTCCGGCTCCGCCTGGGTCTCGACCACCAGCTCGTCGTCGCGGACGTCGATGCTGACCTTGCCACCGTTGACCAGCTTGCCGAACAACAGCTCGTCGGCCAGCGGACGCTTAATCTTGTCCTGGATCACGCGGGCCATCGGGCGGGCACCCATCAGCGGGTCGAAACCATGGTGGGCCAGCCAGTCGCGCGCGGTCGGGGTGGCCGACAGGCTGACGTGCTTGTCCTGCAGCAGCATCTCCAGCTCGATCAGGAACTTGTCGACCACGCGCAGGATGTGCTCGAAGCCCAGCGCCTGGAACTGCACCACCGCGTCGAGGCGGTTGCGGAATTCCGGGGTGAAGCTGCGGCGGATGGTCTCCATCGCGTCGGTGGCATGGTCCTGCTTGGTGAAGCCGATCGAACGCCGCGAGGCCTGCGCCGCACCGGCATTGGTGGTCATCACCAGCACGACGTTCTTGAAGTTGGCTTCACGACCGTTGGTATCGGTCAGCACACCGCGGTCCATCACCTGCAACAGGATGTTGAAGATGTCCGGATGCGCCTTTTCGATTTCGTCCAGCAGCAGCACGCAGTGCGGCGTCTTGACGATCTTCTCGGTCAGCAGGCCACCCTGGTCGAAGCCGACGTAGCCCGGAGGCGCACCGATCAGGCGACTGATCGAATGCGGCTCCATGTACTCGGACATGTCGAAGCGGACCAGCTCGATGCCCAGCTGCAGCGCCAGCTGCTTGGTCACCTCGGTCTTGCCGACACCCGTGGGACCGGCGAACAGGAAGTTGCCGATCGGCTTTTCCGGGTTGCCCAGGCCCGAACGGGCCAGCTTGATCGCCGAGGACAGCGTCTCGATGGCCGGGTCCTGGCCGAAGATCACCATCTTCAGGTTGCGCTCCAGGTGCTGCAGCACATCCTTGTCGGTGGCGCTGACCTGCTTGGTCGGGATACGCGCCATCTTGGCGACGATCGCCTCCACTTCCTCGACGTCGATCAGTTCCTTGCGCTGGCCTTCCGGCAGCAGGCGCTGGCGGGCGCCCGCCTCGTCGATCACGTCGATGGCCTTGTCCGGCAGCAGGCGGTCGCCGATGTGCTTCACCGACAGGTCCACCGCCGCCTGCAGCGCCTCGTCGGAATAGGTCACACCGTGGTGCAGCTCGTACTTGGACTTCAGGCCCTGCAGGATCTCGTAGGTCTCGCCGACGGTCGGCTCGACGATGTCGATCTTCTGGAAGCGGCGGGCCAGCGCCCGGTCCTTCTCGAAGATGCCACGGTACTCCTGGAAGGTGGTCGAGCCGATGCAGCGCAGCTCTCCGGACGCCAGGGCCGGCTTGATCAGGTTGGACGCATCCATGGTGCCGCCCGACGCCGAGCCGGCACCGATGATGGTGTGGATCT
>OFSF01000643.1_pt1 | contig 13281 bp, 12 predicted proteins | sample 1543271 | NCBI WGS metagenome assembly OFSF01 (sample SAMN07774227, study PRJEB24372) | wastewater metagenome | isolation source: Exp Tend VB 100WW | collected 2016-02
CGTTCTACGGTGACATGGGTATAGACCTCGGTTGTCTTGAGGTTTTTGTGTCCTAGCAACTCTTGGACGGCCCGCAAGTCCGCCCCGTCCTCCAAGAGGTGGGTGGCGAAACTGTGGCGCAGGCCATGCGGGCTGATCCGCGCCGGGTCGATGCCGGCCACCTGCGCGTGGCGCTTGACCAGGTGCCAGAACGCCTGCCGGGTCAGTGCATGCAACGTCGGCTCGATGAACAACGGGGTCTGCCCATCCGCCAGGGCATGCACTTTGCCCTTGCCGACCAGCTGCGGGCGCGACGCCTGCAGATAGCGCTCCAGCCAGTGCTGCGATTCCTCGCCCAGCGGCACCAGCCGCTCCTTGCTGCCCTTGCCCGTGACCCTCAGCACGCCCTGGCGCAGGTTGACTGCCGTGGCCGGTAGCAGCACCAGCTCGCTCACGCGCAGGCCGGCCGCATACATCAGCTCCAGCATGGCACGGTCGCGCAGGCCCAGCGGACTGTCGATGTCCGGCGACGCCAGCAGCGCGTCGATCTGGCTTTCGGCCAGCGCCTTCGGCAACAGCCGCGGCAGCTTCGGCGGGTCGAGCAGCGCACTGGGGTCTTCGCTGCGTTCGCCACGGCGCACGCCATCGGCGAAGAACGCCCGCAGCGCCGACAGCAGGCGCGCATTGCTGCGCGGCGACCAGCCATGCCGGGTGCGCCAGGCCAGATAGTCGAACAGCCCGGGACGTTCGATACCGGCCAGGCCACCGTCGCGTCCATCCATCCAGCGCGCCAGCCCTTCCAGGTCGCGCCGGTAGCTGTCGAGGGTGGCGCGGGCCAGGCCGTTCTCGGCCCAGATCGCATCGAGGAAGCGCTGGATGCGCGCGCTGTCGTCGGCGCGCAGCTCGGGCAGTTGCTGGACCAGCTGGCGGCGTTCGGCGGGGGTGGAAACAAGGGCCATGGGTGCAGGATACGAGGGCCACTGCGGGCACGGCCAGCTTTGCGTATGCTCGGCGCATGTCCCGCCCCGCCACCGACACGGCCCCTGCGGCCGCTACCGAAATGCCCCGCCCACGTGCCTTGTTGGCCTGGCGCGTGCTGGCGATGGTCTACGACGCACTGCCGGTGCTGGCGCTGTGGATGCTGGCCGGCACGCTGTTCACCCTCGCCTACACCTTCAGCGGCCACGCGCAGCGCGAGAACATCGCACCGTTCAGTGCCTGGCAGTGGCTGCTGTGGGCGGTGTGCTGGGGAATCACGGGGTGGTACGCCACGGCCAGCTGGCGCCGTGGCGGACAGACGCTGGGCATGCGACCGTGGCGGCTGAAACTGCTATCGAGCGATGGCACGCCGCTTCGGCGCGGCCAACTGTGGCTGCGCTTCGCGGTGGGCTCACTGTCGCTGCTGCTGGGTGGACTGGGGTTCTGGTGGGCATGGGTCGACCGCGACCGCCTGACCTGGCACGACCGCGCCAGCGGCACCCGCCTGATGCGCATGCCGAAGCAGTGATGCACCACGTGTAGAGCCGAGCATGGGCTCGGCTCTACACGATCAACGCAGCGATCAGCCAGCAGCTGCCGGGTCCGGCAGGATCACCGCCGGCTGCGTCCAGAGGTCGAAGAAGGCGGACGCAAACGCATTGGCCTGCACATCGTCAGCCACCGGCGACTGTCCGCTCAACTGCGCACGGGTCTTCACGAACTCCTGCCACAGTTTCAGGCTGGCCTTCTTCAGGCGCTTCTGCTCGCCTGCATCGGTTGCGGCAAGGTACTGCGCGTACAGCTCGCGCATCGGTTTGCCCTGGGCCTCATAGGCCGCCGGAAGCGGCGGCAGCTGGGCGGCAGTGAAAGCCACCGATGCTGCCGGCGGCCGGTAGCCATCCGGCCCGAAAGCCTCCTTCAGCTCGTCCCCGGCATCCAGGTATTCGAAGAAGCCAGGCACGTTGTAGAGCTTGGTCCGATAGTCGGACGAGGTATCCGGGCTGCTGGAGACCAACGTTTCAGGCAGTTCGCCCTTCAGTCCTGCGTCCCAACGGCGCGGAATGAAGAAGCCGGTCGCCTTCACGTAGGGACCCTCGATCTCCACATCGTTCAGTTCGATCTTCGATGCCAGGTTGCCGGTATTGGTTTTGCTGGTGACGTACTGCTCGGTGACGATCACGTACTCGGCCATGGCCGGGTTGATCAGCCCGCCGATCCCGTCGGCGTAGACAACCATGCGTACGCTGCCGATCTTCTCGCTCTGGAGCCGGTACTGGCCCGGCTCCAGGACCAGGGGCATGGAGGTGTGCGGCGGCAGGGTATGCACCTGCTGGTCGACCGACAAGGTCAGCGGTGCATCCGTCGGGTTGTCGATCTCGAAGTCGACGGTGGACCGGCTGCAGCCGGCAGAAAGCAGCACGGCCGCGATGTACGGCAGAAAGCGTTGGAAGCTCATGTTCGTCCTTGAAGTGAAACGGAAACAGCCGGGCCTTGCCCGGCTCCCTGGGAATCAACCCGATTTGCGCCGGAACAGCAGTCCGGACACCGCCAGCATCACGATCGGTGGCAGCGCATAGGCAATGCGGTAATCGAACTTCAGCGCGCCGGCCATGCGCCCGAAGAACAGCTGCAGCAGCCAGAAGCCCAGCGCGAACAGGATGCCCAGGAACAGGCGCTTGCCCATGCCGCCGCTGCGCAGCGAGCCGAACGCGAACGGCACCGCCGCCAGGCACAGCGCCAGCACGTTCAACGGGTAGAACCAGCGGCTCCAGTACACGTCCTCGAAGTCACGCGCGTCCAGCCCGTTGCGCTGCCGGTAGGTGATGCTGGTGCTCAGTTCGGCGAGGCTGAGATTGCGCGGCTTGGCGATGCCGGTGGCCAATGCGGCCGCATCCAGCTTCGAATTCCACGGTTCGCGCGCGACTTCCTGGCGGGTCGCCGAGCGCTCGCCGAAGGTATCGCGACGTACCCCGGTCAGCACCCAGCCATCCCTGTCATGCTCGGCGGTGTCGGCATGGGTCAATGAGGCGATGCCCCCATTCTCGGCGATGCGGTACAGGCGCACGTCGCGCAGGATCAGGCGCGTGCCCTTGTCGCCGACCAGCTGCTCCTCGCCGCTCTGCGCGTTGAGGAAGGTATCGCCCTCGCGTGCCCACAGGCCCGAGTAGCGGCTGGTGGCGATATCCCGCCCCCACTTGGCGCTGGACTTCAACGCATCGGCGCGGTCCTGGCCCCAGGGGCCCAGGGTCTCGGCGCTGAACACCATCACCGCGGTCAGCAGCGACAGCGCGATCGCCACCGAAACGCTCAGGCGCTTGCGCGACAGGCCCAGCGCACGCAGCGCGGTCAGCTCCGAGGTCGCCGCCAGCTGGCCCAGGCCCATCAGTGCACCGATCACCGCGGCGGTGGGGAACATGGTGTAGGCGCGGCGTGGCACCGTGTACAGCACCCAGGCGGCGGCATGGCCCAGCGTGTAGCCGTTCTTGCCGATGTCCTTGAACTCGCCGGAGAACGCCATCACCACGTCCAGGCCAACCAGCACGGCCCAGGTCAGCAGCACCGTGGTGAACACCGACCGGCCCAGGTACAGGTCGAAACGCATCGGGCGCAGCCTCATGCGCGGGCTCCCTTCGGGCGGCCCAGGCGGCCATCACGTGCATACATCCAGATTGCCAGCGCCAGCAACGGCAGGGTCAACCACCACAGGCCAAGCGCAGGGGGGATCTTGCCGTTGGCGATCCAGCCGCTGCCGATGAACATCAGATTGGTGCCGACCATGTAGGCCATCAGCGCCAGCATCATGCGGCCGTAGCGCTGCTGGCGCGGCGAGCTGCGGCCCAGCGGCACGGTCAGCAGGGCGAACGCCAGCGCGATCAGCGGCGGCGCCAGCCGGCGGTGCAGCTGCGCCTGCGCCTGCGGACGCTCATCGCCGATCAGCTGCAGGGTCGGCATCAGTTCCGGGTCATCCTCGGTGCGGGTCTGCGCGCCATCGGGCAGGGCCACGTCATTGCGGGCAAAGGTCGCCAGGCGGTAGTCCAGGCCACCAGCCACCGGCCCTTCCACCTGGTGGCCGTCATCCAGCTCCAGGAAGCGCTGACGGGTGCCCTCGAAGAACATGCGGCCGCCATTGGCCGACACCACCTCCAGGCGGTCATCCTTCTGGCGCTGCAGGAACACCTTGCCCAGCTGGGTGCCATCGGGCGAGATCGAGGACAGGTAGACCACGCCGCCATTGGGCAGCGGGGTGAAGCGGCCCGGCTCCAGACCGGCCATCAGCACGCTGCGGTTGGCCTCGATGATCATCTGCTCGGCCACCCGGCCGGCCCACGGGCCCAGCCACAGCGAGCAGGCGCCCACCAGTGCCACCACCGGCACCACCAGCATCAGCAGTGGCCGCAGCAGTCGCTTGGGGCCGACACCAATGGCGGTGATCACTGCCATTTCCGAGTCGCGGTACAGGCGCGCGATCGCCAGCAGCAGGCCCAGCATCAGCGCCAGCGGCAGGATCAGCGGCAGGTAGGCGATGAACTGCAGGCCCAGCTGCGAGAACAGCAGCTTGGCCGGCAGGCGCCCGTCGGCGATGTTGCCGAGGATGTCCACCAGCACGCCGCCCACGCTGACCACCAGCAGGACGATCAGGGTAGCCAGGAAACTCTGGACGAAATCGCCCAGCAGGTATCGGTCGAGCTTCAGCATGGGGCGGTGGTTTAAACTCTGGGGTTCGTTCGCGGTGCCGCCCAGTCTACTGTCTGGGCGTAAACGGCCTGCGATTGTACGGACTCGCCAATGGAATCTGCTCAATGGCCCTCGAATTCACCCTGAACCACGTTGCTCCGGCCGCCGCCACCGTCGATTGCCTGGTGGTTGGCGCGTATGCCGACCATACCCTGACCCCGGCCGCACAGGCCCTGGACGCCGCCAGCGGTGGCCGCCTGGCCGCCCTGGCCCAGCGCGGCGACCTGTCCGGCAAGACCGGCGCCACCACCCTGCTGCATGACCTGCCGGGCGTGACCGCCCCGCGCGTGCTGGTGGTCGGCCTGGGCGAAGCCGCCCGCTTCGGCGTGCCGCAGTACCTGAAGGCCGTCGGCGACGCCGTGCGCGCGCTGAAGGCCGGTGCTGCCCGCAGCGCACTGTTCACCCTGTCCGAAGTGGCGGTGAAGGACCGCGACGCGGCCTGGGCGATCCGCCAGGCGGTGATCGCCGCCGATCATGCCGCGTACCGCTACACCGCCACCCTGGGCAAGAAGAAGGCCGACGACGCCGGCCTGGCCCAGCTGGCCATCGCCGGTGACGACGCGCAGGCCCTGGCCCAGGTCCAGGCCATCGCCGCCGGTGTCGAGTTCGCCCGCGAACTGGGCAACCTGCCGCCGAACTACTGCACCCCGGCCCATCTGGCCGAGGTCGGCGTGAAGTTCGCCGGCGAGCACGATGGTGCCGAAGCCGAGATCCTCGACGAGACCCAGATGGAAGCGCTGGGCATGGGCTCGCTGCTGGCCGTGGCCCGTGGTTCGGCCAACCGCCCGCGCCTGGTCGTGCTGAAGTGGAACAATGGCGGCGACGCCAAGCCGTACGTGCTGGTCGGCAAGGGCATCACCTTCGATACCGGTGGCGTCAACCTGAAGACCCAGGGCGGCATCGAAGAGATGAAGTACGACATGTGCGGTGGCGCCAACGTCATCGGCACCTTCGTCGCTGCGGTCAAGGCCAAGCTGCCGCTGAACCTGGTGGTGGTGATGCCGGCGGTGGAAAACGCCATCGACGGCAACGCCTACCGCCCGTCCGACGTGATCACCTCGATGTCGGGCAAGACCATCGAAGTGGGCAACACCGACGCCGAAGGCCGCCTGATCCTGTGCGACGCGCTGACCTACGCGCAGCGCTTCGAGCCGGCCGCGCTGGTCGACGTCGCCACCCTGACCGGCGCCTGCATGGTCGCCCTGGGCCACCAGACCGCCGGCCTGATGAGCAAGCACGACGACCTGGCCAACGAGCTGCTGGCCGCCGGCGAGCAGGTGTTCGACCGCGCCTGGCGCCTGCCGCTGTGGGACGAATACCAGCCGATGCTGGATTCGACCTTCGCCGACGTCTACAACATCGGCGGCCGCTGGGCCGGCGCGATCACCGCTGGCTGCTTCCTGTCGCGCTTCGCCGAAGGCCAGCGCTGGGCCCACCTGGACATCGCCGGCGTGGCCAGCGATGAAGGCAAGCGTGGCATGGCCACCGGCCGCCCGGTCGGCCTGCTGAGCCAGTGGCTGCTGGACCAGGCCGCCCGCGCCTGATGCCGTACCCGACCCTGGCCGGCCCCGCCGGCCAGGGCCTCGCCCGGCACTGCCGGGCCCCTGCCTGACCCGGACCCTGCCATGCCCCGCGCCGACTTCTACCTGATCGCCAAGCCCCGCTTCCTGACCGAGCCGTTGCGCCTGGTCTGCGAGCTGGCGCGCAAGGCCAACGACGCCGGGTTGTTCACCCTGGTGCTGGCCCGCGACCAGGCCCAGGCCGAGGAGCTGGACGAACTGCTGTGGGCGTTCGACAACGATGCCTACATCCCGCACCAGATCGCCGGCGAGGACATGGACGAGGAAGAAGCCCTGGTGCTGATCGCCGTGCCCGGCACCGAGGCACCGGCGCGCCCGCTGGTGATCAACCTGCGTGATGAACCCTGGCTGGGCGAGTGCGAGCGCGTGCTGGAAGTGGTTCCGGCCGACCCGGAAGCGCGCGAACCGCTGCGCGAACGCTGGCGCCAGTACAAGGCCGCCGGTTTCGACCTGAACAAGCACGACATGTAAGTCCAGCGAGGACCCCTTGATGCGCCTGTTGATCGCCCTGATTCTTCCCTGGCTGTCCTTCTTCACCATCGGCCGGCCGTTTGCCGGCATTGTCTGCCTGATCCTGCAGATCACCCTGATCGGCTGGCTGCCCGCCGCCATCTGGGCCGCCTACGCGGTCAGCCAGTACCACACCGACCAGAAGATCCGGCGCGCCCTCGGGCCGCGCTGATCTCCCTTCCGCCTTGATTACCGGTTCCCCCGCATGACCCAACTCGCCTCCAGTTACGACCCGAAGTCCTTCGAGACCGACCTCTACGAGGCCTGGGAGAAGGCCGGCCACTTCAAGCCGTCCGGCACGGGCGAGCCGTACACCATCCTGCTGCCGCCGCCGAACGTGACCGGCACCCTGCACATGGGCCACGCCTTCCAGCAGACCCTGATGGACGCGCTGGTGCGCTACCACCGCATGCGTGGCTACGACACGCTGTGGCAGGTCGGTACCGATCATGCCGGCATCGCCACCGAAATGGTGGTCAGCCGCAACCTGGCGCTGGAAGGCAAGGGCGAGACCCGCGATTCGCTGGGCCGCGAAGGCTTCATCGGCAAGGTCTGGGAGTGGAAGCAGCAGTCCGGCGACACCATCGAACGCCAGATGCGCCGCCTCGGCACCTCCGCCGACTGGTCGCGCAGCACCTTCACCATGGACCCGCAGCCGTCGGCGGCGGTCAACGAGGCCTTCGTGCGCTGGTACGAGCAGGGCCTGATCTACCGCGGCCAGCGCCTGGTCAACTGGGACCCGGTGCTGAAGACCGCCATTTCCGACCTGGAAGTGGAAAGCGCCGAGGAAGACGGCTTCCTGTGGTCGATCGCCTACACGCTGGATGAGGGCCTGAGCTACGAACACGTCGAGCGCGATGCCGACGGCGTGGAAACCCTGCGCGAAACCCGCGACTACCTGGTCGTCGCCACCACCCGCCCGGAAACCCTGCTGGGCGATACCGCGGTGATGGTGCACCCGGAAGACGAGCGCTATGCGCACCTGATCGGCAAGAGCGTGGTGCTGCCGCTGACCGGCCGCCGCGTCCCGGTGATCGCCGACGACTACGTGGACCGTGCCTTCGGCACCGGCGTGGTCAAGGTCACCCCGGCGCACGATTTCAACGACTATGAAGTGGGCGTGCGCCACAGCCTGCCGATGATCAACCTGTTCACCCCGGTGGCGGCGCTGAACGAAAACGCGCCGGAGCGTTTCCAGGGCCTGGACCGCTACGCCGCGCGCAAGGCCGTGCTGGCCGAGCTGGAAGACCTGGGCATCCTGGTCGAGACCAAGGCGCACAAGCTGCAGGTGCCGCGCGGCGACCGTACCGGCCAGGTGATCGAGCCGTACCTGACCGACCAGTGGTTCGTGAAGATGGACGACCTGGCCAAGCGTGGCCTGGAGCTGGTCGAAGACGGCAGCATTTCCTTCGTGCCGCCGAACTGGATCAACACCTACCGCCACTGGATGAACAACATCCAGGACTGGTGCATCAGCCGCCAGCTGTGGTGGGGCCACCGCATTCCGGCGTGGTTCGACGAAGCCACCGGCAGCTGCTACGTCGGTCGCAGCGAAGAGGAAGTGCGGGCGAAGCACAACCTGGGCAGCGACGTGGTGCTGAACCAGGAAAGCGACGTGCTGGAGACCTGGTTCTCCTCGCAGCTGTGGCCGTTCTCCACCCTGGGCTGGCCGAACGAACAGGCCATGGCCGAGCGCGGCTTCGACCGCTACCTGCCGTCGTCGGTGCTGATCACTGGCTTCGACATCATCTTCTTCTGGGTGGCGCGCATGATCATGGCCACCGACAACCTGGTCGGGAAGATCCCGTTCAAGGACGTCTACTTCACCGGCCTGATCCGCGACGGCCAGGGCCAGAAGATGTCCAAGAGCAAGGGCAACGTGCTCGATCCGCTGGACATCATCGACGGCATCACCATCGACGATCTGGTCGCCAAGCGCACCGGCGGCCTGATGCAGCCGAAGATGGTGGAGAAGATCGAGAAGGCCACCCGCAAGGAATTCCCGGACGGCATTGCTGCCCACGGTGCCGATGCGCTGCGCTTCACCATCGCCGCGCTGGCCACCCACGGCCGCGACATCAAGTTCGACATGAACCGCGCCGAGGGCTACAAGAACTTCTGCAACAAGCTGTGGAACGCCAGCCGCTTCACCCTGATGAACACCGAGGGTGCAACGTTCACCGGCGTGCCGACGCCGCGCACCGATGCCGAGCGCTGGATCCTTGCGCGCCTGGCGGCGGTGTCCACCGAGGCGCAGGGCCACTACGCCAACTACCGCTTCGACCTGCTGGCGCAGTGCCTGTACGAGTTCGCCTGGAACGAGTTCTGCGACTGGTTCCTGGAGCTGAGCAAGCCGGCACTGAATGGTGCCGATGCCGCCGACGCCGAAAGCACCCGCCACACTCTGCTGTACGTGCTGGAAGCGCTGCTGCGCCTGCTGCACCCGCTCACGCCGTTCATCACCGAACAGCTGTGGCAGCAGCTGGCCCCGCGCCTGGGCCTGGCCGAAACCACGCTGTCGCTGCGTCCGTACCCCACCGCCGCCGAGTTCGAAGGCGATTTCGCCCAGGCCGAGGCCGACGTGGAATGGCTGAAGGCCGTGATCAGCGCCGTGCGCCGCGTGCGCAGTGAGCTGAACGTCGCGCCGTCCAAGCTGGTGCCGCTGCGCCTGCAGGCCGGTCTGGAGCAGGACCGCGTGCGCATCGAACGTTTCAGCGCCTCGCTGTCGTTCCTGCTCAAGCTGGACAGCATCCAGTGGCTGGCTGAAGGCGAAAGTGCACCGCCGGCTGCCGCCGCGATCGTCGGTGAACTGAAGCTGCTGGTGCCGCTGGAAGGCCTGGTCGATCTCGATGCCGAGCGCGCGCGCCTGGACAAGGAGATCAAGCGCGTGGAAGGCGAGCAGGAGAAGAGCGAAACCAAGCTGGCCAAGTTCACCGACAAGGTGCCGCCGGCGGTGGTCGAGCAGGAACGCGTGCGCCTGGTCGACTGGAACACCCAGCTGGCCGGCCTGCGCGAGCAGCGCGCGAAGCTGTAAGCGCCTCGCTCTGGTGCGTGCCAACCAAGGTTGGCACCTACCACGGCGGGAGAGGTTGGCACCAACCGAAGCGGAATCGGAAACGCCGGGCGATGCCCGGCGTTTCCATTTCTCCGGCATGGCATCATCGGCGGATGCCGCTTTCCATCTTCCTGCTGGTTCTCGCCGCTGCAGCCCTGCACGCCAGCTGGAACGCGATCGTCAAGCGCGGGCCGGACAAGTTCCTCGGCACCGTACTGGTGACCGGCAGTGCCGCGCTGCTGTCGGCTGCCGCCCTGCCCTTCCTGCCATTTCCCGCGGCGCACAGTTGGCCGTGGCTGGGCGCGTCGGTGCTGCTGCAGGTGACCTATTACGGCCTGGTCGCACGTTGTTACCAGCAGGTCGACATGAGCCTGGCCTACCCGCTGATGCGTGGCAGCGCGCCGATCTTGGTCGCGTTGGCGGGCACCCTGCTGGGCGAGCAGCTGCCACCGGCAGCGTGGCTGGGCGTGGTGCTGGTCAGCACCGGCATCCTGTGCATGGCGCTGGGGGCGCGTGGCGGTCAGCTGCGCCTGCCGCTGCTGACCGCGGCGATGATCGCCACCTACACGCTGGTCGATGCGCAGGGCGCGCGTCAGTCCGGCAGCGCACTCAGCTATACGTTGTGGCTGTTCCTGCTGTCGGGCATTCCACTGCCACTGTGGGCGCTGTACACGCGCCGCGGCGCGGTGCTGGACTATGCGCGACAGCACTGGCCGCTGGGGCTGGCCGGTGGCGTCGGCACCACCACCTCGTATGCGATGGCGTTGTGGGCAATGACCCAGGCGCCGGTGGCGATGGTCTCGGCGTTGCGCGAATCGTCGATCCTGTTCGCGTTGCTGATCTCGGTGTTCCTGCTGCGCGAACGGATTCCGCGCGCGCGCTGGCTGGCGGCGGCGTTGATCGTCGGGGGTGTGTTGGCACTGCGGCTGGCGTGAGGAAAGCGTGCCAACCAAGGCTGGCACCTACCGGACAAGCCATTGCACGCCTTGGTAGCAGCCGACCTTGGTCGGCGCATTCCTGCCACCCCCGGTTGCCGGCTACCGGTAGTGCCGGCCGCTGGCCGGCAACCCTGCTCCGTTACAGCGGCGGCATCGCCTGCAGGTCGCCGTCGACCAGTTCGATCGCCATCACCACCGCGTCTTCGCGGCCCTGTGCGGCCGGGTAGTAACGCGGGCGGCGACCGATCTCGTTGAAGCCTTCGCTGTGGTACAAGGCCAGCGCGGGTGTGTTGGACGGACGCACTTCCAGGAACACACGCTGCGCCCCGCGGTCGCCGGCCAGCTGTACCAGCGCGCGCAGCAACTGACGTCCGAGCCCACGCGACTGCGTCAGTGGATCGATGCAGACGTTCAGCACATGGGCCTCGTCGGCCGCGATGCTGAGCACGCCATAGCCGATCAGCTGGCCATCACGCTCCATGGCCAGGCCCGGATAGCCCGCACGCAGGCAGTCGACGAAGATGCCGCGGGTCCAGGGAAACGGATAGCCGCGTACTTCAATCGCCATCACCGCGTTGAGGTCGCTCTCGCGCAGCGCGCGCAGGCTGACCGGACCGGGCTGGCTGACCGCACTCATGGCGCACCCCGCTTGCGCAGGGCGCGCAGCTGCGGCCACAGCGCGCGCTTGGCGGCCGGGTCCTGACGCAGCTGGTCCAGCGGCCAGCTGTCCATCAGCGCCTGCGTGGCCGGATCATTGGGATTGCAGCCGGACGCGCGCAGCAAGGCGATCTGCAGGCGATCCGGCAGGCGCACCACCGGCTGCCGGGCATTGCCGCCAGGCAGCGGCCGGGCAGCCGCGGGCGCGGTGTCCGGTGCGCTGACCGGGGTCTCGCGACGCGCTGGCGCCGGGCGTTCCTGGCGGGAAACCGGGGCGGCCGCAGCCAGAGGTTCGCGCGCGGGTGCGGTTGACGCCCGCGCCTGCTCCGCCGCTGGTGTGGCAGCCGCCTCGGCGTCGGCCACGCTCAGCTGCAGCGCGGCATCCAGCTCGGCGGCCAGCTGGCCGTCGTGATAGACGGTGTAGCCCATGGCCTGCAGCCAGGCCTGCTGGGCCGGTGACCACAGCACGGGCAGGTCCTCGCTCACGCGGCCTCGGGCTTCTTGCGCAGGCGCTGCACGGCCCACATCACCGGGCCCGACAAGGCGTACAGGATGCCCACCGCGAACAGCACGCGCGGCAGGTCGATGACCGCAATGGCGATCGCCACTGGCACCAGGGCCAGTACCAGGAACGGCACGCGGTCGGAGCGGGTGCCCTTGGCGCCGCCGCCCTTGAAGCTCCAGAAGCGGATGCGGCTGACCATCAGCAGCGCCGCGATGATCGTCACCGCCAGCGCCACGTAGCGCAGCTGGTTGCCGTCCCAGCCCAGGTTGCCATCGGCGAACGCCCAGACGAAGGACATCATCAGGCCGGCCGCGGCCGGGCTGGCAAGGCCGACGAACCAGCGCTTGTCGACCACCGCTACCTGGGTATTGAAGCGGGCCAGGCGCAGCGCCGCGCAGGCGGCATACAGGAAGGCCACGGCCCAGCCGACGCGACCCAGCAGCGGGTCGTCGAACTTCAGCCACGACAGCGACCAGTGGTACATCACCAGCGCCGGGGCCATGCCGAAGCTGACCAGGTCGGCCAGCGAGTCGTACTGCACGCCGAATTCGCTGCTGGTGCCGGTCAGGCGCGCCACGCGCCCATCCAGGCCATCCATCACCGCCGCCACGAACACGGCGATGCTGGCGTTGACGAAGTCCCCGTTGGCCGCGGCGATGATCGCGTAGAAGCCGGCAAACAGGCCGGCGGTGGTGAACAGGTTGGGCAGCAGGTAAATCGTGCGCGAACGCGGCGGCGGTGTGATCGGGTCCATGGAATCCAGTTTAATCGACTTGCCAGTGCTCGGCGCCAATGCTGCAATCGGCGTTCTACGCCCATTCCGTGGAGTTTGCCATGCGTGCCCTGTCCTGCCTTGGATGCCTGCTGTTGTTGGCCAGTGCCAACGCCGTGGCCGGCCCGGTCTACAAATGGAAGGACGCCAATGGCGTGACCCAGTATTCGGAGACCCCGCCGGCGGGCAGGAAGTTCGAGACCCGGGCGCAGGCGCGCAGTCCCCAGGCGGCGGCCAGCGCCGAGACCCCGGCCGCGCCGGTGCCCGAGCAGTGCAGCACCGCCCGCGCCAACCTGGCCCTGCTGGACGGCGGCGGCCAGGTAATGCAGGACACCGATGGTGATGGCAAGGCCGATACCCCGTTGGCTCCGGAGCAGCGCAGCGCGCAGAAGGGATTGGCTGAAGCCGCCATCAAGGCCTACTGCCCGGCAGAGTAAGGGTATCGGCAGGGCATGCAGCCCTGCACCCGCAGAGGCAATGGCAAGGGCAACGTCAAAAGCGGGCATTCCGTGGAATGGCGGGGCGGTGTCGGAGTGCGGGGACGCCGCAAGTACGTCCCTGTAGGCTTGGCA